>OLFY01003957.1_pt1 | contig 11030 bp, 10 predicted proteins | sample 1605611 | NCBI WGS metagenome assembly OLFY01 (sample SAMEA3888923, study PRJEB22519) | human gut metagenome | biome: human gut; feature: human-associated habitat; material: faeces | place: Denmark | collected 2011
GAAGCGACTGCTGAACCGCTTGCTTACCTCTGCCAACATTCCCTTCCACGGAGAACCCGCCATCGGCATGCAAGTAATGGGGGTGCTGGAAACGCGTAACCTCGATTTCCGTAACCTCATCATGCTCTCCCTCAACGAAGGGCAATTGCCCAAAGCCGGAGGCGACTCCTCCTTCATTCCCTACAACCTGAGGAAGGCCTTCGGCATGACCACCATAGAACACAAGAATGCCGTCTATGCCTACTACTTCTACCGCCTCATCCAACGGGCAGAAAACGTCACCTTATTATATAACATCTCTTCGGACGGACTGAACCGCGGGGAGATGTCCCGCTTCATGCTGCAATTCCTGGTAGAGTCGCCGCACAACATCTCCCTTGAGTACCTTGAAGCCGGACAATCTCCACAACAAGCCCTGGAAATTGAGATTCACAAGACACCGGAGATGTTGCAACAGATGTTCGACGCCTACGACATCCACCGACGTCCCAAAGCGTTCTTCTCCCCCTCTGCCCTCAATGCCTATCTGGACTGCCGGCTGAAATTCTACTACCGATACGTAGCCGGCCTGAAGGCTCTCGATGAAGTAAGCGCCGAAATAGACTCCGCCCTCTTCGGCACCATCTTCCACCGTTCTGCCGAACTGGTGTACAACGAACTGACAACCAACGGACGGGAAATACGTAAAGAAGACCTGGAACAGTTACTGAAAGACGATGTCCGCCTGCAAGCCTATGTGGACAATGCTTTTAAAGAAAAGTTCTTCCATGTGCCCCTTACGGAGCAACCGGAATATAACGGTACGCAGCTTATCCATTCCAAAGTCATTGCCTCTTACCTGCGCCAGCTTCTGCGCAATGACCTGCAATATGCCCCGTTCCGTATGGAGGGTATGGAACAGGACGTCAGAGAAATGATGGAAATAGATACTCCGCAAGGAAAGCTTGCCTTACAGATAGGCGGTACCATCGACCGCCTGGACAGCAAAGGAGACACGCTACGTATCGTGGACTACAAGACAGGCGGTACTCCCAAGACTCCTGAAAATATAGAACAACTGTTTACTCCCGCCGACAACCGTCCCAACTATATTTTCCAGACGTTTCTGTACGCCGCCATCCTCTGCCGCAAGCAATCGCTGAAGGTAGCCCCTTCCCTACTTTACATCCACCGGGCAGCTTCCGAAAGCTACTCCCCGGTCATCGAAATGGGAGCGCCGCGACAACCCAAGGTACCGGTCAACAACTTCGCTTTCTTCGAAGACGAGTTTCGCGAACGGCTGCACGGACTCCTGCAGGAGATATTCAGCCAAGAAGAAACATTCAGCCAAACAGAGGATACCCGGAAATGTGAATATTGCGATTTCCGCAGTCTGTGTAAGAGATAAAAAAACAGACCATCCGTTCATAAGAAACAGATGGTCTGCACGACCGTAACAGACGGTCTATTTGAGTCTGACGGATGGTCTGTTTTACTTCAACGGACCATCCGTTCTATTTTCTTCGTTATCACTTCTTCACCGGAATAGAGAAGCTGAATATGGAGCCTTCGCCTTCCTTGGAAGTAAACCACAGTTTACCGCCATTCTTCACGACAAAATCCTTGCATAGCAACAAGCCCAGTCCCGAGCCTTCTTCGTTGTTCGTGCCGAACGTGCTGAAATGCGTATCAGTATGCAACAACTTCTTCTGCCCCTCCTCGCTGATGCCACAGCCATAATCCTGGACGCTGACAACTGCCATACCATCTACTTCCTCCATCTTCACCAGTACCTCTGAGTTCTCCTTACTGAACTTAATGGCATTACTCAACAAGTTACGGACCACTGTCTTCAGCATGTCAATATCAGCGTTGACCATCATTTTTTCCGGTTTCATCTCGTGGATTCTTATCTTCTTCAGGCTTGCCACCATACTGAAAATCTCAATGACACCGTCTGTCACTTCGACGAGGTCCACATCCTGATAAACCACATTCAACTTACCGATTTGACTCTTTGTCCATTTCAGCAGGTTATCCAGCAATGAAAACACATCCTCCGTAGTCTGATTAGCCATCGTCAGAAGCTCGTACATTTCGGCGCCAATTTTCTCAGATGGCAAGTTCAATATCAGCATATTCAGCACCATTTTGATGGATCCCATCGGAGAACGTAAGTCATGGGCAATCACCGAATAAAGCTTGTCACGCCCGGCAATAGTACGTTGCAGTTCTTCCGTCTTACTCAAAATCAACCGTTTGGCAGCTACCAAAGATATTTGGTGGGTAACACGGATAATCAATTCCTCCTTATTGAAAGGCTTAGAGATGAAGTCATTCGCGCCAACCTGAAACCCCTTCACAATATCTGCCGTACTATTCAGTGCGGTCAGAAAGATGATTGGAATATCAGCTGTATTCGGATTTGACTTTAAATGTTGAGCTACTTCAAAACCACTCATGTCCGGCATCATTACGTCAAGCAAAACCAAATCAGGATTTTCCTTTTCCACCTGTTCCAACGCTTGCCGCCCGTTACTTGCAGTAGCAATCGCGAATTTCTCATTTGTCAAAAGCACTTTCAACAATAAAACGTTTGACATCACATCGTCAACGATGAGAATCTTGTATTCGGAAGGATTTATTTCCATGTTCATCTTTCTATATTGTTTTTCCCGTTATCAAAATTACTATTTAGTTAGGAACGATATTCCTTAAAATACTCTATTATATACTGTAAACCCTCTTCCAGCTCTATAGTCGGTTCCCAGCCCAACTTTTCCTTTGCCAGAGTGATGTCCGGCTGACGCTGTTTGGGATCATCATGAGGCAGTGGCTTGAAAATCAGTTTCGACTTGGAATTCGTCAGCCTAATGACCTTTTCCGCCAGTTCCAATATGGAGAATTCATTCGGATTTCCCAAGTTTACCGGACCGATAAAATCGTCCTCCGTGTTCATCATCCGCACCATACCTTCTATACAGTCATCTACATATTGGAAACTTCGCGTCTGATTACCCGAACCGTATATCGTAATATCCTGGTTCTGCAATGCTTGAACCACGAAATTGGAAACCACCCGTCCGTCATTCGGCAACATCCGAGGACCGTACGTATTGAATATACGGATAATCTTGATCCGCACTCCATTCTGGCGGTGATAGTCCATAAACAATGTCTCGGCACAACGCTTCCCTTCATCATAACAAGAACGGAGGCCAATTGGATTTACATTTCCCCAATAACTTTCCACTTGGGGATGAATAACGGGGTCACCGTACACTTCGCTGGTAGAAGCCTGCAATATCTTGGCATTCGTCTTTTTGGCCAGTCCCAGCATATTGATGGCGCCCAATACAGAAGTCTTGATGGTTTTAATGGCATCATATTGGTAGTGGATGGGAGAAGCAGGACAAGCCAGATTATAGATTTCGTCCACATCTGCCTCATAAGGGGTTTCCACATCATGCAGTACAAATTCAAAGCGGGGATTGCTCTTCAGATGAGTGATATTTCCTTCCGAACCGGTGAAAAGATTATCCAGACAAATCACCTAATGCCCGTCGTTTATCAATCGGGTACAAAGATGAGAACCTATAAAACCAGCACCGCCACTAACCAAAATTTTCTTCATGTAATGTTTTTTATAGTGCCTTAAAGCACATAGGACCTATTCTGTTTGTTTTGATGCTGACAAATGTAGGCGATTTGACTAAATTATGCAAGTTTGCAACGAAATATTTCACTTGTTAATGAATATAAAGAGGCAGATTAAAAAATCCGCCCCTGAAATATTCATTTATTTATCCGCCACATACTCTTCTTTCTTATCCGGAATGCTGAAGTTCTTGTTCGCAAACAAGTCTGCCAGACCCGAAATTTGCTTTAAACGCAACACTTCGTCGCGATCCATTCCGATATTCTTCATTATCCATTCATCAGACATACCGGCTCTGTCCAATTCCGCAACAATATGGCACATCAACTCGATATTATGCGTACCACGGGCACGATTATGACGGATAGTGGACGCCATACGGTTGGAAAGTTCCTTGTCAATCACGACCACGGGAAGCAACCCGTTTTCGCGCTGATAAATTCTTTTGGATGTCTTCAACACCTGATAACGGTGGTAACCGTCCACCAGGATGTAGTTATCCTCTTCCTCATCATAGTAACAGACACAAGGCATGGTGAAACCATCTTCCCAGATGGAAAGCTCCAGAAGCTTCATTTCGGGCGGTGCCACTACATTCGGATTGTAATCGTTTGCTTGTATTTTCTCTATTGGAATTGCCTTTACATTATATACCGGACTTTTATCTACGCTCATAACATCATATTTTTGAATTGTTCCATTATCTTGTCTCTTTTGTATGCCTCTTCCTTGTTCAAGGCAAAACCCATGTACTTGCAGGCATGGTCATTCTTCAGGATGCATATGCACATCCGCTTATAAGTGGGAATTTCCCGGAATTCCGCGATGTCAATATCATCCAGATAATCCATGCGCACCGGCTTCTTGTTTGTCTTGTAATTCGTGGTATTTATCACTTCAATGGACACTCCTGCATCCCTCAGCTTCTGGATGGTCTCGTCAGCCAGACAGCCCCCTTTTGTACGCCAGAATTCAATGCTGACGGTAAGCTTTTTCAAGTAGTTCCTCCGGGTCTCTTCCGGCAAGGTGGAAAGCAGGAACTGCATAAAGCCTTTCCACGTATACCCTTCGGGCAGTCGGACCGTCTGCCACCCCATAGCACGCGTCCCTCCGTAAATACCGGTAAAGTTCACCCCGTTTACCCGCCCTATCATTCTTCCCCAAGTATTCGGGTCGATGACACAGCTTCAGGCTCTCTTGTGCCTCACAAAGAAAAGGGCTTGCCACACGCTGGCGTTCGATATTGACTCCGGCTTTATAATATAGGTCATACAAATGGTTATAGTCAAAGTCGAATTTGCCATTGGCCGTCCAGATATCCGTCGTCTTCCAATCATAAATGGGATAAGCATTGAAAATGTCATTGCCTATCTTCGAGGTCCAGCGGTAATTGTGGTACATCTGATACTTCCGGTTCAGATGGATGCTGCGCCAGCGGTTAAAACTCTCTTGCGTACGGATGCCTATGAGAAAGCAGGCACGCACTCCATCCTTCTTCTCATGCAGCCATTTGGCAAAGTGCATCTGGAACTCATAATCCCACATTTCGGGAGTGTAGAAAGGAAACGTCTCTTTAGTGAGGCAGCCTTTCGGCATCTTCCTTACCCAAATGTCCTCCAAATCCTCCTGCCACGGACGCCAGTAACTCTGGTACATCGACGTACAAGTCGTTACACGGAAAGGCACACAAACACGATACACCTCCAATATATCCTTATTCGCCTCCAATACCCGGTCCACATAATCAATGGTCATGCTGTACTGTATCTCATAGTCCATATGGAATACACACAGTTTACGGTTCAGCCGGTTCCGGCGGATATAGTCTATGCACAAATTCAGCAACACTCCACTATCTTTTCCTCCCGAAAAAGAGACGCATATCGTGTCAAATTCCCTAAAAATCACATCAAGACGTTCTTGCGCCAGTTCATACACATTTTTGGGTGTAGCCATAATTATCTGTTTTTCTTCATTTTCACATAACGGGTCCATACCTTGTCTTCCAAAAAGCCCAGCTCGCTGAAGACATCCCTATCTTCAACAAAGCTAACAGCCGTCAGACTACTCTCCTCGCCCTGCTTCTCAAGTACCTTTTCCAGAAGCAATTTTAGCGTGTCAACATTCCTTTCCTTAATATAATAGTTGTTGATGACACATTCATACTTCTTGTGCTCCACCGGCACAAAACCTACAACATGTTTATTATCCAGAGCAACAAACCACTCGTACTCTTCCGATGTCCGGAAAGGGTAATTGTAGTTCTGTTTCAGCACTTCCGGGCTCATAACCAAAGGGGCTACAAGCTCGTACAGCTTTTTATCCGTACCATGTAATTGCACTATCTGTATCATATCTACATTTATATTATTTGTAATTACGTGTTAAAGATAAAGCTTATTTACGACGGAATATTCTCCTTTTAAATAGATTTAAGAATATAGCCCTGTAATATAAAATATTAATAAATAAATATTATCCCCCTAATTTGTATATGTTGATTAATTTGGGTTTCTTTGCAAAAGAAAGTCACCCGAAGAGAAATAATGAAATATTTACTGCTTTTTATGACCTTTGCCAAGATAGGAATGTTCACTATCGGTGGCGGATACGCTATGATACCTCTCATTGAACGGGAAATCGTAAAAAAGAGATGGATGAGTAAAGAAGATTTCATGGAAATGTTTGCGTTGACCCAGTCACTTCCCGGTGTTTTTGCTGTCAATATATCCATATTCGTCGGCTACAAGCTGCATAAAGTAAAAGGTAGCCTGGTGTGTGCACTTGCCACAATCCTCCCCTCTTTTGTCATCATGATGCTGATAGCCATGTTCTTCGCTCATTTTCAGGACAACCAGGTGATGATACGCATCTTTAACGGTATCCGTCCGGCAGTAGTCGCACTGATTGTGATACCCTGCATTTCGGCTGCACGGGCACTGAAGCTGAAGTATTGGCAACTGGTGCTTCCAGCCATCGCCACCATACTCATCTGGCAATTCGGGCTATCCCCCGTATACATTGTCCTTGCAGGAATTGCAGGAGGAATGCTCTATACATTATGGTTAAAAGATAAACTGAGAAAATTACAGATATGATTTATTGGCAGCTGATATTGGTATATCTAAAAATCGGAATGTTCGGTTTCGGAGGCGGTTACGCCATGTTGTCCCTCATCCAATATGAGGTGGTGGACCACCATCACTGGCTCACCCTGCAACAATTCACGGACGTAGTGGCCATCTCGCAGATGACGCCTGGTCCGATAGGCATCAACAGTGCCACCTATGTGGGCTATGCAGTTACTCAAAGCGTGTGGGGAGCTGTCGTGACCACCATTGCAGTATGTCTTCCCTCGTTCATCCTGGTATTGCTCATCTCTTACTTCTTCGTGAAATGCAAGGACAACAAATACATCAAGGCGGCAATGTCGGGACTGCTGCCCATGTCCGTATCATTGATAGCTGCTGCTGCCCTATTGCTGATGAACAAGGAAAATTTCATAGATTACAAAAGCATACTTATCTTTGCAGCCGCTTTCGGCGTGACGTGGAAGTGGAACCTCCACCCTATCTTACTGATAATCCTTGCCGGAGTCGCAGGCTTCCTTCTATATTGAAGAAGCGGTAGAGACGGACACCATCTTGCGGGCATATGCCCACACCACGCAATAGGCAACCAGCGGTACGATGAACGCCCACACCATCGTCGTATGGTCTGCCACCAGTCCCATCAACAGCGGACCTACCACGCCTCCCACGGGAGACATCATCAGGAAAGAGGAAGCCCTCTTGGTATGGTTGCCCAGCCCGCGCAAGGAAAGTGCAAAAATCGTGGGAAACATAATAGCCTCAAATGCATATCCGCACAACAGAGCTGCAAGCGACACCATTCCTACATCCAGCAACACCAACAAGGTAGTCATCACAGTGCCCGTAGCACAAACCAGCAACATCTTCTCGGCACGCACACGTCCCATAATCCAGCTACCGGCAAAACGTCCTAACATAAATAATCCCAGTCCACCGAAAGAAAGCACTACGGAAGCTTCGCGGGCATTCATCCAATTCTGCTCCACCACGTAGTTGATGAAGAAGCTGTTGATGGAAATCTCGCCGACCTCATAGGCAAACAAGGCTATCAGCCCGAAAATGAAAAGCCGGTGTGACCACAATCCGACCTTATTACCAGCTTCGTCCACCTCCACACTATGTTCAATCTCGGGCAACTTGATTCTTGAAAAGACCAACGCTACCAGCAACACAATTGCCCCCATGCAGATATAGGGCAATGCGACATTACCCGAGCCCGTCTGCCCATCCTTCGAGAAGAGCAGCAGTCCAGCCAGTACCGGTGCACAGATACATCCCAGACCGTTGAAGGATTGCGCGAAATTCAGCCGGCTGGCAGCAGTTTCCTTTGCGCCCAATTCTGTGGCATAAGGATTGGCGGCAGTTTCAAGAAACGTCAGTCCACAGCCTATCACGAACAATGCAAACAAGAAAAGATTAAAAGACAGATAATGCTGCCCGGGGATAAAGAGCAGCGCACCGACGCCGTAAAGCAACAGACCGAATACCACACCCCGGCGGTATCCGAAGCGACTGATGAAAAATCCTGCAGGAATGGCCATAATGAAGTATCCCATATACATCGTCATCTGTATAAAGGCCGAATGTGTCTTCGTGATATCCAGTATCTCTTGAAAGTGCTTGTTCAGTACATTCAGAATGGCATGGGCAAATCCCCACAAAAAGAAAAGAGAGGTAATCAAAATGAAGGGCACAAGGTATTGTCTGCCCACCAATGGTATTCGTTTCTGTTTCATAATATGATAATTCCAGACAATCGTTGCAAGGCGATTGATAATTGCGGGTGCAAAGATAAACAAAACTCCCGGTCTTTACCCAACATTTTCCTATTCGCTATTGTACGGAGCAGCTTTTTCTCTAACTTTACTGCCATCATACAATGTTAAGCCATGAAAAATGCCATCCCACGATACAATTTCTACAAAACTAAGTACGGAAGCGAACTTCTGATAGATGTCGTTGATTTGCAGTATACCCGGAAATTCTTGACCCAGGGAAAAGTACATATTCTGACCTACTATGACATCACCTTCATCACAGAAGGAGAAGGAGAATTCACTATCGGTAACCGGACACACTTGGCAGCTCCCGGTGATGTATTCTTCTCCAAACCAGGTGAGGTGCGCAGTTGGGACACAGACCGTATCGGCAACGGTCATGCTCTAATTTTTGAGGATACCTTTTTGACCTCTTTCTTCAAAGACCCACTATTCGTGCAGCACCTCCCGTTCTTCCGAATGGGAAAAATGGTAGACAAACTCCAACTGCCGAACGGGCTCTATGCACGAATACTCCAACTTCTGCACGACATAAAAATCGAAATCGACTCTTTCCACCCACACGATACGGGCATATTACGCGCCTTACTTTACGAAGTCCTCATGCTACTCAACCGTGCCTACCGCACCTCTATCCCTCCGGAGACGGGTAAGGAGCCACATAAAGATATCAGCAGCTTCCACCTCAGCCGATTCTTCGAATTGGTTGGGGAGCACTTCCGGGAGCAGCATTCTGTACAATTCTATGCCGATAAACTATGCATCACTCCCAACTATCTGAACGAAATCCTCTCTTCGGCCATAAACATCAACGCCAAGCAGTACATACTCAACAAGGTTACAGACGAAGCCCAGCGTCTGCTCACCTACACCGACCTCCCCATTTCAGAAATAGCCTCCGAACTCCATTTCTCAACCGTCTCCTACTTTGTACGTAGTTTCCGACAATATATAGGGTATACTCCCCTCGCCTACCGGAAAATGGAGAAACCGTGAAAAGTGACATATCCTCCTTCTTTTTTATTGTACAAAAGTTCCACTTACCGGCTATCTTTGCCCTTGAAACAATAACCCATAAAAAAACAAACAATGAGAGATGCAGAAAAAACAGTAGGAAACATGATTGACAAGGAAAAAACCATCTTTGTCGGTTCGGTGGATGCCGAAGGCTTTCCCAACATCAAGGCCATGTTGCAAACCCGCAAAAGGGAAGGGATCAAACACATTTACCTATCAACGAACACCTCGTCGATGCGCGTTTCGCAATTTCTCAAAAATAACCGGGCATGCCTTTACGTCTGCAACACACGCTTCTTCAAGGGCGTAATGCTGCGCGGCACGATGGAGATACTGACGGACAGCACCAGTAAGGAAATGATATGGCAGGAAGGCGACACTATGTACTACCCCGAAGGAGTGACTGATCCCGATTATTGTGTCCTGAAGTTCACCGCCTTCGCCGGTAGGTATTACAGCGGATTTAAATCAGAAGACTTCACGATAGAATAAACGGGCCATCCGTTCCAGTCCATCAGCAAGCAGAGCCCGGGGACAAGCGATATTCAGCCGGATAAAGCCCTCTCCACCGGGACCGTACATCGTACCGGAATTGACCATCAGATGCTGTTGTTCTTGCAAACGCAAGACGACAACATCTGAGCTGATACCGGAGGCACGGCAGTCTATCCAAACCAAATAAGTTCCTTCGAGTGGCAGCACGGGATATTGTGGTAACCGTTCCTTGAAAAAGCAGCAGAGGTATTCGTAATTCCCCCGCAGATATTTCCGCAAGGCATCGAGCCATTCCCCACCTTCGTTGTAAGCTGCCATTGTGGCGATTACGCCGAACGGATTGACGTCGCATACCTCGTTGATGTTAATGGCTCTGTCAATACGGCGGCGCACCTCTTCATCGGCTGCGATGATATTGGCGATTTGCAACCCGGCAAGGTTGAACGCCTTACTCGGCGAAACGCAAGTGACGGAATTTTGCAAAAAGCGTTCGGACAAGGAGGCAAAGGGTGTGTAGTCATATCCTTCGTAAGTCAGTTCACAATGAATCTCATCCGCCACGACAAACACCTCATTCCGTAAACAAATATCACCTATATGCTGCAGTTCTTCCGGAGTCCAGACCCGTCCGACCGGATTGTGAGGATTGCACAGCAGCAGGATTTTTGCTTTCGGATCGGAAGCTTTCCTTTCAAGATCGGCAAAGTCGATTACGTAGCGGCCATCCTGATAAACGAGATTATTGGCAAACAACTCGCATCCGTCATTACGGATAGATGAGTAGAAACAATTATAGGCAGGAGTCTGAACGATGACTTTATCACCCGGCATGGCCAAGGCTTTGATAATGGCTGACAGAGCCGGCACGACACCACTCGTATAGATAATCCACCGGGAATCAACCTGCCAGCGATGCCGGTCATCGAACCACCGGACGACCGCATCATAATAGGCTTCGGGTACTTTTGTATAACCGAAAATACCGTGCGCCACCCGCTTTTGAAAGGCATC
>OLFY01003958.1_pt1 | contig 11027 bp, 10 predicted proteins | sample 1605611 | NCBI WGS metagenome assembly OLFY01 (sample SAMEA3888923, study PRJEB22519) | human gut metagenome | biome: human gut; feature: human-associated habitat; material: faeces | place: Denmark | collected 2011
CACGCATCAGCATCAACGCAAATTATACGAAACTGAAAAAGCGCCTGCGCGCCTTATACATGGCGGGCGAAGCTTCTAACCTTTCCATTTTGCTGAGCAGCACAAGCCTTGTGGATTACACGCAGAAAAGTGAAGTCATACAGTCCGTTACAAAGCACGATACCGAGCTTTTGGACACGCTTGAAGAGCAACTGACCTCCATTCAGGAGCAGGTGGAAAAAATCAACGCGGACAAAGAAGAACTGAGCACCGACAAAAAGGATCTCGATTCCAAAAGCGATGAGCTCTCCGCACTGTACCTCGAAAACCAGAAGCTCTTAGACGAGGCCGAGCAGAACGAAGCCGAAGCACAGGCGGAAGCCGAGCGCCTCGAAAAGGAAAAAGAAGAGGCCGATGCGGCCATTGATAAATGGTACGAAGATTACTACGCCGCTTTGAAAGCCGCAAGCACGAACTCCGGCGGCTCTTACGACAGCGGTGTCGGATATATCGGCACGGGCAGCTTTGTGTGGCCGATGCCGGGTTACACCTACATCACCTGCTATTACGGCGACGGCGGCCACCGCGGCATCGATATTGCGGGCGGCGGCATCTACGGTAAGCCCATCGTTGCGGCAGACGGCGGCAAAGTCATTTACAGCGCTTGGATGGACAGCTACGGCTACTGCGTGTTCATTGACCACGGCAACGGCTATTCCACGCGCTACGCGCATGCCAGCGCCCTTGCGTGCTCTGTGGGTGATACCGTCTCCCCCGGCCAAACGATTGCCTACGTGGGCTCTACGGGCAATTCTACGGGCCCGCACCTTCACTTTGAGGTTATTTACTACGGCAGCACCACGAACCCGTTCAATTACTTTTAATATCACACTCCTCTGATCCTTATAACACACAAGAAACGCTCCCGTTCCTCTGCACTGCGCAGGGAAACGGGAGCGTTTCTGTTCTATTGGGATTTGAATTACTTTGGAAACGCGCGGAATTCATCGAGGAACCAGACGTCCTGTGCCGTGAACTCGCGGCCGTCGAGGTAGCTTAACATGCCGGCCTCGGTCGTAAAGCGGAAGATGAGCTTATAGGAATAAAGCGCCTGATACGGAAAGCCCGTCTTTTTGTTCTGCACGTTTTTGCCGTATTTGCCGTCGCCCGCAAGCGGGTGGCCGATGGACGCCATGTGCGCGCGGATCTGGTGCGTGCGGCCGGTGAGCAGCTCCACCTCGAGCAAGCTGAAATCGCGGCGGGTCTCAAGCACCGTGTATTTTGTCCTGATGCTGCGGCTTTCGGGCGTTTTTTTATTCGAGATATACACGCGGTTCTGGCTCTCGTTTTTCTCAAGATAGCCCGTTAAAATATCCGTTTTCTTCTTCGGCACGCCGCACACAACGCAGAGATAGAGCTTATCCATCTCACGGTCCTTAACCTTCTGGTTCATGATACGCAGTGTCTCAGCATTTTTGGCCGCCATAACGATGCCGCCCGTGTTGCGGTCTATGCGGTTGATGAGCGCCGGGGCGAAGGAATTTTCCGCTTCCGGGTCATACTCCCCGTTTTCATACAGATAGTGCTGCACGCGCGCGATGAGCGAATCAAAATGATAGTGCTCGTCCGGGTGCACGATGAGCCCCGGCTTTTTATCGAGGATCATGATGTTCTCGTCTTCATAGATGATGTTGAGCTTCAGCGGGGCTTTCAAAAAATCGTATTCCTTCGGCGCCTGCGCGAAGAACTCGTCTTTCAAGTACATCGTCAGCACGTCGCCCTCCTGCAATCGCGTGGAAATCTCGCAGCGCTTGCCGTTTACCTTGATGTCCTTTTTGCGGATAGCCTTATACAGCATAGACTGCGGCAGGTTAGGGTATGTTTTTGTGAGAAATTTATCGACGCGCTGGTTAGCGTCGTTTTGAGCGATGATGACCTGTTTCAAGTGGTGCTTCGTTTCCGGCGCAGTGTGAAGAAAAAGCGCGGCAGTGGGACGACGATGCCGATGCCGAGCGCAATGGCAATGGCGATTTTAATGGTCTCCACGCCCTTGGACATCGCCTCTGCGTTGTTGTTCATGAAAATGTGATAGCCCGTATAATAAATACCGGCGCCGGGCACAACGGGAAAAATTCCGGCGATGAGGAACACGGGCAGCGGCGCTTTGCGCGCAAACGAGAATACACGCGCCAAATAGGTGAGGCCGAGCGCCGCAAAAAACGACGCGAATACAACGTCACCCGTAAAATAGACATAGACGATATAAATGAGCCAGCCGAATGCGCCGACAAGCCCGGCGCAGACGTATTGCTCGCGCGGGGTATGGAAAATGATGGCGAACGCGATGGTGGACACAAACGCCACCGCGGTCTGGATTGCCCAATCGAAAACAGCTTCCGGTGTCATAAGAGCGGCGCACCTCCTGTCAGGCTGATGTAGGTCATCACCACGGCACCGACGCCGATGGCGATGCACCCGCCGACCAAAAATGCGTCAATCATGCGGATGGTTCCACTCAGATAATCGCCGTTTAAAAAGTCGCGGATGGAGGTCGTCAGCGCCACGCCGGGCACAAGACGAATGATGGAGCCGATGATAATCTTATCTAAGCTGTCGCCGAGCCCCACGGTAAACAGCAGCACGGCGCAAACCGCCACAACGGCGCTTGACGCCAGATTGATGATGAATTTAGAGGCCGTGCGGCTATCGATGGCGTTTAGGAACACCTGCAAAACAAAGCCGCAGATGAACGCCGCTGCGGCGTCGAACACGGTGCCGCCAAACAGGTAGCTGAAGCACGCGCTGCCTACGGCACACGCAAGGTCGAGCCGAATGGGGTGCGTATATGGAATGGAGACGATTTCACGCAAGCGCGCATAGGCTTCCTCTACCGAGACTTTGCCCGCGACAATCTCGCGTGAAAGCTGGTTGATGCCCACAATGCGCCCGAAATGAACGGTGGATCCGGGCACGAATTTCAGTTTTGTGTCGATCTTCTCTCCGTTTTCCACCGCGTTTGCAAAGATTGCGTTGGAAAGCACGTACACGTCGTATTCTTCTATGTCGTAGGCGCGTGCCACGCGCTCCATGGTCTCCTGTACGCGAAAAATCTCCGCGCCGTTTCTGAGCAGCGCCTCCCCCATTTTAAAGGAAAGCCCCGCTGCGCTTTCACTGCGTTCTTCTGTCATCTTATTTCCTCTTCGCCCCATGTTTTCTGTGTTTTGCCGAAAACAAGTTTACCGCGTCCGGGCCTTCGTGTCAACCGTTCACGGACAAAAAGCGCAAAGCTGTCCGCGATTTTTTAATTTTGCTGCTCTTTCGGCTTTTTCATCGTGAGGGAAATACGACCGCGCGCGACGTCTACGGCAAGCACCCACACGGTCACAATGTCTCCAACCTTCAAAACATCGGACGGGTGACGCACGAATTTATCAGAGATCTGCGTGATGTGCACAAGGCCGTCCTGATGCACACCGATATCGACGAATGCACCGAAATCGATGACGTTGCGCACCGTGCCGCGCATCTCCATGCCGGGCTTCAAGTCCTTCATGTCCTTGATGTCGCTGCGCAGGATGGGACTGGGCAGCTCGTCACGCGGGTCGCGGCCGGGCTTTTCAAGCTCCGCGATGATGTCTTTTAACGTCGGCTCGCCTACACCGCACTGCACGGCAAGCTTTGCGATGCCCAGCTTTTCCGCTTTTTCTTTGAGCCCCTTAAAGCCGCCCTCCGGCGCTTTTTTGAGGTCATAGCCGCAGGCGGTGAGCAAAGTGCCTGCCGCATCATACGATTCCGGATGCACACCGGTGTGGTCTAAGATATTTTTACTTTCCGGCACACGCAGAAAACCTGCGCACTGCTCGAACGCTTTCGGCCCGAGCTTCGGCACTTTTTTGATCTGCGTGCGCGTTGTGAACGCGCCGTTTTCCTGCCGATACGCGACGATGTTCTTCGCCACGGCGGAGGAAATGCCCGCGATGTTTTCGAGCAGCGACGGTGATGCCGTGTTGAGGTCAACACCGACCGCATTCACGCAGGCTTCGACTACGCCGCCGAGCGCTTCATCCAGACGCTTTGCGGGCATATCGTGCTGATACTGCCCCACACCGATGGCCTTCGGGTCAATCTTCACGAGCTCTGCAAGCGGATCCTGCAAGCGGTGCGCGATGGAAACGGCGCTGCGCAGCGTCAGGTCGTACTCCGGGTACTCTGCCGCCGCAAGCTTCGACGCGGAGTAGACCGACGCGCCCGCCTCGCTGACAACCATGTAATCGATATCAAGATGGTTTTCGCGCAGCGTTTCGTCGGTGAAGATCTCCGTTTCCTTCGACGCCGTGCCGTTGCCGATGGCGATGAGTGTGACGCCGTACTTTTTGATAAGCCTTACGAGCGTCTGTTTGGCTTCGCGCACGCGTGCCTCACTGTGCGTGGGATAAATGACGCCGGTGTCGAGTACCTTGCCCGTGGCATCGACGACGGCGACCTTGCAGCCCGTGCGGTAGCCGGGGTCAAGCCCGATGGTCACGCGGCCTTTGACGGGCGGCTGCATCAAAAGCTGACGGAGGTTTACGGAGAACACCTTAATGGCGTTGTCGCACGCTTTTTCGGTCAGCTCCGCACGAATTTCCCGCTCGATAGACGGGAAAATGAGACGGCCGTATGCGTCAACTGCGGCTTCGCGTACGACTTCGCTGCACGCGGAATTGCCCTTTACGTAAGCGGAGGTCAAGATTGCCTGCCCGCGCACGTCATCCATTTCGAGCGAAACTTTTAAAAGACCCTCGCGCTCGCCGCGGTCCAGCGCCAGAACGCGGTGGCCTGCGATTTTTGCCGCCGGCTGAGAGAATTCATAATACATGCGATACACGGAATCCTCGTCCTTTGCGGCGCGGCTCGTGATGACGCCTTGCGCCATGGCAGCCATGCGCAGGCGACGGCGCATAACGGCATCGTCGGAAATTGTCTCCGCGATGATGTCCTTCGCGCCGTTCAGTGCGTCTTCCGACGTATTAACACCCTTTTCTGCGTTGACGTAACCCTCGGCGAGCCTCATCGGGTCAACACCCTTTTCCTGCGCCAGAATTTTCTTTGCGAGCGGCTCTAAGCCGCGCTCTTTCGCCATGCCGGCACGCGTTTTGCGCTTGGGGCGGAACGGGCGGTAAATATCGTCGATCTCTGCCAGCGTTGCCGCATTTGTAAGGCTTTTTTCAATTTCGGGCGTCAAATTTCCCGTGCCTTCGATAAGCTCGCGCACTTCCGCCTTGCGCGTATCAAGGTTGCGCAGGTACTGCAAGCGCTCGTACACCGTGCGGATGGTCTGGTCATCGAGCGATCCGTGCTCCTCTTTTCTGTACCGCGCGATGAACGGGATGGTGTTGCCTGCGTCGATGAGTTCAATGAGCTTTGCCGTTTGCTGTTCTTTTAAGTGAAACTGCGCCGCCAGCGCGGCCGCGTAATTTGTCATGCTGTTTTCCCCGGCTTTCAAATTTGTGAAAGCTATCCTTTCCGTATAAACGCCCGACTTTACACACGGCAACTTTCCTTAAATGCGTATGTGTATTCCGTCAAAAAGGCATTGCAATTTTGAGCTTTTCATAGTATAATAAACAAAAGAATGTGAATTTTACCTGAAATTCCGTCTCTATTATAACACAAATCATCACAAAGGAAAAGCCGTGTTTGAGGCGAAGAAGATTTTTTATGATTGATACCGTTATTTTTGATATTGGAAATGTGCTGACCGAATGGCACTGGCACAACAGCTTTGTGGAGTGGTTCGGCGAAGATCTTGTCGATACACTTGCAAACGCAACCGTGATGAGTCCCGAGTGGGCAGAGATCGACCGCGGCGTGCTGACAGAGGAAGAGGTTGTCGCGCTGTTGACGAAAAACGCGCCGGACTACCCGGAGCAAATCAGGCGCATTGTTCACGACAGCCACGAGCTTGTCACCGTGTACCCTTACGCGGCGGACTGGGTGCGCGATTTGAAAAAGAAAGGCTACAAGGTCTACATACTTTCAAACTTCAGCGAATTCGGTTTTAACCGTGTGAAAGACACGTTTGATTTCCTGCCGTATGCGGACGGCGCACTCATTTCGTATGAGGTAAAGCTCGTAAAGCCGGACAGGAAAATTTATGAAACACTGTGCGAGCGATTCGACATCACGCCGGAAAACGCCGTTTTCCTTGATGATAACGCGAAAAACACCGAAACTGCGCGGGAATTTGGTCTGCACGCCATCACGGTAGAAAACAAGGAACAGACTGACCGCGACTTGCACGTGCTCGGCGTAACATGGTAAAAATCGGCAGTGTTTGCCGATCAAGTTATTTTTTAATTCTTATTGGAGGATGAATCACAATGAAACTCGGTATTATCGGTGCACCGGAAGCCAAAACACTGGTGCACGCAAAAGAACTCGGACTCGACTTCGTTGAGTTTGACCTGAACCCGACTGAATTTTTCGGTCGTCCGCTGGACGAGGTCGTCAAGAACCAGGACGAGATTAAAAAGACCATTGAAGAGACCGGCGTTGAAGTCGGCGCAGTAGGCCGCTGGGCAAGCCATATTTTGGACGAGAACGGCGACGTGATCGAAGCGGAGTGGAGCGAAGTGAAGAAAGCCATCGATTTCGGCGCAGCACTCGGCGCAAAGCATTATCTGTGCAGCGTTGCGTATGTTCCGCAGCTTTCCTACTACAAGAATATCACCGCGGCTATTAAGGTTCTGAACCGGATCGTTTCCTACGCAAAGGAAAACGGCATGAAGTGCGGCATTGTCAACTGCATGATGGGCGGCAACTACATTCGCACGCCGGAGCAGTGGAAGCTTGTTCTGGACGAAGTTCCGGGCCTTGGCATCAAGTATGATCCGTCCCACAGCTTCGTACATGGCGGCGACAAGGGCGCATACCTCAAGGAAGGTATGGAATGGGGCGACAAGTTCGTATATTGCCACGTAAAGGGCGTTATCCAGTACGGCGACTCTCACGAGCCGTCAGAGTGGAAAAACCGCGAGTTGATGGTTCGTCACCCGGAGCTCAAGGACGAGCTGATGGGCGACTTTGCGGCAGACAGACGTTACTACGACAACCCGCCGGCAGGCATCGATTCCATCAACTGGCGCGCATTCTTCGCGGTACTGTATCAGCACGATTATGACGGCTACCTCGCGATCGAACCGCACTCCATGACTTGGCAGGGCGAAAAAGGCGAGAAGGGCGTTAAGTACACCATTAAGTACATTCGCGACCTTATGCTGTAATTTTAGCTTAATAAACGCAGACGGACACCGGGCATTCGGTGTCCGTCTTTTTTTGATGCAACGCAAAAACGGCAGCCCGCAGGCTGCCGTTTCGGACACATGTGAAATTACTTACCCTCGTTCTCTTTATCGAGCTTCACGTTGCGGAAGTAGAGAAGCATATCGATGGTGATTTCGATGAAGTTCAGGCAATAGAAGACCCAGCTCAAAACGAAGATCGGGCCGCTCTTGCCGATGACAAAGAACTGGATGCACTTCATCACAATGCCGGCGATGTAGCCGAGCCAGATGAAGATCTCAAACTGCAGGCTCTTGCCCTTAGCGGTTCTGGACTTTACGGATTTGTAAATGGAAAGCGGCCAGGAAAGACCGAATGCAAGGATCATTACGGTTTCCAGTATTTCAGCAATCATTTCAGGTGTCATGCGTTTATTCCCCTTAAACTAAATTTTCGGAATGCACTGTGCAAAAAAATCTGAAAGCTGTGCACGGCACATCCTGTTTAATATAAGCAAGAGCGGAACCTAACCCATAGCTCCGCTCCTGTTATTTTTACAACTTAAGCGTTCTTTTCCGCTTCATGTGCCTTGTGCTCTGCAAGGTACTCCGCGCGGCCTTCTTCGTAAAGGTTGTTGCCTTCGCTGTCGATGATGACGACGAGCGGCATGTCCTCTACATACAGCTTGCGCAGTGCCTCGGCGCCGAGATCCTCATACGCGATGAGCTCTGCCTTCTTGATGCACTTAGCGAGCAGCGCGCCTGCGCCGCCGATGGCACCGAAGTAAACGCCGTTATACTTCTTCATGGCTTCTACGACTTCCGGCAGACGAGCACCCTTACCGATCATGCCGCGTGCGCCCACGGACATCATGGTCGGGGCATACGCGTCCATACGGCCGCTGGTGGTAGGACCTGCAGAACCGATGACATGACCCGGCTTTGCTGGGGTCGGGCCTACGTAGTAGATCGTAGCGTCCGTAGGATCGAACGGGATCTTCTCGCCGCGTGCAAGTGCCTCGCACATTCTCTTGTGGCCGGCATCGCGGGAAGTATAGATGGTACCGGTCAGCAGAACTCTGTCACCGGCATGGAGCGTCTTTGCGAGCTCCGCAGTCAAAGGCAGTGTAATACGCTTTTCCATTTTACAGCACCTCCGTCTTATGACGCGTTACATGGCAGTTGATGTTGACAGCGCACGGCATGCCGGCAATATGAGTCGGCATGGTCTCGATGTTGAGGCCGATGGCCGTCGTCTTGCCGCCGAAGCCCTGCGGGCCGATGCCGAGCTGATTGACCTTTTCGAGCATCTCTTTTTCAAGGTCTGCATAGAACGGGTCCGGGTTCTCGGAATCAAGCGGGCGCATGAGCGCCTTCTTTGCAAGCAGCGCTGCTTTATCAAACGTGCCGCCGATGCCTACGCCGACGACCATCGGCGGGCACGGGTTCGGACCTGCGGTCTCTACGACCTCAAGGATAAAGTCCTTGATACCCTGCAAGCCGGCGGACGGCTTGAACATACGGATCTGGCTCATGTTTTCGCTGCCGAAGCCCTTCGGGCCAACGGTGATCTTCACCTTGTCGCCCGGGACGATCTCGGTGTACAGCATAGCCGGGGTGTTGTCGCCGGTGTTGCCGCGGCGAACCGGGTCCTTAACAACGGACTTTCTCAGATAGCCCTTGTCGTAACCGCGGCGCACGCCCTCGTTTACGGCTTCCGTAAGGTCGCCGCCGACGAAGTGCACGTCCTGGCCGATCTCAAGGAATACGCAGGCCATGCCGGTATCCTGGCAGATCGGAACGCACTCGTTATCTGCAATTTCAAAATTTTCGATGATGTTGTCCAGAATACCCTGTGCGATCTGGCCGTCTTCGCAGGCGCGGCAAGAGCGGATGGCGCACTTTACGTCCTCCGGCAGGTGCTCGTTTGCCGCGATGCACAGCTTCTCAACAATGTCTGTGATCTGGCTGACTTCAATTTCACGCATGGATCTATCCATTCCTTTCCGGAAAAAATTATCTCTCGTGACGAGCGTAATGCGGCAGCAGCAGCGGGGAAACATCCTCGGATTCGATGCCTGCGCTCTTCAGCTCTTCTGCATAGTCCTCAATATGCTTGAGGGTAAGGGTGCCGAGCTCGGTCTCCTTCGCCTTTGCGGCAGCAGCCTTACCGGCGTTGCGGCCGAAGACGATGATATCGAGCAAGGAGTTGCCCATCAGACGGTTGCGGCCGTGAATGCCGCCGACAGCCTCGCCTGCAACGAGCAGGTTACCGATAGCCTTTGTGAATCCGTCTCCGCCAATCTCGAGGCCGCCGTTCTGGTAGTGGAGCGTCGGGTAAACGAGGATCGGGCTCTTGCGCATATCAATGTCATAGTTCAGGTACATGCGCAGCATAGCCGGGATACGCTTCTCAATGGTGCCCTCGCCGCCGATCTGCTCGATCATCGGGGTGTCGAGCCAAACGCCGGAACCCAGCGGGGTGGTAACGCCCTTGTGGCGGTCTGTGCACTCACGGATGATGGAAGCCGCAGCAACGTCGCGGGTCTCCAGCGGATGCATGAACGCTTCACCATCTACGTTGACGAGCATTGCACCGAGGGAACGAACCTTCTCCGTTACGAGTGCGCCGTAGATCTGTGCCGGGAACGCAACGCCGGTCGGGTGATACTGAATGGTATCCTGATACAGCAGCGGAGCGCCTGCACGGTAGCCGAGCACAAGGCCGTCGGCCGTTGCGCCGTAATGGTTGGAGGTCGGGAAGTTCTGGTAGTGCAGACGTCCCGCACCGCCGGTGGCGATGATGACGGTCTTTGCACGTGCGACCATGTAGTCGCCGGTCTCCATGTTGAGGAGAACAGCGCCCGCTACCTGACCCTTTTCGTCCTTGATGAGCTCAACAGCAGAGGTGAACTCAACGACCGGGATGCCGCGGTTGATAACTTCGTCGCGCAGGGTACGCATGATCTCCGCACCGGAGTAGTCCTTGCAGGCGTGCATTCTCTTTCTGGAGGTTCCGCCGCCGTGTGTGGTAATCATGTTGCCGTCCTTATCCTTATCAAACAGAACGCCAAGGTCATTTAACCACTTGATACACTCTGGTCCGGCCATAACAAGCTTCTCAACAAGCTCTGGAACGTTTGCGAAATGTCCGCCGCCCATTACATCTAAGTAATGCTGTGCCGGAGAATCATTTTCCTTATCTGCTGCCTGGATACCACCCTCTGCCATCATGGTGTTGGCATCACCGATACGAAGCTTGGTAACGATCATTACGTTTGCGCCTGCCTCGTGTGCCTCGATTGCTGCAGATGCACCGGAACCGCCGCCGCCGATAACAAGAACGTCAACGTCATAATCCGGATGAGCCAAATCTAAGGTCATTCCCTGAACACGGCTCTTTGCCTGTAAAAGCTCTACTAACTCCTTCGGAGCCTTCTCGCCTTTGTTCGGTCCTACTATAATCTCTGCAAAGCTAGAAAGATTATAGTCTGGATGATACTGCTCAAGCAGTGCATCCTTTTCTTCTGCTGTCATACGTCTCGGCTCTGCTGCCATACGGGCTGCTCTGGTGGCTTCAACTTTCTTGACAGACTCCATCATTTCCTCTGTATATGGAAAGCTCATCTTATTCGTCCTCCTTTATTTTTCGATTACACGATTGTTGTACATATCCTTCAGCTCGTCTACAGACTTGCTCATGATTTCCTTCATCGCCTCATCGAAATCTCCTTCTGCAATCTCCTCAACACGCTTTGTCAGGTGCTTTGCTTCTGGCTTTAAGTA
>OLFY01003959.1_pt1 | contig 11026 bp, 9 predicted proteins | sample 1605611 | NCBI WGS metagenome assembly OLFY01 (sample SAMEA3888923, study PRJEB22519) | human gut metagenome | biome: human gut; feature: human-associated habitat; material: faeces | place: Denmark | collected 2011
CAGCCGCCGGAGCGGTGCTTAAGCCGTAAGGCGGGAATTGTGCGGTATTGCCTTATGTTATCCCACAAATCTTTCGTTTCGTCAACGCTTATTTCTTATCAAACGCTTCGCGGCGCTTGGTGGACAGGCGGAACATCTCTTCCAGGCCTTCCCGGTCGTCGTTGACGAGCTTTTCCTTCATATCCTGCAAGGCGCTGTCAAACATATCGATCTCCGAAATCAGGTTGTCCTTGTTCCACAAAAACAGCTCCGCCCACATTTTGTCGTTGATACGCGCAATTCTTGTCAAATCCCGGAAGGAATCGCCGGTGTAATTCGCAAGCTCGGAGTTATCCGCCGCACACATCAGGCTGACGGCGATCGCGTGGCACAGCTGGCTGACATAGCCGATCATGTGGTCGTGCTCGGCAGGGGTCAGTACGCTGATTCGCTTGAAGCCCAGCGCCTCAGCCAGATCGCGGCACCAGTCGATGCCCGCCTGGGTGTTTTTCTCCGTCGGCGTGATGATGAAGTTGGCCGGGGCAAAGTTGACCTCGGCGCTGTGGGCAATGCCGCTCGTCTCGCGGCCTGCCATCGGGTGGCTGGCGATGAACTCTACCCCGCCAGGCAAAGCAGCCTGCACAGGCTCAACCACGCCGCGCTTGACGCCGGAGACGTCCGTCACCATTGTGCCGGGGCGGATATATTGGCCGTACTGCGCGACCCATTCCAGCAAAACGGTGGGATAGAGGCCGAACACGATGCAGTCGGCCGCCCGGATCAAATCCTCAAAACCCGCGTTTTTGCCTGCGCGGATATAGTCATGCTGCAGGGCATAGTCCAGCGTCGCCTGGCTGTGGGTAATGCCGGTCACGCTGTAACCCTTCTGGCTCAACACCTGGGCGTATTTTCCGCCCAGCAGTCCCAGGCCGACAATCAGATAATTCTTGCTTTTGTCCAGCATACAAAATCACGCCTTTATGTCAAATTCGTTCGTTTTGTCCGTGGAAAGCTCCACCTTGGCACCCAAGCCGCGCAGCACGTTCCAGAACGCGGGCCAGCTCTTGTCCACAGCCTCGGCCCCGCAGAGCAGGGCAGGCAGGCCGCTGGCAATGGCTGCCACGGCCAGCGCCATGACAATGCGGTGGTCGTTGTGGCCAGACAGCGGCGCGTTCGGCGCGTGGAGCGCCACGCCCTGAATATGCACGGTGTCGCCGTCCACCTCAATGCGTGCGCCCATCTTTTGCAGCTCATCCCGCATAGCTTCGATTCGGTCGGACTCTTTCAGGCGCAGACGGCCTGCGTTGGTGATGACTGTTTCGCCACTGCAAAAGCAGCCCAGCGTGAACAGGATCGGCCCCAGGTCCGGGCAGTCGGCCAGGTCGATCTTGGTGGCTTTGAGCAGGCTGCGGTCAAAGTGGTAGCCGCCCTCGACTTCCTTAAATTTGCCGCCGCAGCGCTTTAAAATGTCCAAAATGACCTTATCGCCCTGCTGGCTGTCGGGGTTTAAGCCGGTGATGGTGATGCCGCCGATGACGCAGCCCAGCACAGCCAGGAATGCCGCCTGGCTGTAATCGCCCTCGACTGCAAAATCGCTGGCCGTGTACCGCTGCGGCGCGGCCACGCGGTACATCATGCTGCCGTTTTTGCGGGCGCGGGCCGACACCTTGACGCCGAACTGCTGCATCGCGTCGATGGTCAGGTCCACATAGGAATGGCTCTCGTAGGGGGGCAGGACCTCGATGCTGCTCTCAGAGTCCATCAGCGGCGCGGCAAACAGCAGGCCGCTGATGAACTGGCTGGACACATCGCCGGGCAGGGTGAACCCGCCGGGGCGCAGGCGGCCAAAAATCGTGATGCCCTCTGGCGTCTGCTCAAAGTGTAGGCCTTGGCGGTCAAACAGCATTTGATACACTGCCTGGGGGCGGTCAAACAGCCGCCCTGCACCGGTAAAGCGCACTTTCTGGGCCGTCAGGCTAAACAGCGGTATCATAAACCGCAGCGTCGACCCGCTTTCGTTGCAGAACACCGGGCGCGTCACCGTCACAAAGCCCCCCGCTGTGCCGTGGCCTTTGATGGTCAGGGAGTGGGGCTCCTCGGTGATTTTGGCACCCAGCTGGGCCGCTGCGCCCAATGTGGCGCGGATGTCCTTGCTGTATTCGATATTCGTGATATGGCTTGTGCCGTCCGCCAAAGCGGCGCACAAAACTGCACGGTGGGCCGCACTTTTGCTGGGCGGCACTGTGGCTGTGCCGCTCAGGCGGCTGACATGAATCTTCGCGTCCAATTTACATCTCCCGGCCGATGGCGGCGGCGACCTTGCGGCACTTGGCGATCACATCGGCAAACTTATCGGGTTTCAGGCACTGCGCGCCGTCGCTCCAGGCGTGGGGCGGGTCGTCATGGACCTCAATTTCCAGGCCGTCCGCACCGGCGGCCACTGCAGCCAGGGCCATGCTCTCGATGTACTTGTAGTCACCGGTGGCGTGGCTGGGGTCGACGATGATGGGCAGGTGGGTCTTTTCCTTGATGACCGGCACGGCGGACAGGTCCAGCGTGTTGCGGGTCGCGCGCTCAAAGGTGCGGATGCCGCGCTCGCAGAGGATGACGTTCTCGTTGCCGCCCGCCATGATGTACTCGGCAGACATGATCCACTCCTCGATCGTGTTTGCCAGGCCGCGCTTGAGCAGAATGGGCTTGTGCATCTTGCCGACGGCCTTGAGCAGCTGGAAATTCTGCATATTGCGTGCGCCGATCTGCACGACGTCGACATACTCCTCGAACTCGGGGATATGGATCTCGTCCATCAGCTCACTGACGATGGGCAGGCCGGTCTCCTCGCGGGCCTTGACCAGGTCGAGGATGCCCTCGGTGCCCAGCCCCTGGAAGGAGTAGGGACTGGTGCGGGGCTTGTACGCGCCGCCGCGCAGGAAGTTTGCGCCGCCCGCCTTGACAGCCTTTGCCATCTTGATGGTGTGGGCCTCACCCTCGACGCTGCAGGGGCCGGCCATTACGGCGATGGGGGACTTACCGCCGATCTTGACGCCGTTGACGTCCACGACGGTGTCCTCGGGATGGAACAGGCGGTTGGCGCGCTTGTAGGGGGCAGACACACGGGTCACGTTCTCGACCCAGGGGTTGGCCAGCACGTCTTTTTCAGCAATTTTCGTCGTATCACCGACAAGGCCAAAGACGTTGTAATCCGTGCCACGGATCAAGGTGACGGAAAGGCCCTGCTTCTCGAAATTGTCAACGATGCGATCCAGTTCAACCTGGGGCGTACCTTTTTTGGTGGAAATAATCATGGAGGAACCTCTTTTTTATATACTTTTTACTCTATAAAACAAACCTTTGGCTTCCTCCTCGGGGGAAGCTGTCCGCCGCAGCGGACTGATGAGGGCAAGCCTTACAAATACTGCTTTTTCACGGCAGGTCACATAAACTTTGCCCTCATCCGGCGCTTCGCGCCACCTTCCCCCTCGGGGGAAGGCTTTTACAGCGTCTCATCCGCTTCAAACAGTTCTACTGCTTTGTCCACGGCTTCGGTCAAGGTGCTGTTATTCTCCAAAACGGTGGTGGCGGCGGCCTCGTACAGCGGTGTGCGCTCGGCTTCCAGCTGCTTTAAGGCAGCCCCGCCTTTCGAGAGGGGACGCCCGCCCGTAGCCAGGCGTTCCAGCGGGCGGCGCACCCACAGCACCGGTCCGTTCTGGCGCAGGGCGCGGGTGTTGGCCGGATTTTTGATGACCCCGCCGCCGCAGGCGATGACCTGGCTGTTGTCCTTGGCAACCTCGGCCAGCACTTCCGCCTCATAGCGGCGGAAAGCAGCCTCGCCCTCCTGGGCAAAGATGTCGGGAATATTATGCCCGGTGCGGCGTTCAATTTCCGCGTCCAGATCCACAAATCGCTTGCCCAGCCGCTTGGCCAGCGCCGCGCCCACCGTGGATTTGCCGCAGCCCGGCATCCCGATGATGGAGACATTCGCCAGCTCGTGCCGCAGACGGCGGCTGACAGCAGGGATGAGGGCCGCCGTATCCAGCTGCCTGCCGGTGAAATGCTCAGCCGCAAACACGGCCTGGGCTACCAGCATCTCAAAGCCGCCAGCCGCGGTCACACCGCAGTCCTCGGCCCGCAGCAGCAGCTCGGTGCGGAAGGGATTGTACACTACATCCAACACGGCTTCCAGTGCGGGGAAGGCTTTCGGGTCGATCAGGCACTGCCCGACATTCGGGAACATCCCGCAGGGTGTCGTGTTGACGATGATTTGCACATCGCGGCGGTGCATGGCCTCACTGTACAGCAGCGCACCGTCCTTACCGGTGCGGCTGGCGGTCAAAATTTCTTTTGCGCCGCCGTCGCGGCAGACCGCTGTGACCGTCGAATGCGTACCGCCTGTACCCAGAATCAGCACGGTTTTATCGGCAAAATCCACGCCGTGGGCCTTGGCCAGGTAAGCAAAGCCCGCGTAGTCGGTGTTGTAACCGTACAGCTTGCCGTCCCGGTTCACAATGGTGTTCACCGCACCGATGGCCTTTGCCTTAGGGTCAACCTCGTCACAGTAGGGAATGACGAGCTGCTTATACGGTATCGTCACATTGATGGCCGCAAACGCGCGTTTTTCCATAAACGCGCGGGCTTCTGCCTCGGTGGGCAGGGGGAGCAGGTCGTAGGTGTAATCCGCGATCTGCTCATGGATGATCTTGGAGTAGCTGTGGCCCAGCTTGCCGCCGATCAATCCGTACAGCGGTTGCTGCATAGTGTTCACTTCCTTTTACTCTTGGGGCAGGCCGTGCTTTTGGGCCAGGGTGCCGTACCGCACGGTCAAAAGGTCCAGCAGCCCGAAGGCCGTCAGGGTGTTCTGCACCACGGCGGCACGGGGCACAATGCAGGGGTCATGGCGGCCCTTGATCTGCAATTCTCCGTCGGTCTTGCCGATATAATCCACGGTATGCTGTTGTTTATAGATGCTGGGCGTGGGTTTGAGCACCGTGCGGAACACGATGGGCATACCGTTCGTGATGCCGCCGTTGATGCCGCCGTTCTTGTTGGTGGCAGTGGCAACCGTATCGCCGCGCATCGTGAAGGGGTCGTTGGCCTGGCTGCCGCGCAGGGCGGCAAAGCCGAAGCCCGCACCAAACTCGATGCCCTTGCAGGCGGGAATGGCGAACATCAGGTGGGCCAGCTCGCTTTCGACGCTGTCAAACCATGGTTCGCCGATACCGGCGGGCAGCCCGGTGACGATGGTCTCCAGAATGCCGCCGACACTGTCACCCTCGCTGCCCGCAGCGCGGATGGCCGTCTGCATGGCCTCCTCTTTTGAGGCATCCAGCAGGGCAAAATGCCCGGGCTGCGGGTCGGGCATCACCAGTCCCGCCGCGCTGGAAAGGGGCGCGTCCTGCACGCCCGCGCACTCGGCAATGTGGGTGTAGACTTTTACGCCCAAGCTGTTCAGCACGGTCTCGCAGATCGTGCCCGCCGCAACGCTGGCCGCCGTGATGCGGCCGGAGAAATGCCCGCCGCCCCGCGCGTCCTGAAAGCCTTCATACTTAGCGTAGGCCGTGTAGTCGGCGTGGCCGGGGCGCAGCAGGTCAGCAGTCTTGGCGTAATCACTGCTGCGGGTGTTCAGGTTGCGGACCATCAGGGTGATGGCTGTGCCGGTCGTGTGGCCGTTGTAAACGCCGGAGAGAAATTCCACGGCGTCGGCCTCGGTGCGGGCAGTGGAAAGCCCATCCCCCCGGGCGCGGCGGCGATCCATGGCTGCAGCGATGGCGGCCTCATCCACAGGCAGCCCCGCAGCCAGGCCATCCAGCACCGCCCCCACCGCAGGCCCATGGCTCTCGCCAAAAATCGTCATACTGACGGTATTTCCAAAGGTGTTTTTCATAAGTTTATCTCTTGTATATCTCCGCAGGGGTCGATGCAAGCATCCACCCCTGCACACTCAATCTATGCCCAAGAAAGTCGGCAGCTCGGTCATCGGCAGCTTATCGGCGCGCCAGCAGCCAAGGCCGGGGCACTTGATGATGGTGATGGAATCCCCCCGGGCCTTTTTGTCGTGCTGCATATAGGCCAGGACTTTTTCCTTGTTGGCCCCGGTGCGGGTGGGCAGGCCCAGCGTGCGGTAGATCGCCCGGGTACGCTTGAGCAGAGCATTGTCCTCAATCATCGGCAGCATGCCCAGCGCGACGCACTCGCCGTGGTACAGCCCGGTCGTGCGGCGGCCGCGCACACCGCGCACAGCCTCGATACCGTGGCCGATGGTATGGCCAAAGTTCAGGCAGGCGCGGACGCTGCCCTCGCGCTCGTCCTGTTCGACGATCTTCTTTTTGAACTTCAGACTGCGGTAGACGATCTGTTCAATATTTTCCTCGGGGTGCTCGCACTCAAACAGGGCGAACAGCTGCGGGTCGCCGATGATGCCGGTTTTCAGCGCCTCGGCCAGGCCGTTGACGATCTGGCGGCGGGGCAGGGTCTTCAGTGTGTCAAAATCGACGAGCACGACCTTCGGCTGCCAGAACGCGCCGACGATGTTTTTCGTTTCGCCCAGGTCGATGGCCGTTTTGCCGCCGATGGAGGAGTCCACCTGGGACAGAACCGTCGTGGGGCAGTTGACGAAATCGATGCCGCGCATATAGCTGGCAGCACAGAAGCCGCCCAGATCACCCACAACGCCGCCGCCCACGGCGACCAGCAAATCCTTCCGATCCATGCCAAATTCCAGCATGGCCTGCAAGACCTGGCCGTAGACTTTCAGGCATTTGCTGCCCTCGCCCTGGGGGATGGTGTAGACGGTGGCTTCCTGGCACTGGCCGGCCACGATCTTGGCGTAGTCGGCAGGCACGCCGGAATCCGTCAGCACAAAGACCTTGCGGCCCTGCACGTTGGTAAACTGGTGGAGGTTGGCAAGGCAGCCGGCCTTCAAAATAATATCGTAGCTGCGGCTTTTAAGCTGCATCGTTAGTTTCATGCTTCGCACATCCTTTTTCTTCATGGCTTATTTCTCCGTACCGTCCAGGGTGAACGCACCCAGCAGCCGCAGGGTACTGCAAACAGGGGTCAGGGTGTCCAGCAGGGCCTGGCACTCTGCGCCGGTACTGCCCGCCGGGCAGACCAGCTGCACATAGAAATAATATTCAAACGGAACATGGGGCAGGGGGCGGCTCTTGATGCACTCCATGTTAAAACCACGTGCGCCGATCTGATCCAGCGCGGCGGCCAGCTGGCCGGGCTCGTGGCGTGCTGTGAACAGCAGCGCCAGCCGCTGGCCCTCGCCGGTCATGATGGGGGCGGTGTCGGCGCGTTCAATGACGATGAACCGCGTCGTGTTGTCGCCTTCGGCGTTGATGCCGGGGGAGAGAATTTGCAGCCCGTACAGTTCCGCCGTCTCGGCGCTGGCAATGGCCGCAACGGTGGGGTCGCCCAGCTCAGCCACATGGCGGGCGGCATCGGCCGTGTTGCCCCAGGTGGCCGTTTTAAAGCCGTGCTGCTGCACAAAAACGCTGCTTTGGGCCAGGGCCTGCGGGTGGCTGACAACGGTCTTGATCGTCTCCATCGTCGCGCCGGGCACAGCTACCAGGTCTTGCCGGATGTGCATATCGCACATTCTGGAAACGATGATTTCGGGGTGGGTGTACAGCAGGTCCAGCACGGTGGAAACATCGCCCGCGCTGGAATTTTCAAACGGCAGAACGCCGAATTGCGCGTCGCCCTTCTGCACAGCGTCAAAGACCTCGCCCCAGGTGGCAAAGGCGGATTCCCGCGCAAAGGGGAAGAGCCGCCGCAGCGTGATATGGCTCCACGCACCGGGCACACCCTGATAGGCGGCGGTGTCCCGGCCCAGCTGTGCCCGCTGATACGCACGGGAAACCGCCATGGCATCGTTTAAAAATGCGCGGTAGTAGGGGCGCAGCGTCTCATCGGCGATGCGGGCCGTGTTTTTGTCCAGCACAGCAGCCTCCCGCGCGGCGTCAAAGACCGGCTTGCCGGTCTCGGCCTTATAGCGTGCCACATCGGCCACCGCGCACATCCGCCGCTCAAACAGGGCGGCCATCTCCGCATCGACCATATCAATTTCTGCCCGGGCCTGCTGTAATAAGTCCATACATGAGGCTCCTTTTCCCAGATGAATTTTGCATTTCCGCAGCGCCCCGCCCCTACGGTACATCAGCATGACACGCGCTGTTTATTTATGCAGATAATTATAGTTAGTATACCATAAATAAAGCGCCGTCACAAGAGTGACGGCGCGAATTTTGGCGTATTTTAGTTTACCCGTGCAGGGCGCTGCGCAACGCGGCCAGCAGTTCAGCCTGATATTCCGGGCTGAAGGTGCCGTGCAGCAGCTTCGGCAGGGCTTCCTCCTGCAAGCGCCGCCAGCTGTCGGCCTCGCGGCCCGGCAGAATCGGCACAAAGGCCACGCCGTTGGCGGCGGCGGCCTGGGCGTCACCCATAGCGTCACCCACCATCATGACCTTGCGGCTCTCATACCCGCAGGCCAGCATTGTGGCGATGGAGTTTGCCTTGCTGCCCACTTCCTGGCCGAAGATGACATCCGCGTGGCGGGCCAGGCCGTAGCGCTTCCACTCACTGGCAATGGCGCTCTCGTTCGCGGCGCTGACAACGGCCACATCGGCGACCGCGTGCAGCTGGCGCAGGCTTTCTTCTACACCGGGGAACGGCTCAAACGTCGGCTCCAAGGCCTGGATGCGGCGGTTGCAGGCATTGTTCCACTCCTGCAATTTGCGCAGGGCCAGGCTGCCTGTCTTTTGCAGCTCCCGCTGCAGGCTGGCCGTAGAAAGCTCGTTGGCGGTATCGACCCAGGCAGCAATATCCTCGCTGCCGGGAATCTCGATGCCGCGGTTTTTCAGCCGGTCAAACACCAGCCGCACGCTCTCAAACCGGGAGATGCCCCGGGTGATGGTGTGCAGGTTGATCTCGTCCCAGGCTGCCGTGATAAACTCCGCGTAATCATCCAGCGCAAACACGCGGATGAGCTCGGGGCACATGACGGTCGAATGCTTGATGCGCACTGTGTCCATCACGCAGCCGTCGGAGTCCATACAGACCAAAAATTCACGTTTTTTGGTAAAATCCGTCAGTGCGTTTGCCATAAAACCGTCCCCCTCTATGTACTGTTCCCTATAAAAACGCTACGAATCTATCATAACAAAAATCCGCGGCGTTTTGCAATGCCTTTTTTGAAAAAACCATAGATTTTTGTGTAAAAATTACGCCTCGACATTGTCATTGGGGTCCAGCGTGCGGCCGATTGGCTCGTGGATAAGCAGATTGGCCATGGCGTCCGCCGAGGTGGGCTGTTTGTTGATGACGACAATGTTGTCACCCCGGAAATACCGCAGCAGCCCCGCCGCCGGGTAGACCGCCAGACTTGTGCCGCCGACAATAAGGGTGTCGGCCTTGCGAATGGCGTTCACGGCGTTTTCCATCGTCTGCTCGTCCAGGCCTTCCTCGTAGAGCACAACGTCGGGCTTCACGATGCCGCCGCACTCGTCGCAGCGGGGTACTCCGTCGCCGACGCCGGCCGCATCCTCAATAAAGCTGACCGGGAAAAATTTGCCGCAGCGCGTGCAGTAGTTGCGCAAGGTAGAGCCGTGCAGCTCATACACGACCTTACTGCCCGCCGCCTGGTGCAGGCCGTCAATGTTCTGGGTCACAACGGCCTTGCATTTGCCCTCGCGCTCCAGCGCCGCCAACCGCAGGTGGGCCGCGTTGGGCTTTGCGCCGTGTACGATGAGTTTCTGGCGGTAGAAGTCGTAAAATTCATCGGTGTGTCGTTCGTAAAAGCTGTGAGAGAGCATCGTCTCCGGCGGGTATTTGAACTTTTGATGGTACAGCCCGTCCACCGAGCGGAAATCCGGGATGCCGCTCTCGGTCGAGACGCCCGCCCCACCGAAAAAGACCATGTTTTTTGTCTCTGCCAAAATTTCTTCCAATGCGCGGATCATGCAAACTGCCCCTTTCGTTTTCGCCGCAAATGCTTTATAATATACTTATTATAATACATTCTCGGAGGGATGCAAGATGCAGCAGGAAATCACGCGGGAACTGGTGCAAAGCTGGCTGCCCCGGCGGCAGGCGGACAGCAACAAGGGCAGCTACGGCAGTGTACTGGCCGCAGCGGGGAGCCTTGCCTACCGCGGCGCAGCGGCCCTGTGTGCCGAGGGCGCATTGCGCGGCGGCGCGGGGCTGGTGTACCTGGCCAGTGTGGAGCCGGTCGTGCAGATGGTGCTGGCCCGCACGCCGGAATGCTGTGCCTGCGGCTGCCGCACGGCGGCGGGTGGGGGCATCCACCCCCAGGACGCCGCCGCACTGCGCAGCTGGTTTGCCGAAAAACACGCCGTTCTGCTGGCCGGGCCGGGCTTGGGGGAGGGGGCAGGGGAAGTCTGCCGCGCCCTGCTGGGCAAGAATCCGCCGTGGGCGGGTGCGGTGCTGGACGCCGACGCACTGAACGCGCTTGCGGCGGGCAGGCTGCGGGACCCCTTGCCGGAAAATACCATCCTGACGCCCCACCCCGGCGAGGCCGCGCGACTGCTGGGCTGCACCGTGGCCGATGTACAAGCCGACCGGGAGCAGGCCGTTTTGCGGCTGGCAGAAACCTATCACTGCGTCGCCGTTCTAAAGGGCAGCGGCACGTTGATTGCCGCGCCGGGCGGGGAGCTTTTGCATAACGCCGCCGGCAACGCCGGGCTGGCCCGGGGCGGCAGCGGGGATATTCTGGCCGGGCAGACCGCCGGGCTGCTGGCCGCTGGGCTGAAGCAGAACCGCACCCCCGCCCAAATGGCCGCCTGCGCCGTCTGGCTGCACGGCACTGCCGCCGACCGCTGTGCCCGCCGCCGCAGCATGACCGCCATGCTGCCCACGGATATTTTCGCGGATTTGGGGGAGATTTTGGCGGAGATGGAGTTGTAAGGGGCGGCGTCCCTCTTGCCCTCTCCCTTTATAGGGTGTATAATAGGACTATATCTGCATATTGCCGGAAAGACTAACTATTAAAAGTCAAGCCCCAAAACAAAATTTTCGAGAGGAATTT
>OLFY01003965.1_pt1 | contig 11012 bp, 8 predicted proteins | sample 1605611 | NCBI WGS metagenome assembly OLFY01 (sample SAMEA3888923, study PRJEB22519) | human gut metagenome | biome: human gut; feature: human-associated habitat; material: faeces | place: Denmark | collected 2011
ATCATTTTTCTCCAATACTTTTTCATCATAATTGTACCCTCCTTATTCTTGTACATGAATATCATCTAACGTCCCATACAGGACGTCAATATGTTTGCACATTTTCCCATTCTCTTCCTTCTGACTGTAAATACCCCATGCTTTTCCACAGATGAAGAAACTGGACATTTCGCCTTCTATTGCAGGATGGAATGACAAGGTTCCGCGATACATATCACTTTGCAGTCTTCCGATCTCCAATAATGCATTCAGCACTCCCCAGCTTGCCATTGCTCTGCAATAATGATGACCGGACTCGATCTCACTGAACGGATTCCTCTTGTATCCGTCATAACGATCCCGAATTGACTTTACCACCGTCAGACCTTCCTCTACACAACCTGAATAAATCAGATTAACGGCTACTTCATACTCTACTCCTGTCCACACCTCTCCGGCATAGGATAACGGGAATTTAGGTCTGCCGCCTTTCGGCCAGGTAGCTACTACCATTCCATGCTCTTCATTGATTGCATATGCTCTGTGTACACTGTCCGTATGATAAAAATCCGTTTTATAATTATACTTGAATACGGATTCCATAGCAGATTTTACATGCTCTTTCGGTAAAATTTCCCCGATTCCGGCCATATATGCCAGGAACTGTCCGAGAAGCTGATCTGACAGGCAGCCTTTTCCGAATTGATACTTATATTTATCAATCTCCTTCTGTACCTGAATATAATATTCCCCGTCAAACATCAGTTGGTCAGCTCTTGCAGCTCCTTTTTCGTAAGCATCTGCGTATAGCTGGTGATGTTCTTCGTCTCCTACGATCTCAGCCATCTCTTCACAGCATTTCAATGCTGCCAGGAAAATACTGTCCGTCATGGGATTCGGTCCGTAAAATTCAATATCATAGGTTGTATTCTGCTGACCGTCCAGTACATCATCTCCATCCAGATCCCATTGTTTCAGGGCATATTCCATTGCCAGCACTACTTTGGGCCAAATGGTCTTCAAAAATTCCACATCCCCAAGATTCTTGAAATCCCGGTAGACACGAACAACACTTCCAAGTTCTCCATCACAGGCCGGAACCATTGCATACCGTTCCTGATCAAATACGGAAAACATTCGTGTAGACATGCATCCTGTCTCATCTGTTTCTCTCAAAAATTCTACATTACGCATAGTTTTTTCAAGATCCGGGAACAGAAAAGCAACCGTCTGTGCATAGTTCCATACATGAGGCACACTACCGTAACCGCAGCCTATGTAGTCACGTATTCCTTCAAATCCGGCAAAGGTTCCGTCTTCCAGCCGGAAACATAAATTACTTCGAAGATTCGTAATGTTTGCAGTCAGAGCATCAATCACATAATAAGGTAATGTAGTCTTATGGAACATCGCATCGGCAAATTTTCTGCTGTCTGATTCCAGTCGTTCCTTATTATGGTATACATATTTTGCTACATCCCATGCATCTGTGAATTTTGTTGCATAGTAATTTCTTACTGTTCCGTATTCACCGCGCTGGAATTTCTCGTAGTCCTCATCAAATTCGATCCATGCCTTTACCCTGTTAGGGAAATACCATGTAATGGTAAATTCGAAGGTTCTTTCTTCTCCCGGCTGAAGTTCTTCCCAGGCTCCGATGGATCCGATCTTTTCTCTTCTTTTCAGGAAACTGAAATTATGAAATTGTGCAAATTCACATCCCACACTGTCAGATACGGTCTCTTTTTCCAAAAGTCCATCACTGGTAAAGTCATCCCAGAAATCCTGTATTCCATCCACCCATTCGCCGTCAAACCACTGTGTTTTATAGGTTACATTGGATCCACTGGTCAGAATCGCCATATTTCCATACCGTAAATGATCCTCTTTCAAATGTTCGGGTGAATAATACAAGCCCTTCACATCATCAAATTCCCGATATTCATTTTTCACGCTGTCAGCCAGCTTCAGGTTTTCAATAACATCATATCCCTCAAACCCGGATGCATTGGGAAGCGTACCTACCAGGCTTACTTTGGTCGGACAGTCTGCAATATTTTTCACCGTGTATCGGATAATTGCGCAGGGAATACTGGAATCATCTGTATTTAAAGGAATAAACGGTGTATATGCTTCCATTGACACTTTTACGGGCAATTCGGAATCTTTGAAATTCACCCTTGCAAAAGGATATTCACAAATCAGTTCGGAATCTTCCATTCTTGGCAGATTTACTAATTCAGCCTGAAGATATCCGTGTGAGCTGGTATATGGCGGAACCATTCTCGATTCCAGAATTTTCGATATAGGTTTTTCCAGTTCTTTGTTCTCCGTACGAATTGCAAAAAAGGAAAGCGGAAATTTCGTATTCTTGGAAGGCCAGTTAAAAATTTCCCAGTCCAGGAACTTTCCTCTTGAATTTACAGAAAAATTACCTGTTCCGATTCCGCCCAACAGAAAACGAACTTCCGTTGCATCCCGCTTAAAGACCCGCGGTGTTCTGTCAAATAATTTCTCTTTTGAAAATGTCTTTTTCATCTTCTCCTCCTTTTAGTTGTTCGGTTGTTCGAATAACTTGTTTTATTTTTTAACTCTCCGCTTTTGCAGAGAGTTTTTTTATTTAATCTTGTTTGTTCGAATAACTTATGCTATGATATTAGCATAACAAAAATATATTGTCAATCACTTTTCAAAATGTGGGGGATTTTATGAACACCAGAACACCAAAATACATGCTTATAAAAAATGAATTTGTCCAGAAAATCGAAAGCGGATATTATCGTCCCGGCGATCTCATCCCTTCCGATAATGAATTAATGCGTACTTTAAATGTAAGTAAAAGCACTATTACACAAGCCCTGAAATGTCTGGAATCTGAAGGATATATTATACGGCAGCAAGGAAAAGGCACTTTTGTAGCAGACCGCTCCAAAGATAAAATAAACCTATCTATTTATTTATGTCCTATGGAAGATAATGAGAAACATTTTTGGATCTCTCTGATCGAACAGTTTAATCTGACATCTTCCGGTTTTTTTGTAACACCGACTTTTCTCATCAACGATAAGGCTCCTCTGCGTGACTCGCTGTTGCAAAGCTTTACCAGTGGAAATGCACCGGATATTCTGTCCCTGGACGGTCCTGATGTCCCCTATTGGGCATATATGAATTCTCTGCTGCCGTTTGATGGATATATGGATTCGTCTTTCCTATCCTCTTTTCTGTCTCCCATTGTGACACAGGGAACCTATCAGGGAAAACTATATCATCTGGGTTATACGGAATCCACTTTATGTATTCTGTATAACAAGGAGTTGTTCCATTCCCTTGGTATCCGCATTCCGACTTCTGCGGAAGATGCCTGGAGCTGGGGTGAGTTTCTGAATGTCTGCCATACAATACAGACCAAAACTTCTTTTCCCTATCCTTTGCTTATGGACTCCGGACGCGGTCTTTCTCCAAAATCCGGAGAATGGAACAGCTACGCCGGATTGCCATTTATCGTGCAGAACAACGGCAGCTTTTTTAACGATACGCTGACGGCAACCTTTGGATATATTAACTCTCCGGCTTCCGTCGCTGCTATGAATTGGCTGGGCGAATTATTTCATAAATATCATTATACCCACGTGGAGGATCTCAGTGCCGATTTTCCTGAAAACTTTGCCATGAGTCTTTCCCTGCCCAGTGCCTATTTTCAATCGCAAAAAAGGAATAGTAATATCGGCATAATCCCTCTTCCCCATGGTATAAAAGCAGCTTCTCCCCATGGAAGCTGGGGATTATGCATGTCCAGACAGACACAATATCCCAGGGAATGTTGTGAATTTATCCGTTATGTTTTCAGTCTGCAGAACCAGTTGAAGATCAGTCAGTTAACGGGTATTCCTGTTTTAAAAGAGATTTATGACGTAATGGACAGCTTTCAGGCTGGTTCCGGCAACAGCAATATTTTATTTTCACAATTACGGAACACCTCTTTTACCAGACCGCAGACCCCCGCATATCCTTTCTTCAGTAAACAGTTTTCCTATGCGTTTTATAATATTGCCATGGGTGCTGATGCACAAGAAGAAATGAATCACCTGGCGCAGCAGGTAGACGATCATCTTTACCGGCATAATTACTATCAACAAAGCTAATAATTAGGCTAAGGATAAATAAAATCATTTACCCTTAGCCTATTTCCTTAAATATACAATTTTGACATTTCCTCTTCCAGTCCCCACCGCTTACAGTTCTCTGCCAACTGCGCCAGTGAATATCTGAGGTAATCCATGGGGTGTTCCTTCGTAATCTCCACGGCAAAACGAAGATTTTTATAAGTATTCTTCATTCCCCAGATCACATCCTCCCAGGGAGTTCCCTCCGGGATTCCTTTCACGTTTTCATCTGCATAGACCACATTTTTGGCTCCCGCCTGATACAGGAGATCAAAATAGGCTTTCATTTCCACTTCGTTCAGCTTCTCGTGAACAAAAATAAGCCCCTCTCCGTATCCCGCAAAAACAGGCTTGCCCAGATACCGACACAGCATCTGCTTTAGCATCTTTTCCGCACAGGTATAGTCGCTGACTCTTCCCAACACGATCGGAGAAAAGCCAATAGAATCAGCCGGAAGAGTGTAAAGCATGCCCTCACACTCTTTTCCGGCTGTTATCATTTTCCCTGTTTTCTCAAAAATCACCAGGGATTTCTCATCATATTTTACTTTTTTCTTATAATCATAGATCTTAATGTCTGCACAAAGCTCTGAAGGGGTAAACTTTTCCATCCCGGTACCTCCGTTCGTTTCCGGAAATAAGTATACCTCTTCTGCCCTGCCAGTTCAATCCGGTTCTTTTACCGGGATATCCGAATCTCTTCTACAAAGAAATTAGTGCGATAGAGATAGCACAGTTCCTTCTCTGTGATGTAAAAGCCGTAATCGGCATTAAAATTTTCTTCGTTTTCTTCTTCTTCAATAGAGCCTGCTGCCCGGATCTCGTCCCAGGTCTTCCCCAAAACTTCTTCCGGGGTGACTTCTTCGCCGGTGGCAACGGAGATCGTCACGGGTATGTAATAGGATAATGGATGCGCTGCTCCTGCATAATAAACCGTGTCATTAAAATGCAGGCTGACATACTCGTCATCCGCTAAAGTAATGCCATTGAATACCAGATAATTATCATCGTATCGCTGTCCCTCGGAAAGAGTTTCATCCACTAACTCATACGCTCCGGTGTGATTCTCCCCTTCCTCCTCATACTGGGTTCTGTAATTCTCATACATCTGCTGCAGATAATCATTCACTTTGGCATACTTCTCATCGGAAAAAAAGAACTCATCCATTTCGTAGTAATAGGTCTTTTTCTCATCGTCATTGTAGAAGTCTTTCACAGTGTTGGAACATTCCCCGTAGTCTTCCCAGGGAAGCCATGCGTCCTCATCTTCGTAAGAAGGACCTGTCGTGGATGCCGTAGTGTCGGAAACAGTCTCCGTGGATACTGTCGCTTCCATGGATTCACCAGTCTCTGAAGTGCTCTCTTCCGTTACCGCAGCCTCTGCGGATCCGATAACCTCTGAACTACTACTCCCTCCCACCGGATCACTCCCCTGTGCTCCGCAGGCAGACAACCCCAGTGCCATAACTCCTGTGATAACTATTAATTTGCCCCTCATTTTGTATCTCTCCTTATGTATTTATTGTAACCGAACGCTTCCCCCGTCCATTACAAGCATAAGCTTAACATATTATAATATCATAGTTGCATCACGTGCAACTCTTCCGATTTATTATTCAATTGTCATTTCATAAAAAACGCAGAAATGTATAAACATGAATTACACATCCACGCGTTTTTTCCGGTAATAATTCTCAGGCCTCTTGGGATTTTTCTTTTCCCTCAATAATCGCCCTTACCTCTTCTACTGTTTTATCTGTTGCAGATGCAATCAGTTCTATTGAAAGACCGTTTTTGTACATTTTTGCAATGAGTCCTGCCTCACCCTCTGCACGCCCAATTGCAATACCTTCTTCCTTAACTCCCTGGCTCAAATTACACATAGTGCTCATATCCTTTCTGAAATTCTCTTCTAATGGGATATCATATTCATTTCCAATAATGTCCAGCTTCTCATCTATAGTAAGCTCTCTGGACAATAATGCTCCCAACAGACGATGTAACTCGTAGGTCTCATCATGTTCCGGCAGTTCCTTTGCAAGACCTATCATAATGATATTCAACAGATCCAGATTACCTTTCCATTCATAAGAACCGATCAGGTCTTCTTTGGTCAGATGAATATGGCTCATGGTGTTTTCCTCCATATTCATACAGATCCAGATGGAATAGACACATTTGATGTCATCGTAACTCGAATTCTCGAAATCTCGTTCCTTCTGGGAAGAAACCAGTCTGCTTACATAGAATACTGCCCGGTTCAGGATCTCATAGTCGCTAGGTTCGTCCTTTTGCGCTTCCACATTGATGATGATCTGCGAAAGGCCATCCTTCATCCGCACATAAAATACAATGTCAAAACGCACCAGACCTTCGTTCAGTTCCTGATTCTCCGTGTTAAAACCAACAATCCGCTTTCCATTCTGAAAATGAACTGCATTCGTCAGTCCCAGCTCCACCGGTACTGTACTGATGTAGGGAATTCCCTCTATAAGCGCTGCGACCTCCAGCGGGTCCATTCCCTTAAATTTCTCCACAGTCTTTATCAGGATCCGTGCCAGAATAATCTTATGTGCTATCAGGCGTTTCGCGCTGTTATCATATTGTGCGTCTCTGTCTGTTGCCAGTACTGCATTTTTTAACTCCGTATTCAATGGTTTCCTCCTTTTGTGTCAGGTAATCATAGATACCGCCGGAAATAAAAGGATTTCACCATATCTACATTATAACTTACCTGTTTTTCTGATACAACTGGTTTTCTGAGTGGGTTTTTGCCTCTCTCTGCTCTTCTTGAAGAGGCGGGCGGACTTTCTTAACAAAAGTCTCAGACATCAGCTTCCGCTGACAAAGAAATTTTTTATAAGTGACATGTACTTATAAGTGGAGTATATCTTATACTTTTTAATTATGCAACAAATATGTTTTAAATAACTAAAAGGGAGAGCTGTCTTTTGGAAAATAGAACATTCTTTTCAAAAGTCAACTCTCAGAAGCAGAATCACAGTATCTACTGCATTTTTGGCCCTTTTTCCTATACCCGCAGTCGCAATAAGGTCCGCCGGAATATCCTCATACTCATGAAATGTAATTTGCTATATTCTGTCCCTATTTCTCGGCATTCCCTGCCTTGCTGTGCTTGTGTCTCTTGCGCACTTCTCTGGCGTGATCTCTGCGGGCGGCGATAGCGTCTGCCTCTTCCTTAGGGATCAGCTTCGTGGTCTTGACAATATATACACCGCCGTCATATGCCTTGCGTACCCGGATCTTGCCCTTGAGGTAGCCGTGCTTCTCGCAATAAGCCACGCAGTAATAATGCCTGCCGTTAGCGCTGAACCATTTGATCTTCTTGCGCAGGTTACGATGGCAGAGATAACATTTGCTGGACACGACTTCCTTATCTGCGAAGGCTTCTGTCTTGTCCTTGAATTCCCTGGAAATATATTTTACATAGGTATCAAACTGCGCTTTAACCTCATCCCCACGGTCCTTCGGAGGACAGAAGGTATCGTAGGACAGGTTCACCACTACCTCCGGGTGCTCCTCCAGGATCCGGATCAGGATCTTTGCCGTATAGTAGGCATCACTGAACGCCCGGTGGAAGGGAATATCCTTCTCAATATGCAGAAAATCGATGGCATATTCCAGATTTCTGCGGATCTTGCGCTCCTCATAGGCAATGGCGAACAGCTTCTGCACATCCAGATAGGGCAGCGGTCCCGGTGCCAGAAGCGGCATCTCATAATATGCCATATTCCGCTGTAACTCCGTAAGGTCTAACGTCCCCCAGGTACAGAACAGCTGCTCCTCCTGTCCGCACCATCTGACAAAATCTCCTCCAACCTCAGGGAACGGTCTCCCACGCTCCAGCTCCTGCATCTGAATATGGATCAGTTTGCTGGTGATCTTGTGCATCTCATGGTAGACCTGTGGCTTGATCAGTTCATTGAATTCGCTGACCATGACACGTTCTTTATTCAGTTTGATGGCACCGATCTCTATGATTTCAAAAGGCAGCTTCTCCACAGCATCCTCTTTGCCGGTGTTACTCTGATTCCATTCCAGATCCAGAACGATATATTCCATACGTTCCTCCATATTTTGTAACTATTAACAGGGGTTATAAATGTCTTACAGTCTTGGCAGTGCGATATCCAATACCTCTTCATGCCAGCAGTGGTCTCCCTCTCTGACATCGTGGATCGGATATTCCTCTTTTCCGTACAGGCTGTAAGCCTTCCGCACAATATCCATCTGCTCCGTCACATTCACCAGTCCTCTGGGACCGTTCAGATGGTCATCCCGGCAAGACTGAACCGCCAGCGGTCTCGGCGCAATGAGCGATGCAATATCTCCCATATCAAAGTGTTCCCACAGATGGGGAACATAATTACAGCTGCAATTACCGTTGAGTAATAACAACGCGTCACGATATCCATAGAGATATCCGCTGATGATACATTTTTTCACACGGTCATCCAAAGCAGAGACCCACAGCGTCTGCATACCACCGCCGGAAAATCCCATGACTCCCAAGTCCTCAGTATCCCATTCGCCCCGTTCATATACATAATCGATCAGCCGGGAAGCGTCCCAGGTGCACATACCTGCCACGGTCTCTCCCAAAGGCTCCGCCATATGTGCCAGATGAAAACAGGTACTGGTCAGGAAGGATTTCTCATCAGTTCCTTTCTGCAATGCCTCATCCCTGCGTTCTCCGAAGCCTCTGCAATCCGGACAGATTGCCACATAACCACGCTTCGCCAGCTGCATGCCGTAATCATAATGGTAGAATTCGATCATCCGTTTTACCGCGGGAATATCATCGCGTCCTGCCACGCTGAATTTACCTGCTCCCTGATGCCCCGGAAGGGCAAGAAAACATTTCTGCTTCTCTTCGTCCTGCTTCGGTGGGATCAGTATATACATGGGCATATACACTTCCGGCTCTACCTGAATGATCACTTTTTCCCGACGAATGCCGTTCTCCAGCTCCACGACTTCTTCCACGCGTGGGTCCAGATCACAGGACTCCATGTATTTCCACCCCAGGAGGTCTTTTAATGTCTCTCTGGAAGTCTCCTTCCAGGCTTCCCATTCCTCTCTGGTGGATCCGGCGAACGCATCCTGCCTTGCATATTTATCAAATTTGTCCTGCATTCCCTTCAGACTTCCGTAGAAATGAGGGATCTGAATGATCGTATCTGCCTGTTCCATGACTGCTCCTTGCGTTTTCATTTTCTCTTATTGCTATTCTTACCATTCTCTGCCCTGTGCGTGCAGCCCGTCTTCCACATCTCCTGCAAAAAGGCTCTCCAGCCAGGTATGCGCCAACCGGATCCATGAGGTGCATTCCTCCTGTACGGCTCTGCCATCGTTGGTCTCTGTCAGCTTATCCGCCAGTGCCAGTCCGTGGGCACCCTTTTCATACATATGGAATTCTGTGGGCACTCCCGCTCTGCGGAGAGCGCTGACAAACAGCAGCGAATTTTCCACCGGTACCGACTGATCCGCAAAGGTATGCCAAATGAAAGTCTTCGGCACTTTACTTGTTACCTGTTTCTCCAGGGACAGCTTCTCTCCCAGTTCTTCCTGTCTGCTGCCTAACAGATTCTCAAAAGATCCTCTGTGAGCAAACTCTCCGGAAGTGATGACCGGATAGCATAACAGCAGTCCGTCCGGACGCAGCAGCTCATGCTCGGAAGCGGAAAGTCCCTGGCTCTCTGCCAGGAAATCTTCATCCCAGAACACACCAAGGCTGGCTGCCAGGTGTCCTCCCGCAGAACATCCTTCCACTACGATCTTGTGGGGATCAATGTGCCACTCTTTCGCGTGCTCCCGCAGGAACTTGATGCTGTAAGCCAGTTCCTTTAAGGAAGTAGGATATTCCGCAGGGGCGCAGGAATAACGCAACACTGCCGCATGATATCCCATCGCCAGGAATTTCAGTGCCATGGGTTCTGCCTCTCTGTCGGAGGTTCTGGTATAGCCGCCTCCCGGACACAACAGGATCAGAGGTCTGTCGTTAATTGCCATTGCATCCGAATACTCCTGAATATATGTAACTAAATGTGCTCCCGGAAGGGATCCCTCCTGATGCATTTCAAATGTATTATAGATCATATTTTTCCTCATTTCCGAGCATTATCATTGAAAAATAAGGCGCAGACCCTGTAGCAATACTACCGGCCTGCGTCTTCATCTGCCTTATAAATATTTTCATAACTATTCAGAACCCCATTCGCAAAACGCTCCTATGGAGCTTCTTTTTTGCTCATGTGGTTACTTCGCCCTATAAATATCATAAAATATTCTTACGAATGCCAGCATTCGACGAATATTTGACGATATTTACATGGCTCTGAATAGTTACATATTATCTTAGTATGCTCTTCCCCAGTATACCATCTTTTTCGCAGGTTTTCCACAACATACGCAGGTATCTGCGATCTGTTCCTGTTCAAAAGGCATGCAGCGGCTGGTAACCGCAAGCTTTTCCTTGATCCGATCTTCACATTCCCGACATCCGCACCACATAGCCTTGACGAATCCGGACTTCTCATTGAAGATCTGCTCGAACTCTTCCATGTTGTGTGCTACATAGGTATGGCTGTCGCGATGTGCTCTTGCTCTCTCCAGCATTTCCTTCTGCATGGTCTCCAGGATCTCGGCTGCCTTGGTCTCCAGCTCCTCCAGAGCCACCTCGGTCTTCTCTCTGGTATCACGGCGGCAGATCACACACTTGCCTGCTTCGATATCCTTAGGACCGATCTCCACACGGATCGGATAACCTCTCATCTCGGCCTCTGCGAACTTGAAGCCGGGGGTCTTGTCGCTGTCATCTACCTTGACACGGAAATCCTTCGCCAGGCG
>OLFY01003969.1_pt1 | contig 10998 bp, 10 predicted proteins | sample 1605611 | NCBI WGS metagenome assembly OLFY01 (sample SAMEA3888923, study PRJEB22519) | human gut metagenome | biome: human gut; feature: human-associated habitat; material: faeces | place: Denmark | collected 2011
GATGATGGCGGCGAAGGGAGGAGAGGTACACTTTTTCGTGCTCCGGCTGTGTTTGTTGCGCTTGAATTCGTTTCCCGTCAGGCATGACTGCGCCTGACTTTCGTCCATTATGGCACGCTGATCCCGCGCATCAAACCCTCCTCAGGCCCTCGCACCAGGAGAATCGCCTTCTCGTGCGAATCATCAGACCTTCTGGGCAGAAGTGCCTAGGACGTTCTCCCTAAAAGTCTCACTTTTTGCGTGAAATCTTTCACTTTCGCACTCAATGCCCCCAAAAACCGAAAACTCACGGAAAAACCGAACGGCCTGCCTCAGCTGTTCGGACGATCGGAAGAAGGACTTAAGAACGGACTTCTCGCCCCGCCGAATAAGGGCATCGGACAGGGCTGCGAGAGGATCGTGCAGGCGGCACGCTTGACGAGCCCCTGCAGGAAAGGCAGAGTATTGGACATGATTCCATGCTCAAGTTCTGTACGAAGATCCGTCCAAATGCTCGAACGCCTTCGCAATCTCGTCCTCGAGGCCCTGCCTGAAGAGGGCCGCATCGAAAACCCGATGCCCTGTCTGGCCCTCACCCGCTTCAACGGGCCGCAGCAAAGCCGCCAGTGTTTCTACCATCCAATGATGACGCTAGGGCTCGGCGGCGAGAAGGAAAGCCTCATCGGCGGACGCCCCGTCGTCTACGGCGCGGGAGAGGCGGTCGTCGTGGCGCTCGACCTTCCCGGCACCTATCAGATCCGGAACGCCTCGCCCGAGCAACCCTTCCTGTCGCTCTCCATTCGTCTTGACCGTGCAATCATCACGGAGCTCCTCACCGAGGCGCCCGAACTCAGGCCCGCCCCGAACGGCCGCGACGCACAGGAGAGCGTGAGTGTGGAGCACCTGCCCGACGAAATTCTCAATGCGCTCGTGCGCTACCTTGAGGCCATGCGAAGCCCGCGCCGTGCGGCGGTTCTCGGGCCCATGATCCTCAAGGAGATCCACTATCTGCTTCTCGAAGGCCCTCAGGGCCGGGTTCTGGCCGACGTCTGCTCGGAGGCCGCGCCGGGATCCCGCATCCTCACGGCCGTTCGCTGGCTTCGCGAGCACTTCGACGAGCCGCTCGACATCGCGACGATTTCGGAGCGCACCGCCATGGCGCCGTCGACCTTCCACCGCCAGTTCAGGGCCGTCACCTCGCTCTCGCCCGTGCAGTACCAGAAGCGCCTGCGCCTTCACGAGGCCCAGCGCCTTATGCTCGTCGAGTCCCTCGGCGTCGAGGCCGCGGCAAGACGCGTGGGCTACGAAAGCTGCTCACAGTTCTCCCGCGAATACAAGCGCCTCTTCGGAGACGCGCCCGCCAGGGACATCAGGGAGAAGTCGGTCGCCGCCTCCGACGCAGGGAAATGCGCCTCCATAATGGAGGCCTGAGGCACGCCTCTCAGGATTGAGAGGATCGGGCAGGAACTTGAGACATCTCGACATCGTCCCGAGGGCGCGTTTTTTCTACCATGACTGCAACGACGGAGCTCAGGCTCCGCCGGCCTCATGGAGAAACATCATGCAAAAGCGCCGTCTTCTCGCCTCCGCCGCCCTTGCCATCACCGCCCTCGGCTGCGGCGCCACCTCACTCAGCAGGACCGCCGGGGCCGCCGAGTCCCCAAAACAGGCTTCCGCCGACAATCGCCGCATCGCCGTCGTCTACTTCACGAAGACGGGCAACACGAAAAGTCTCGCCGAGGCGGTCCGACACATGACGGGCGCGGCGCTCTTTCGCGTCGAGACCGTCGAGCCCTATCCGGAAAGCTATGGTTCCGCCACCGAGATCGTGAAGGACGAGCTCCAGCGCGGCGTCATCCGTCCGATCAGGCCGCTCGCCTTCAATCCCGACGACTACGACGTAGTCGTGCTCGCCACGCCCACGTGGTGGCACCACGCGGCGATGCCGCTGCAGACCTGGATCAGGTCCGTCGACCTCAGCGCCAAGAAGATCCTCACCGCCAACACCCACGGTGGCGGCGGCCTCATGCACACCCGCGAGGACTTCGAGGCGCTGCTCGCAGGCCGCAGGCTCGGCACGCACCTCACGGTCTACGGGGCCGTGCGCCCGCAGGACGCAAAGGTCCGCAGCTGGCTCGAGGAAAACGGCTGTCTCTGACGCCCGAAACACAATCACGGACAGGAATCCGACATGGAGAGGATTGAACCTTCCAACAGTGTGAAGATGCCTGCCATGAACTTCGGCGTCTACTGGATCACCGATCCCACGGAATGCGAAGCCGCAGTCCTCAGCGCCTGGCGCGGCATCGACACCGCCGCCTCCTACCTCAACGAGAGGGCCGTCGGCCGCGCCGTCGCTCGCTCGGGCATCCCGTGCTCCGAACTCTTCATCTCCACGAAGCTCTGGGTGCAGGACACTTCAGAAGCGGGCGCCGAGCGCGCCATCAGGCGCTCGCTCGAGCTGCTCAGAACGGACACGATCGACTTGTACCTGATCCATCAGCCTTATGGCGACATTTATGGCGCATGGCGCACGATGGAGCGGTTTTATGAAGCGGGCGACCTGAGGGCGATCGGCGTGAGCAACTTCCAGCCCGACCGCATCACGGACTTTGCGCTCCACCAGCGCATTCGCCCGACGGTCAATCAGATTGAAGTGAATCCGTTCTGCCAGCAGCGGGAGGCCGACGCCGTCAACCGCGTGCTCGGCGTCATGCCCTCGGCATGGGCGCCCTTTGCCGAAGGCAGGGACGGCCTCTTAGAGAATCCCGTGCTCAGGGAGATCGCCGCAGACCGCGGCGCCACGGTCGCGCAGGTGGCGCTTGCGTGGCTTGCCGAACGCGGCATCATCTCGATCTCGAAGACCGTCTCGCCCGCACGCATGGCGGAGAACCTCGCCGCCTCAAACGTGAAGCTCACGCCCGAGGACATGGCGAAAATCGCGACGCTCGACACGGGCACGAGCCGCTTTTTCTCTCATCGAGACCCGAAGATCGTCGAGTGGCTCTGCACTCGAAGGCTGCCTTCTGAGCCATGAGGCGGGGATTCTCACGGCAGGATCTCAACTGAACGAAACTTCAGTTTCGTTCGCTCAATCCTCAGGCGAGCTCGTCCTCGACCGTCTCGCGCATGACGTAGAGACGGTCGTTCTCCCTGATCTTTTCAGGCACCCTGAAGGTGACGTCGTCGCCCTTGACGGCCTCCGCAGCCTCGGCGTCGTCGACGCGCAGCCCCTCGGGCCTCACGAAGACGGCGCCCGTCGTCGGCCCGCAGACGAGCAGTTCGTCGCCCGGGCGGATCGTCTCACCGTGGACCGTGAAGCGGCCGACGCCCGCCTTTGCGTAGTAGCCCGTGCACTTGCCGCAGTAGAGCTTCTTCTTCGTCGCGCGCGAGCCGTAGCGGTCGGTGCGCTCGAGCATCGTCGCGCCCTGGTACCAGCCGTCCCAGAACCCGCGGTTGAAGACCGTCGAGAGACGTTCGTCCCAGGACTTCGAGACCTCCTCGCTCCAGCGTCCCTCAAGGATTGCATCGAGCGCCTCGCCGTAGCACTCGACCGCAGTGCGCACGTATTCGGGACCGCGGGCGCGGCCCTCGATCTTGAAGACGGTGACGCCCGCCTTCACCATCAGGTCCAGAAAAGCGATGGTCTTCAGATCCTTCGGGGACATGAAGTAGCCGTTGTCGAGCGCAATCTCCGTGCCGCGCTCGCGGTCGACGGCGATGTAGTCGCGCCTGCAGCTCTGCAGGCACTCGCCCCTGTTGGCGCTCTTGCCTCTCGTGTGCAGGCTCAGCCAGCACTTTCCGCTCACGGCCATGCAGAGCGCGCCGTGGCAGAACATCTCGATGCGCACGGGCCTGCCCGAGGGGCCCTTGATGCCCTCGCGATCGATCGCGGCGCGGATGTCCGCCACCTGACGCAGCGTCAGCTCGCGCGCGAGCACGACGACGTCGGCGAACTGCGCGTAAAAGCGCAGGGCCTCGACGTTCGCGATGTTGAGCTGCGTGGAGAGGTGCACCTCGACGCCGAGCTCCCTGCAGCACTGCATGACCGCAACGTCGGAGGCGATGACGGCCGAGACGCCTGCAGCCTTCGCCGCCGAGACGATCTCGCGCATGGCGGCGAGGTCGCCGTCGTAGATGACGGTGTTGACGGTGAGGTAGCTTTTGGCGCCGTGCTCGCGGCAGAGGGCCGCAATCTCATTCAGGTCTTCGATCGTGAAGCCGCCCGCCGAGTGCGCGCGCATGTTGAGCGCACCGATCCCGAAGTAGACGCTGTCGGCGCCCGCCTGCAGGGCGGCCGCCAGGGTTTCGCGCGAGCCCGCAGGGGCCATGATTTCGAAGTCGGATCTCTGCATGTTGTCTGCCTCGTCGGATGGGAGCTGAAAAACGGTGAAGCGTCGATTCTAGCGGACGCGGCGACCGCACTCGTGCCGCAGAGCCCGCCGTTCCTGCAAAAACTGTTACCTCGACTGAGGAAATCCTAAGTTTCACCCATGTGAATCCTAATTTTCATGGGATACACTGACAATACACAGAAAGAGGACGCCGCGCCGCGCAGCAGAGCGCCGCCCTGCGTCCGCCCCCGACAACGCATGCCATGAGGAACAAGTCATGAAGAAGACCACGCTTGCCGCTCTCCTTTCCGCTGCCGCGATTACCGTCGCCGGCGCCGCCTGGGCCGTTGAAGCCCAGCCCGCCCAGCCTGCTCCCGCCCCCGCCCCCGAAGCGGCCGCCGAGCAGCCCGCCCCGATGGTAGGCATGTCCGACGCCGTCGCCGTCGCCGAAAAGGAATACAAGGCCAAGACCTACCGCGCCAACCTGCGCAACAGCGGCCAGTACGGCCTCGTCTGGGACGTGCACATGGTGAAGGAAGACGAAACGCACGTGCGCGCCTACGTCGATGCGAAGACCGGCAAGGTCGTCGCCGCCGACGTCAAGGGCATTCAGGAACGCCGCCCTGGCCGCGGCATGGGTCCCGGCCCGCGTCCGCAGTGCCCCGTGACGGGCGGCGCCCCGGGCACGAACCCCGACTGTCCGATGGCCGGCGGCTTCCGCCACCCGGGCTTCCACGGCTACCATCACTGGTAACCTCTGCCCAAGCGGCCTGAACCGCCGCTGATATACTCACGCGGGAGGGCCTTCCTCAGGGGAAAGTCCTCCCGTTTTCCGTTTCCGAAACGCACTCAGGGGCGCTTCGCGCGTCCGTCCGCCATCATGCACATCCTTCTTGTCGAAGACGATCCGTTCATTGCCAAGGCCGTCTGCGCGGCGCTCGAAAGCGAGGCGCACGCCGTCACGTGGACCCCGACGGGCCGCGAGGGGCTCGCCGTCATCGCAACCGGCACGCCCGACGCCGTGCTCCTCGATCTGGGACTCCCCGGCATGGACGGCATCGACGTCCTCAAGAGCATCCGCGCCATGACGAAGCCCCTCTGCGACACGCCCGTCATCATCGTGACGGCGAGGGAGGCGCTTGAAAGCCGCCTTGAGGGACTCGATGCAGGGGCGGACGACTACATCCTCAAGCCCTTCCACATGTCGGAGCTCATCGCGCGCCTTCGCGCCGTGGTGCGCCGCCGCTCGCCGCTCGCACCCGACGTGCTGCGCGCAGGCTCCCTCTCGCTCAACACCGTCACCCACGCCTGCAGCGTCGGAAGCGAATCCGTCACGCTCAGCAAGCGCGAGTACGCGCTGCTTGCGGCCCTCATGACGCGACCGGGCGCCATCCTCTCGAGGCGCGCCCTCGAAGAGAAGCTCTATGCGCCGGGCGACGAGCCCGAGAGCAATGCAGTCGAATACCTGATCCACTCGCTTCGCAAGAAGATCGGCGCTTCGGCCATTGAAAACATCCGCGGCCTGGGCTGGCGCGTGCCCGCCGACAAGAACGCCGCACAATAATCCACCGACGGACGTCCCGATGAGCCGCCTGAGCATCCTCCGCACTCTCTGCGCACACTGGCGCACCTCGATCCTCATGCGAACCGTGGCGGTCGCCGCCACGGCGACGGTTGCGCTCACCCTGGTGACCGCCGCCGTCGTCTTTCAGGGCGCCGAAAAGGACGCCCTCGTCGAGCAGGACGCCCGGCTCTCCGACATTGCTGTCGCCATGGCCCGAGGCGAACTCGGAACCGTGCTTCCGCGCGCGCTCACGATGCCGCAGGCCCAGTTCGAGGCCAGACTTGAATCCGACGAGCCCCTGCCCCGCCCGCGCCGCATGCACCGCCACATGATGGCCCACTGCCCGACGGCCGCTTCCGACGATCCGAACGCGCCCCGTCTTATTCCCGCGGGCTCCCCCGTCTACGTGCGCATGCTCAACGACCAGGGACGCGCCAAACGCGCGGTCTTCGACGAACCCGTCGAGGGCGGCCTTACGACCCGCACCATCAAGGGCGAGACCTACCGCATGGCCGTGCTCTTCCTTCCCGGGGGCCGCTACACGGCCGTGGCCGATCCCGTCTCGACGCGCGAGGTCTACGCCCGCAGCGCCGCCATGACGGCCGTGCTCCCGATTCTGATTCTTCTGCCGGTCCTCGTCATCGTGATCGGCCTCACGCTCTGGCGCATGCTCGCGCCGATCCGAAGCGCCGCCCGAGCCGCGGCCGAGCGTCCCGCCACCGACCTCACGCCCCTGCCTTCCGAGGGCGTTCCCGCCGAGGTGAAGCCCTTCGTCGAGGCCGTCAACAGCCTGCTCGGACGCGTGAGTGAAGCGCGCACGCGCGAGCTCCGCTTCACAGCCGATGCTGCGCACGAGCTCCGCTCGCCGCTCACGTCGCTCACGATCGAGGCCGAACACCTCGGCCGCCTCGACCTGCCCGCCGAAGCGCGTCCCGTCGTGGCTCGTCTTGAGTCCGGACTCGAGCGGGCCGTCAAGCAGGTCTCGCAGCTCCTGCAGTTTGCACGCGCGCAGGCGGGCGAGGCTCCTGAAATCCTCAGGCGCGACACGCGTCCCTGGTACCTCTCGGAACTTCTGGGCGAGATTCTCGAGCCCCTGATGAACTGCGCCGCCGACAAGGACCTGCAGTTCGACGTCGAGGGCCTTGACGACGGCGCCGAAGCGCCCGTCGAAGGCGTGAGCCGGGCGGCCCTGCTGGCGATTCTGCGAAACCTTCTTGAAAACGCCTTCCACTACACGCCCGCGGGCGGATCCGTGACGCTTCGCGTCTCGCGCACGCCCGAGCGCCTCGTGATGAGCGTGGCCGACACGGGCCCCGGCATTGCGCCCGAGGAGCGTTCGCGCGTCTTCGATCCCTTCTACCGCGTCACGGGTTCCGGGCTTCCGGGCACGGGCCTCGGCCTTGCGATCGTGAAGACCTACGCCGACATGACGGGCGCCGAGGTGACGCTCGCCGACACGGTGCCGGGCGGCACGCCTCCCGGCCTGACGGCGACGGTCAGCTGTCCTCTGCCGCCCGTCGGTTGATCTCGCGCCTCAGACGGGCGGTCGTGCGGACCGTGTCGACCGTGAAGACGACGACGGCCGTCCAGATCAGCACGAAGCCCGTCATCATCTCGACCGAAAAAGGCTCCCCGAACGCAAAGCGCCCGAGTAGAAAGACGATGGTCGGGCTCACGTACTGGATGATACCCACCGTCGAATAGGGGATGCGGCGCACGCCGGACGCAAAGAGAAGAAGCGGAATCGTCGTGATCGGTCCCGCCAGCAGAAGCAGGGTCTTCACGTCCCAGCCTTCCGTCGCAAAGAGAAGCTCGCCTCTCTCAAGCAGCCAGAACATGTAGCCGAGCGCAAACGGCGCGAGGATCACGTTCTCAAGCGCCATGCCCTCAAGACTTCCCAGAGGCGCGAGCTTTCGGATGAGGCCGTAGAGCGCAAAGCTCGCGGCCAGAACTAGACCGAGGAACGGTGCCGTCCCCGTCGAGATCGTGATGTAGAGGACGCCCGCAGCCGCCAGAGCCACGGCTCCAAGCTGGGCCTTCGAGAGGCGCTCGCCCAGAAAGAGCGCCCCCAGAGCCACCGACATCAGCGGGTTGATGAAGTAGCCCAGCGAGGCCTCGATCGTCTGCCCGCTCACGATCGAATAAACGTAGGTTCCCCAGTTGAGGCCGATGAGAAGCGCGGAGCCCGTGAAGATCGCAAGCGTCCTGGGTTCCTTCACGAGCCCTCTGATCCACTCTCCACGGCGAAGCGCCATCAGGATCGCCGCAGTCACGACGAGCGACCAGACGATTCGGTGCGCAAGAATTTCAAGGGCGCTCACGTCCTGAAGCGCATGGAAATAAAGAGGAAAGAGGCCCCAGAGAAGATAGGCCGCGAGGGTGAAGAGAACGCCGATTCTGTCCATGTGACGCCGTGTTTTTTCTTGTTCGTTAGACCGGTTGTGCGCCAGCGGGCGCCCTTCCTAGTATAACGTTTGCTAAATAAGACTATTAATTAGCTCGTGGACCTCGTCAAGTTTCCATCGCCAACGGAAAGGTACGGGGTCTACGTTGGTTTCTTCGATCCATTTTGCAATGTGATCTCTCAGCTCCTCCTTCGAATTGACACGAAGACCGCGCAAGCTTTGGCGTGCCATCTTACTGAAGAAGACCTCAATGAGATTGAGCCACGATGCATGCTTCGGTGTGAAGATGAACTGAAAGCGGCCTTTCCTCGTGTCAAGGTAAGCGCGTGTCTCTTTCGACGTGTGGATCGAATGATTGTCCAACACAATGAAGATCTTGCATTCTTTGGCATACGTTTCATCAATCATTTTGAGGAAGTCGACAAAGTCTGAGCTCTTGTGACGTTCGCGAATCAGACTGTGTACTTTGCCCGTGATCAGATCGATGCCGGCAAGCAGAGAAAGCGTTCCATGGCGGCGATATTCGTAGTCACGACGCGTGAAGCCCTTTCCAGGTTGCGGCGACCGATCAGGATGAATGTTCCCAATAGCTTGAATTCCCGGCTTCTCGTCATAAGAAATATAGACGGTGCCGTTCGGTTGCGATGACCCCTCAAGCGTGTCGATGAAGCGAAGGTCAATCTCTACGCGCTTGTAGAGAAGAAGGACTTCCTGCGCTTTAGCTTCAAAATCAGGGTCCTTTTTCTCCAAGTAATAGCGGATACGGTGCGGCTTGATCTCTCCTTCTTCGAGAATTGTCCAGATCGTAGCCTTGGAGGCTTTTCCAAGAGAGTCCCCAAAGTGGTGTTCCTCCGCATGCTTGCGTACATAGACCGCAAGAGTCTCCATCGACCAAAGCGCTTGCGTCGGTCCACCCGGCAAATCCTTCGGCGGCGTGCAGGCCAGAGAACGTACCCAAGTACGCGCATCATCACTGATCGTTGCCGAGCGTCCGCTACGCTTGAGATCCTCCAAGGCCATCATTGGACCGATCTGTAATGCCTTCCGGAGAAAACGGGCGACCGCGCTCACTGAAAGCTTAGCTTCCTCCGCAAGCTTCTTTTGTGGCTTTCCGCTGGCCGCACCTAGCAGAATTCGGGCGCGTTGCACTTGGCGATGCTCCGCTGTGCGTGAATTGGCGATCTGAGTCAGTGAGGTAACTTGTTCTGGAGTGAGAGTTAGAGGGGTAACGATGGGGCGGCCGCGAGGCATGAGGAGGCTCCAGTAGATGAGGACCTCCACTTATACCAGAATCGGCAATTTAATGGCTCTATTTACAGAACGTTATACTAGTCTACCTTTTCGGCGCGTGCGCGGCCTCAGGCGGAATGACTAGTCCGGCTTTTCATCCTGCCTCATCTCTTCGAAATCCCACCCGCAAGAAGTATTCCAGCCGTACGATCAAAAACTTCGGGCGTCTGGATCTTCTTTTGGAAAACGATCCTAACGCTCTGGAGAAGTTGCGCCTTCAGGCGGAGCAGCTCAATGCGGAACGGGAGACGGCCAAGCAGACAGCGGTTCAGCAACGTTTGACCGAAGCGCCCCGTCAGATGGAGATCAAGGACGATACGAATGCCGACAACATACGGTGATGATCGGCGCCATCCTGTACCGTCAAATCTGGAACAAGCTGAATCTGACCCGAAAATTGCAGGATTTCCAACAAGCAGGCAAAACGCGTCATGACCTGGCGGAGGCGATTTTCTACATGACCGTCGCCCGCAGTCTCATGCCCGACTCCGGATTGGCGCAGTGGAACAAGCACAACACCTTTCTTTACAGTGGAGCCCGCCTTCAGCTCCGCCATCACCTCCGCGCCCTCAACGAGCTGCTGCCTCATAAGCAGGAGCTTCTGGCCTACCTGAATCGCCAGATGGAGAAGCATTTTGACCGCACCGTGAACACGGCACCCTGTGTCGTGACGACCTGCAGGTTCGATGCACGGGACGCCGACACGCTGCGCACGTTCGACTCCGACAGGAACAACAAGGACAATCAGGTTCAGGTGACCATGACCATCCTGATCGATCAAACCGGCATTCCCATCGATTACGATCTGTTTCACGGGGAAGCGAGTGAGCCCGAATCCCTGAGCCTGTTCCTGGATCAGATGACGACGAAGTACGGGATCGGGCAGGTTTTCGTGATGGCCGATCGTGATCCCAACAGCGATACCAGTCTTCAGCAGATTCTCGATCTCGGACCGGAATTCGTCATCAATGTCCAACGAGCGGAAGGAAATCCGAAGGCTGACGAGAATCGAATCGATGCAGGCAGCCTCTTCGACAGGCACGGAGAGATGCGCCACCGCCTCCGGCAGACTGAGGAATGGTTCCGCATATCGAAATCGCTTTTGGAAGCGCATTCAGACTTTCACCGGAAGGAATCCCGCATTGAGGCGCACTGTCTGATCAGCTGTCTGGCGCTCATGCTTCACAGACTTCTGGAGAAAACCGTCAGGGATGCCGGCGAAAACATGACGTCGAAACAGATGGCGGAGGCTCTGGCTTCGGCAGAACTCATGGAGGTCCTGCTGCCTGACGGGCAGACCTTCTACGCCAAGGCGAGAGCCTGCGGGGACTTTGAAAGAATCTGCCGGGCCGTCGGCTTGGGAGTGCTGCCGAGACTGGCAAAGTCGGCTGACCTAAACAACCTCGCCACTGAAGTGGGAGGGTTT
>OLFY01003971.1_pt1 | contig 10991 bp, 9 predicted proteins | sample 1605611 | NCBI WGS metagenome assembly OLFY01 (sample SAMEA3888923, study PRJEB22519) | human gut metagenome | biome: human gut; feature: human-associated habitat; material: faeces | place: Denmark | collected 2011
CTTCCCCAAGCGGCACACCATCGACGTTTCAAATACGGAATCGCCCTATTTCTACTATATCCTTTCGGGGACCGTGCGGCTGGCCTATGTCGGAGCCAACGGCGAGGAACGGACGATCCTGTACGCCGGGGCGGGCACGCTCATGAACGTGCCGACCATCATCGCCGGGGACATCAAGAATACCGTGGTGACCTGCACGGAACGGGTGGAAGCCGCGATTTTCGACGCCGGGCTGCTGACGGATCGCGCGTTCGCCGCCGCCCGTCCGGATTTGCTGCTCAACCTTATCCACTCGCTTTGCAGGATGGGGCTGCCCCGGCATGAACGGCATCACCAGCAGCGGCGCGAAGGGCATCAACGCCCTCGGCCCGCGCTATATGGGCAAGTACCACCCCCTGATGGAAATCGGCCCGCGCTACCTGCTCATCCAGGGGACGCACCGGGAACTCACCGAAGGGAACGGGCCACCCTTCGCGCTGGATCTCCCCCACATCGACAGGGACATCCTGCACCACCTCCAATACGACAGTATGCCCGGCGACAAGGAAACGTGGAACGACTACTGCGCGCTGTGCTCCATGGCCGCGGTGTGGCTCATGGTCTTCCTCAAGCCGGGCCTCGCCCCGAGGCTGCCCAAATCCCCCCTCAACGAGCGAATGGCCTCGCTCAAGACGGGGCTGCCCATCATGGGCATCTTCTTCCTTGTTATCGGCGGCATTTACGGCGGCATGTTCACGGCGACCGAAGGCGGCGCCATAGGGGCGTTCGGCACACTGCTGCTCATCTGCGTGCCGATCTTCGTGCCCATTGCGAAGGTTTTCGGCTGGGATCTGATCTGGTTCGGCGTCATCATCACGGTTCTGGACAACATGGCCTCCATCACGCCGCCTTTCGGCATCAGCCTCTTCGTCATGAAGGAAGTGGCGGGCGTGACGCTCGGCGCCATGTACCGCTCCGCCGTTCCTTTCGTCATCGCCCTGTTCGTCTGCCTTCTCCTGATTGTCCTGTTCCCCCCGCTGGCAACCTATCTCCCCACGCTCATGAACGGTTAGCGTACGGCGGACCAGCCTGAAACAGCGGAAAGCCCCGTGCTGTGCGGGGCTTTCGTTTTTGCCCGGCGGCGGAAGCCTCCCCGATCCCCAGCAGGCTCCCAAAGGCCCGCGCAAGCTGGACATGGCCTTTCCCCCCGCCTACAATGGGTTCTCAACTGAACAGGGGGTGACCATGGCGCTTTCTCAATCCCAAAAGATCATTGCTTTTCTCGAAAAACATCGGGGCGGGAGCTTTACGGCCCGGCAGATTGCCGAAGCCATCGTGCAGCAGTACGCTTCCGACTACGCCAAAAAGCGCAACAATCCCCGTTTTGCGGATGACAAGGCATTTCTTTCGCAAATCATTGCGGAAATCGGATCACAGAAAGACACGCTCAAAAGGCTCCGTCCCACACTCATATGGCAGGACAGGCCCAAGCCCCGCCGCTACTGCATTCCATTTGAAGAGACGCAGGAGGCGCTGGATACGGCCCAAGGTGAAACCTGTGAACGCGATGAGGAGATCTGCGCCTGTGAAGAACGGGCCCTGCTGGAACAGGAGCTTTACCCGCTTCTCACCAGTTATCTCTGGTCGGAGCTGCACCTCTACTCCATGCGCATCCGGGAAGGCCGCTCCCACAATACGCGGGGAAACGGCGGCAACCAGTGGCTCCACCCCGACATCGTGGCGATGGAGCCGGTGGACAAGGCATGGGGGAAACACGTCAAAGCCTGCGGGCACGCCAGCGGCAGCACCTGCGTCCGGCTCTGGTCGTTTGAAGTCAAAAAAACGCTCACCGTCGCCAATATCAGAAAATGCTTCTTTCAGGCCGTCAGCAACTCGTCTTGGGCGCACGAGGGGTATCTCGTCGCCACGGCCATCGCCGACGACCGGGTGGAACAGGAGCTCAGGATGCTTTCAGCCCTGCACGGCATCGGGGTTATCCTGCTCGATCCCGAAAATCCGTCGGAAAGCGAAATCCTGCTCCCCGCACAGAAAAAGCCGGATGCCGACTGGCAATCCATTGATCGCCTCGCCAAAGAAAACGGAGATTTCCACGAATTCATTGAGCTGGTTTCCGTCTACTTCCAAACCGGGACGCTGCGGGAAAAGGATTGGGACAACAAGACGGCCTGACGGGATCTTTGTTTGAGTGGAGGATACCGAACGGCGTTTTGGCTCCGCCGGTTCTCTCCGCAAAAGGAAAAGGCAGGCACGGCGCCGTATCCGTTCAGCCGTAAAAGCCCAACAGCCTTGCGCCGCCGTCGATCGCTTGCCGGTTTTATCTATCCGGTGAAAGGCAGCGTACCCAGCAGACAGCCATACCTTGTAGCGTTATTGATAAACATGGAGAAAAAAGATGCGCGACGAACTGATGTCCGAAATCATCAAGCTGGAATGGGACATGTTTTCTCATGTTTCGAATGTGGGAGGCCCGGCCTCCTGCCAGATGCGGCCCGACACCTTCAAAATCATGCGAAAGAGCCAGGCCGCCACATGGTCCGATGAGCTGCTTGCCAGCTATCTGGAAGATCTGAAAACCGCCACGCGGGAAGGCAGAAACATCATGACCGAGAAATACGCCCGGATGATGGAATCCACTTTCCCCGAAGAATACCGGAAGCTGGCGGCATCCCTTCCGCCCGTCGACAAGGAAACCCTGCAGAAGATAGAAGAAATCGTCGCGATCAACGTGGGATGGAAAGCCGAGCTGTTCGACCGTTATCCCCGTCTGAGCGGCAAGGGCCGCCCGCTGCGCACCAGCGAAGACTCTGCAATGGAAACCTCCTTTGAAACGTATCTGCGGGGAGAATTGAAGACATATTCAGCGCGCACGATCACGCTCCTGCATGAACTTACCTTGCGGCAACAACAGGATGGCGTGAACGGCGCGGCGCTGAATCTCCTCAATCAGGTGCAGCAGTACGGGTATGCCACGCTCGAACAGGCCGAAGGCCATCGCGCGGGAGCCTGACGGCGTTCCCGGCTTCCTTACGGGCGCGGCTTTACCTATCCCTTGCCCTTTCCGGCATGGCGTGCCTTCAGAAAGGCAAGCCGCTCGTAAAGCGAACAGCCGAGATCCCAAGGCTCCTGGCCGTAGGGGACGCCGGCGGCCTTGGCGGTCATGGCGGCTTTCAATTTTTCCGGAGTGACGGGAAGCGTAGCCACCCGCACGCCCACGGCATCGGCTATGGCGTTCAGGATGGACACGTGACCCGCACTCTGGAAACCTTCCGCGCATCCGGTCGAACCGTGCGGCCCGTTCTCGCGGTACGTCTCGTGAAACAGCACGTTGAACGTGTCCGGAACGTCATTGCAGCGGGGAACCCCCGCCCCACGCATGGTCGCGTGCTTCTTCATGTCCTCGTAGTTTTCACTCAGGGCGAAGCCGATGGAGTGCGAAAAACCGCCCCATGCCTGCCCGAGCACGGCCTGGCGGCTTCCGATCACCCCAACGTCGGCCACAATCGTCGCGCCGAGGACACGGGTCCTGCCCGTGGCGGCTTCGACAGCCACTTCCGCCATGAACAGCACGTAGTTCTGGGCAATCGCGCCGTACCCGTGCCCCGTATCGGGATCAATGTCCGACCATTCGGCGGTATGGACGCCACGGTATCTGGTCGGAATGCCCGCATCGCGCATTTCCCGCCATGTGCGATACGTCCCGTCTTCCTTGCGCATGGCGGCGAGCAGCTTGGAAGCCGCGTCCAGCGTAGCCATGCCGACGACATGGTGCGAACGGCTGCCCGACGCCGATCCCGTATCGGGGCAGCATCCCGTATCGTTGCGGACCAGGCGGATGGCCTCAGGCCTGAGCCGCAAGGGGCGCAGCGCCTCATGGACATGGATCAGGCTGCCCGTATCCGCCCCCTGCCCGACGTCGGCCCATGTGCTGTAGTGCGTGACCGATCCGTCCTGATTCAGCTCCAGATCGATTTCCGCGCGATCCGGCACTTTTGAGACATGATACCCGCCCCACGCAATGCCCACGCCGCGCCTGTGCTCCGGCGTGCTTTCCGCCCGGGCCTTTTCCACGGCCTTCCGGTAGTGCGGGCGCAGCATGTCCATCATCGCCCGCATGGGATATTCCCGGTAAGGGACGGACGTGGTGCAGGTATCCCCTTCCCGGGCGACGTTGATATAGCGGAACTCGAAGGGGTCCATGCCGATCCGCCCGGCGAGCATATCCACGATCTGCTCGCTCGCCGTGTAGGTCTGCGGCGAGCCGAACGCCCGGAAAGCCGTCCCGAAATTGTTGTTGGTGAAGGCCGTCCGCACCAGGCCACGGATATTCGGGATGGCATACGGGTAGCCGAAAAAGCGGCAAACCTTCAGCGCCCCCGCCATTTCGCTGTATGCGCCGTGATCGATCCCGGCAAGGAAATCCATTGCCGTCAGCTTTCCCGCTTCGTCGCACGCGAGGCGGACATTGGCGTACACGGGGGAACGCTTGCCCGTCGTGTGCTGGTGTTCGGCGTAACTGAGCACGAGGGAAACCGGCGCATCCAGCGCCAGCGCGCAGGCCGCCGCCAGTGCGGTATTGCCCGGCGACATGCTGTAGCCGAAGCTGCCGCCCGCCGGATTGCCGATGATCCGCACCTTTTCCTTGGGCAGCCCAATAGCCGGGGCCATCTGGGCGATGTTGCCGTACAGGTATTGCCCCTTGCACTGGATGACCACGCCCCCGTCCTGCGGGTAAGCCAGAACGACATCCGGCTCCACCGTCAGATGCGGCTGCCGCGACGTGCCGAAACTTCCCTCAACCGTATGGGCGGCATGTTCCAAAAGCCCTTGCGTGTCCTCGCCCTTGTAGACGGGCTGTTCCATATAGATGTTGGGGGGGCTTCCATGAAGGTCATGACGGCGGGAAGCGGCTCGTATTCCACCCGGACCCGTTCCGCAGCGGCCCGCGCCTTGTCCCGGCCCGTCGCCGCCACAACGGCCACCACGTCCCCATACCGGCGTACCACCCCGTCACAAATGACCGGGCGATCGAGGCCGTCGCACAGGCTGTGCACGGTGCCTTGCGGCGCAACCAGCCGGTTCGTGCCCTTTACGTCCTTCGCGGTAACAACGTTGACGACGCCGGGCATGGCTTGGGCTTCGGCGGTGTCCAGAGCCCGTATCCGGGCATGTTCCCGTTTCGCCAGAACAACCGCCAGATGCAGCGTGCCTTCCGGCATCTTCCCGGAAATGTCGGCCCCGAAGTCGCATGTCCCGAGTACCCGGGAAAGCGCCGTGGGCTTCGGGAAATCCGAACCGTACAGCCGACCGCCCTCCGGCGGGGTAAAGGTGATGTCCTCCATCGCCTTTTCCCCGCGCATCACGGCGGCGGCCTCCATCACGGCGTCCACGATGGGCTTGTATCCGGTACAGCGGCAGACGTTGCCGTGCCGGGTAAACCATTCCCTGACCTCTTCCCGCGTCGGATCAGGATTGCGCATCAGAAGCCCTTTGGCCGACATGATGAACCCCGGCGAACAGAAGCCGCACTGCACGCTCGCATACGTCATGAACGCCCGCTGCAACGGATGAAGCCGTTCCGCCGAGCCGATGCCCTCGATGGTTTCGACTTTCGCATACGCCTTGACCTGTTTCATCTTTTTGACGCAGGAGCGCGTGACCTCCCCGTCGAGCAGCAGCGAACAAGCGCCGCAGTGCCCGGTTCCGCACCCGACTTTCGTCCCGGTGAGCCCAAGACGCCGCACCACGTCGGCAAGGGAGTCCTTCTCCGGCTCACAAAGGATTTCCCGATCTACCCCATTGATGTTCAAGACGATTCTCTGAATGGACACGGTTCCTCCTCTGTGAAGGGGTTGGATATTTTCCAGACAAGGCGGATTGCCCTTCTCTCCCGGAAGCTGGAAAGAAAGGCAATCCGCCTTCGCCGCGCCTCAAGCGGCACGGCTGTCCTCCAGCGGACGGGCGCTACTTGCCCACGAAATCCGTGATGGGCGGACAATCGCCGGAACACATAACCTCAATGAGGGTCGACGTTTCCGACAGGCGGGCCTGTTCAAGGGCGGGCAACAGTTCTTCGGCATGTTCGACGCGGATGCCCTGAAGCCCGCAAGCCTGGGCGAGCGCCACATGATCGATGGGAAAGATGTCCACCGAAGTGCTGTTCTTGCCGTAACGGAGCTTTTCGGAACACTTCACGTATCCCAGAATGCCGTTGTTCAGCACAATGGTGGTCACTTTGAGGTTGGAACGGGCCGCGACTTCCATCTCCGACCAGACATGCGCAAACCCGCCGTCGCCGGTAATGCAGTAGATGGGGGCTTCCGGTTCGGCGACGGCGGCACCCAGCGCCATCGGCAGGCCCCAGCCGAGCCCGGCCATGCCGCGCGGCGTGATGAACCGCATCCCGCTGCGCAGCGACACGAGGTTGTTCGTCGCCCAGATGGACGAGAAGCTGGCGTCCGCCACAACAATGCTTTCCGGCGTGAGCACGGCCTGCAAGGCCGCCATGACCTGCGCGGGATGGAGCGGCTCACCGGCGTTGCTTAGGAAGGAAGCCATTTCCGCATCGTGCGCGGCGCGTCCGGCGGCGATACGCGCCTCAAGCGCCGCGCGTGCCGTGCGCCGCTTCCCACCATCCATCGTTTTCATGACATCCGCAAGGGCTTCGAGCGTGAGCCGCGCATCGCCCACAAGCCGTATGGCTTCGTAATTACGGCCTACTTCGCCGCTGTCCATGTCGATATGGGCAAACACGGCATCGGAGGGGTACAGCGTCCACGAGTCCGTCGCGTTCTGGTCGGTCCGCGTGCCCACCAGCAGGATAAAATCGGCCTCCTCAAGGATGGGTCGCTGATGGCGTCCGGCAGAACCGGGGCCCGTGGCGTTGGCGAGCACGCCGAGCGAGAGCGGGTGCCGTTCGTCCACGCCTCCCTTGCCCATCACCGTGGTCGCCACCGGCAGGGAGAAATGTTCCTGAAGCCCGGCAAGGGCCGCGCACGCCGAGGAGAGGTGCACGCCGCCGCCCGCGACGATCACGGGGTTACGGCTGGAAAGCAGACGTTCCGCCACGCCGCGCACGGCATCCAGAGGAGGCATGACCGGATCAAGCGGATAATGGCCGAGCGGGATGTCCCGCTTTTCGGGCTCCGCAGGCATACCGAGCATGTCGTTGGGGAACAGGAGCACGACGGGACCGGGCCGCCCGGAACAGGCCACCGCGAAGGCCTGATCCACGTAGTCCTCCACGCGGTCCGCCGTATGTACCCGCCTCGTCCACTTGGAGCAGGCCGAGAACAGACGGACATGGTCGAATTCCTGAAACGCATTGCGATCCTCATTCTTCAACGGGATCTCCTGAAGCATGACCACAAGCGGAATCGAGGATTTCAGCGCTTCCGCAAGAGGGGCCACCACAAGCGTCGCCGCGGGGCCGTTCTGGGCGATCATGACGCCGGGGCGCTTGCTGACGCGGGCATAGCCGTCCGCCATGTAGCCGCCGCCGTTTTCGGTACGGTAGGCGATCTGGCGCAATCCAAGTTCCTCAAAGGGCAGGCTGAGGCCCTGCGGGAGCCCTTGTCCGAAAAACTCATGGATGCCGTGCCGCAGGAGCATCCTTCCGATGCTGTGCCCAACCGTATTGTGCTTTTCAGTACACGATGCCATCTGCTGTTCCTTTCGATGCCGGACGCGACATCCGGCGTTTTGGGGTATGACTCACTGAAAACAAGCCGCCTTCGACGGCGAGAAGCCATGCTTTGGAAATCGGAAAACCTCAGTGCGTGTATTCCAGTACGGAAACCTCCTTGCATTTCTTCCGCAGCGCCTGAAGGATGGAATCCCTGTTCGGACAGGGAAAGCCGTCCGGATTTCCCTTTGTGATGCATGTGGCGAGAGCGATGGCCTGCGCCCCGCGATCCATGAGGGCCTGCGCCCTGGCAATGGCTTTGCTGCCGGGACAGCCGCCGCAACTCACAAAACCGACGATGGTGCAGTCACCCAGCGTTTCGAACGCGCCGGACTTCTTTTCGACTGCGGCGAAGTCGCCCGTTCCCGGACAGAGATCTTCCGTCTGCTGGCAGCGGATAATGCCTACTTTCATGTCAATTCCCTGATGTCTGGAGTGAAAAAAGAACGCGGATTCCCTCCCCTCGCTTTCACGGGAAAGCGAGGGTTCCCGATATGGCCGCAACAGTCCGGTCAAGGACGCCTACGGATGGTTACTTCTGGGGAAGGGAATGCTTCAGGATTTCGCCATAGGTGTTCAACTCTTCATCGTACAGTTTGCGGAAGGCTTCGGAGGACATCCAATGCGCCTTCGTCTTCAGCCTGAGGGCCTCCTGCTGGAACGCTTCGCTGTTGACCACTTCGGACATGGCGGTTTCGAGCGTGCGCAACACGTCCTTGGGGAGGCCGCGCGGCGCGATGACGCCCTGCCAGTGGGAGAAGCGGGCGTCCATGCCCAGTTCCTTGGTCGTGGGGATGTCGGAAAGGTTCTCGCTGCGCTCGTCGGCAAACTGCACCAGCCCGTACACATCGAACGTGGACAGCGACGCGGGCGCATCCGCATGAAGGTGAGTCCGGCCCGCCATGATGTCCTTAAAAATCTCCCCGCCGCTGCGGTAGGGGATGAAACGCAGCTTCAAGCCGAAGTACTCGGCAAACTGCAGCATGGGCACATGGGTCATGTTGCCGGTCGCGGTGATGCCCACGACGTACTTGTTGGGGTTCTTTTTCGCCATTTCGATAAATTCGTTGATGTTCTTCCACGGGGCGTTTTTGGCGGTCATCAGAACCACGGGCTGGCTGACGGACGTGCCTATGAAGTCGAACGCATCCGTCCCGTAGGGAAGCTTCATCACATGCGGCTGCAAACACATGGTCCCTGTGGGCACATAGCCGAGCGTGTAGCCGTCCGGTTTGGCGGCGGCCACCTGCGCCACCCCGAGCGTGCCGCCCGCGCCGGAAACGTTCTGCACGACGATGGGCTGTCCAAGCCTCTTTTCCATCATCCCCGCCAGCAGACGGGCCGGGATGTCCGTGCCGCCGCCCGCGCCGAACGGGACGACCAGCGTGATCGGGTGATCCGGATAGGCGGCCAGCGCCCCGGTGGCCCCGAGCATGAACACGCAAAGGAAGAGAAGGGTCTTTTTCATCATCTGGCGGATCATACGGTTCTCCTTTTCTGTTACAGATTGTGGACCGTCTGGGCGAAACCGTGCGGGCATCACCGCTTCGCGCGCAGCGCCCTGTAATTCTGGACTTGCGGGACGACGAGGAGCAGGAAGGCCATCCCGAGGAGCGCCATCGCGATGGGGGACGCGGAAACGAAGGCCAGCCACGAATCGTCGCCCTTGAACAGCATCATCTGCCCTATGCTCATTTCAAACTGCTGCCCCAGCACAAGGCCGATGACCAGAGGCGGCAGGGGAAATTCCATGCGGCGCATGAAATAGGCCGCTATGCCCATGAACACGGTGACGAACACGTCAAACAGGTTGCCCCGCGATCCGTATGATCCAAGGATGCACAGCACCGCAATGAAGCCCATCAGCAACTGCTCGGGAATCCTGAGCAGGAAGGAAAACATCCGGGTGGTGATGATGCAGCTCGGGTACATGAGCAGGTTGGACAGCATGAGCACGGCGAAGGTGGCGTATACCATCTCCGAATTTTCCGTCATCAGGCGCACACCGGGGGTCACGCCGTGAATGGTCAGGGTCGCCAGCATGATGGCGGTGACGGGGTCGCCGGGGATGCCGAGGGCCAGCGAGGGGACAAGCGCCCCGCCCGTGACGGCGTTGTTGGACGATTCCGCGGCGATGATGCCGTCGGGCTCGCCCTTGCCGATATTCTCGCGCCGGGGCGAGGAACGGCGGGCCTCGCCGTAGCTCAGGAAGGCGGCGGTCGCGGCGCCCGTTCCGGGGAGGATGCCCACGAACGTGCCGATGAGGGAAGACTTCACCAGCCCGGACATCCGGCCCCTCCATTCGCCGAGGGATGGAAGCTGAACCCGGCAGGAGGTGCCGTTTTCCACGCGGGCCTCGCGCCGCATCCGTTCGACGCGATCCAGAACCTCGGAAAGCGCGAACACGCCGACAATGACCGCAACAAGATCGATGCCGCTGTTCAGGGCGAAAATATCGAACGTAAAACGCGATTCGGCGGAAAACGGGGACATGCCCACACAGGCGAGCAGCAGCCCGAGCACGCCCATGGCCAGCCCCTTGAACTGGTTGTTGGCCGATACGCTGGAAATGCAGGTCAGGCCCATCAGGATCAGGGCGCACGTTTCAAGCGGCCCGAACTGCAAGGCGAAAACGGCGATCTGCGGCGCGGCGAAAGTAAGGATCACGCACGAGAACACGCCTCCGAAAATCGATGCCGCCAGCGCCCAGCCGATGGCCTTTCCGGGCTTTCCCGCCCTCGCCATCGGGTAGCCGTCAAACGCCGTAGCCGCGGACTGCGGCGTTCCGGGCGTATTGATGAGCACGGCGGCAATGGAGCCGCCGCAGATGGAACCGCAGTAGACCCCGAGCAGCAAGGCGATGGCCGACACACTCGTCATGCCGAAGGTGAAGGGCAGGCAGATCGTGATGGCGACCACGGACCCCAGACCGGGCAGCGCGCCCACGATCATGCCGAGCATCACGCCCACGAAATTCATTGCGAGGGTAAAAGGCGAAAGAGCCGCCAACAGGGAATCGATGAAAAGCATGTTTTCTCCTTCTCTTTGCCGACGCGGGTCCGAAAGGCGGACGGCCCGCCACCGTCCGGAACACGGCCCTTTCCTCTAAAACAGTATGCCCATCGGAAGCGGGAGTTTGAGGACATACCAGCACAGCGACCAGATGACGGCCGTTCCGCACAGGTTCGACAGCAGCAGCGAAGGCAGCTTGCGCCACCCCATCGCATAGCCGATGCCGCAGGCGGCGAGGAAGCTCGTCACGCCGAATCCCATGTGATCCAGCAACAGCGCATAGGCGACGAGAATCCCG
>OLFY01003972.1_pt1 | contig 10986 bp, 5 predicted proteins | sample 1605611 | NCBI WGS metagenome assembly OLFY01 (sample SAMEA3888923, study PRJEB22519) | human gut metagenome | biome: human gut; feature: human-associated habitat; material: faeces | place: Denmark | collected 2011
GTATAATGATGGGTATAATGATATGATATGAACAATTAACATATAGATTTTTGGTTGGCTCTCAAAACATAAAATGTCATAAACTATGTTTGGTACTGATTTCTAATGTAATTACTATTGATACAAAAATACTAAAAATTTTCATCCTTGATAATTTTATCGTTTTTGTAACGAGCATATTAGTTATTTTAATAAGTATTAGTTGACTTTTTATCTTGTTATCTTGAACTGTTATTTTCTGTGATTGTAGTTTTTAATTCTATATTCTCTCACAAACATTTTTTAGTATTATGTATAGATAAAATAGTATTATATTACATCTTATGAAAGTTTGAATACAGCAGATTCATTAGTTAATATAGACTATTGATTATGTATATATAGTATTATATATATTGTATACTAATACTATATATTATGTATTATATATAGATAATAAAGTATTAATAATATTCATACCAATCACTTATTTTTGCATAAAACAAATGAAAACACGATAACAATATGGATACCTCTAAAGAAACACACATATTCATTGTTGAAATAATCGTGCAGAAAGCTTTACGTTACCGGGAGTTTATCAAGAAGAATCTTATTCACAACAAGTGGCATTGGAGTGTATGTGCCGACGGTACAGTAAATACTGATGATAAGGCTGTTTTTGGGAAATGTCTTTATCACAACGGATGTATGTACATAGAAATAATGGAGCGATTCTCTGCTTGGAACTTATAAAAAAAGCAATCTTATAATAGAAAAATAACATGAACATATTGATTAGTATAGAATCTTTATGTGGATTCGCAAACACCTATTGTTTAACTTAAATTATTTTTTTATGAAACATGTACTTATTCAAGAAAGGAAAAGTCTATTTCTTTTTCTAAGGTATTTACTTCTTTTATTCGTAATACCAACAGAACTCATTGCCCAGAGTATCACTATTTCAGGGACCGTAACAGACAGCAACAAAGAAGCTGTTATCGGTGCTAATGTAGTATTGAAAGGAACATCAACCGGAACAATAACTGATATAAAGGGTAAATATCAGTTGACCGTTCCTGAAGATGGGATATTAATTTTTTCTTCTGTGGGGTATACTTCCCAAGAAATAGCAGTAAACAAACGTCAGATAATAAATGTCACTTTGAGCGATGATATCATGTTGATTGATGAAGTGGTAGTGGTAGGTTATGGAACAGTAAGGAAATCGGATTTGACCGGTTCAGTAGGTAAGGTCACTACCAGGGAACTGAATCAGCTTTCTACCATCGACATCGGTCAGGCTATTGCAGGCCGCGTAGCAGGTGTAGACGTAACCAGTAACTCTGGAGCACCAGGTGCCGGAACCAAAATCCGGGTACGTGGTTATGGAACTATAAACTCTTCTGATCCACTATATGTAGTAGATGGATTTCCAGTATCTGACATCGATTATTTATCACCACAGGACATTGAAAGTCTTGAAATATTGAAGGATGCATCGGCCACAGCTATTTACGGCTCACGTGGAGCCAACGGAGTGGTACTAATAAAGACCAAAGGAGGACAGTACAACTCAAAAACAAGCATCAACGCCACTGCCTATATCAGCATGGCCAAAACAACCAAACATATGAATTTACTGAACGCCTGGGAATTTGCTACACTAAAGAAAGAACTTGCCGCCAACAGTAATACACCGTTGAGCGCCCGCGATGAAGCGATGTACAACTACGTCATTGACAATAAATACGAAGGCACAAACTGGGAAGATGAAGTGGCACGTACGGGCTATTCGCAGAACTACAATCTGGACATCAACGGAGGTACAGACCGCCAGACCTTCAGCATAGGTGCCACTTACGCCAAACAAGAAGGCATCTTGAAATATAATTCCATGGACATCCTGACAGGACGCATCAACAACACCTACAAATTGCCCTTGGGCCTGACACTGGGCATCAATGCAGTCTATTCGCACCGTAGTTCAAAGGGAGGAAACGGTAATGGAAACTACTTCGGTTCCATTTGGCCGGCCGTGATGCGTGCCGATCCAATAATTCCGGCATGGGATGAATACAACGATAACTGGGGCGAGATTCTATTCAGTGATCCGTCTTACCATCCTGCGCGTTCCATTTATTTGGGTTCAGACAAATACGGACACTCAATCAACAACATGTTCGTAGGCAACTTCACGCTACAAATGGACAACATTGCCAAGATTAAAGGCTTGTCATTTCGCACCCAATACGGTATACGAGCTAACTTTAATGAGAGCAAACGCTATACGCCCGTCTGGTACGTAGCCTCTAACCAGAACAACTCCAATAGCTCGCTGACCATGTCACGCAACAACTTCACTTCTTGGTTATGGAACGGCTATTTGATGTACAACCGCATAATAGGCAAACACAGCATCAATTCTACATTGGGTACCGAAATTCAAGATTTCCGTTACTCCACCTTGAGCGGTACGGCTGCCGATGTGCCCGAAAATCCTAACTTATGGTACATAGACAACTCACTGACGCAGTCTTCCAAAACATCGTCGAACTCCATGCCCACCATCTCGCGTATGGCTTCCTACTTCGGCCGCATCAACTATACATTTGCTTCCAAATACCTGCTGACCGTAACCGGCCGTTACGACGGTACGTCCAAGTTTGCGGACTCCCAAAAGTGGGGATTTTTCCCATCATTCTCTCTGGGCTGGAATGCCCACGAAGAAGAGTTCCTGAAAGCCAAGACACCTTTCGAGCAACTAAAAGTGAGAATGGGATGGGGCCAAGTAGGCAATGAAGCCAGTGCCGCACAGTTCGGCTACATCTCCCTGATGAATTCCAGCTACAGAGCTGTCATCGGTGACCAATTGCAGCAAGGACAAATACAGCGCACATTCGCTAACTCCGAACTGGCTTGGGAAACAGCCGAACAGGTGAACTTCGGGATTGATTTCGGCACCCTAAACATGCGCCTAACCGGTACGATTGACTACTTTGTACGCACCACCAAAGACATGATTCTGCGTACCCCAATCCCTCTGTATGTTGGAATGGGACGTGCCAACACCAATGCCGGTTCCATGCGTAATAAAGGTCTAGAAGTGACCCTTCGCTGGAACGACAAAATAGGCAAAGACTTCTCCTACTCTATTTCTGCCAATGCTTCATTCGTCAGGAACAAAGTACTTGCCCTTGGTTCGCCCGACCCGATATACGGTGGTGGCGTAGCCCGTAAAGCGGAGAACTTCACCCGCACGGAAGTGGGACGAGAAATGGCCTATTTCTATGGCTACAAGACCGACGGCATTTTCCAGAACTGGGATGAAATCAACAATTACAAGACCCCCGACGGCCAACTGATTCAACCCAGCGCAGCACCAGGCGACGTAAAATTTCTGAAGACTGCCAATGACGGGCTGCCTCTGAACCCCGAAGACCGCACCTACCTGGGCAGCGGCATGCCAGATGCCACATTCGGCCTCAACCTGACAGCCAACTACAAAGGCTTCGATTTCTCTATGTTCATGCAGTCATGCGTAGGCAATGAGATAGCCAACGCCCTCGTAATGGATATATACTCTTCTGAATTTGGGCAATGGAACATGTCAAAAAAAATGATGAACCGCTGGCATGGTGAAGGAACCACCAACATCTATCCCAGACTGATTGCTTCCGACCCAAATGAAAACGCACGTTTTTCTGACCGCTACGTGGAGAACGGTTCCTATCTGCGTATGAAGAACCTCCAGCTTGGTTATACGTTACCCAGTACGTTCACCAAGAAATTCAATGTCAGCAAACTACGCATTTACAGCTCAATAGACAACGTCTTCGTATTAACCAAATATAGCGGATTTGACCCTGAGATGGGAGACCTTATGGGCAATCCGCTAAGTATCGGAGTTGACCTTGCCTCATATCCGCGCCCGCGTACCTTTGTATTGGGTTTCAACATTTCCTTATAATCTTATTAAACATATTTTTATTATGAAACTGAAAATCAGATTACGCAATAATAAAATCATAACCGGTGCATTAATGAGCATCGCTTTGGTAAATAGTGGCTGTAATGACTTCCTGAATAAAGTACAGCCACAGGGACAAGAATCAAGTATTACTTTCATGCAGAGTCAGGATAATGTAGAACTTGCCATTGTCGGTCTGTATAACATGCTTACTTTCAGTCGCGGCAGCGGTCCAGACGGTGACTGGGTAGACAATCACTTTGACTGTTATTTCGGCAGTATGATGTCAGACGATTCGGAGAAGGGAAGTCAGCCTGCTGATAATCCCAATGGCCTGACACAGCTCACCATGTTTCAGCTCACGCCTTCATTGGCTTTGAACAATTACTTTTATATACATGGCTTCTGGGGCGTTTCGCGTGCTAACTTCATCCTAGACAATGTGGCTAGTACCGATTTCCCTGCTGATATAAAACGACGTATGATGGGTGAAGCACACTTCTTCCGTGCTTACTATTATTATTACTTATTGCAGCATTATGGGGGTATGCCTATTTTCCGTTCTTCGGTCACGGCCTCTGACTTTGGTTCCATTCCTCGTGCCTCTTACTCGGAAACAATGCAGTTCATCATTGACGAGTTGAAAGAGGCAGAAGAGTTACTGCCCAACCGGGAAGAATACGGATCAAGCGATTTGGGACGCGCTTCTAAGGGTGCCGCCCGTGGTATGTTGGCACGTGTTATGCTCTACAGGCTAGGTACGGATACTGAATGTCCGGACACTTGGCAAGACCTATATGATGTTACAAACTCCATTATCACTTCCGGTAGCTATCAGTTAGTGCCTAATTATGCCACTTTATTCGAGGAAATTACCGATGGCGACTATCGAAGAGAATCACTGTTTGAATACACTGGAAAAAACGGAAGCCAGAACGCAGGTATGGTGCTCTCTTGGTTTTTTGAGAGAAACAGAAGTGCTGCCGGCGGTTGGGGATTCAATCAGCCTACTCAGAATTTGGTGGATGCTTTCGATGTAACCGACCCACGTCTGAGCTGCACAGTTTACGGCATTGGCTACAATAATGGAATTTTGTATGGCACTCCTTCCGGTTTCCCTGATAGGGCTGGACAGATGATGACCAACTATTACAGTCGCAAAGTGGCTACTTATGACGGTGACTCAGGGCAAGATGCCTTGCTGACTGGTACGACCAAAGCAGTATTTGTTCTTAGGTATGCCGACATATTGCTGATGCATGCCGAAGCTGCCTACTATCTGCAACGAGAAGACGAAGCCCGCCAAAAAGTCAATGAAGTACGCAGACGTGCCCGTGAATCTTCCTATTGTCAAGGATTCACTGTTGGAGCCCCCAGGGAATTTGTTTACCCAGACGTTACTCCCAAAATTCCGGATCTTGATAGCTCCATAACAGGTCAGGCATTGCTTGAAGCTATTTGGAACGAACGCCGTTTGGAATTCGGCATGGAAAACATACGTACATACGACTTGATTCGTACGGGGCGTTTGCTCGATCGGCTGAGCAAAGTAAAAGATCAATATCGTACCGGAGGCACGGGACCTATCAACACTAATAATAATGCAGACATGGAAATCCGCATACCGAACATAGGTAATAATATCCAGCAATATTGCCTTAAGGTAAATGTCCCTGGAATTGGTGGAGGCGAACGCTACTTGCCTTTACTTGCTATCCCTAACACTGAAATTACCTATTGGAATATTGAACCGAATCACAATAATTAATTTTATTTTTTGAAATATGCAAACAATGAAACATTTCACCTATATCTTCCTACTTGCCTTTACTGTATTGGTGGTAGGATGCAGTGACAACGAACTTGAGTTTTCCGAAAATTATGATATTCCTTGGAAGATTTCCACAATAACGGCAGTCCCGGGAACTGTCATTACCATTCAGGGCGAGAACTTAGGTTCTGATCTTGTTTCAAGTACCGGAATTACAATCGGTACGGAAATCTGTACTATCGTGTCGCAATCGGCAACCAGCATTACTATTATAGCTCCTAGTTTCCAGACATCGGAAGAGCTTGATGTGGTTGTACTGAATTTGCATAATCGCAAGTTTGTATTTGAGAAAAAATTTGTTCCTATACAAGAGTAATCTTTAATATATAAAACTATGAATATGAAAAAGAGTATTAGTATTTTGATGGCGGTATTTATTGTTAGCCTGTCAGTGTCGGCACAGACATGGCAACCTGCCGATCCGGATGCAACGCCGGAAGCCAAACAACTTTTCACACGGTTATTGAATATCCAATCCAAAGGAATTATGTACGGGCATCAGGATGATTTGATGACGGGGCATACTTGGTGGTATGAGCCTGGACGTTCCGACACCAAAGAAGCTGTAGGTGATTATCCTGCTGTGGCAGGTTTTGAGTTAGGTGAAATAGAATTAGGAGGAACTTTAAGTCTTGATTCGGTGGCATTTGCCAATATGGCTGAAAGAGTACGCTGGTTCTATGGGCAAAATGGTATCATCACTGTCAGTTGGCATTGTGTGAATCCCATTACTTCACAGTGGCCAGGAGTGAAGGAACCCAACGGTACCGGTTCGGCATGGGAAGTCAAAATGCTTTCTGCCGACAAAATGAATGCGGTAAGAAGTATATTACCTGGCGGTTGCAATCATGAGATGTTCAATTCTTGGTTGGAAAGGCTGGCTAAGAACTTCCTTCAGTGGCGAGATGAAAAAGGAGTGCTGATTCCTTTTATTTTCCGCCCTTATCATGAGCATTCCGGAAGTTTCTTCTGGTGGGGAACCGAACGTTGTTATGCCGAAGAATATGCTGCATTATGGCGGTATACAGTAAACTTCTTGCGGGAGAAAGGGTTGCATAATATCCTCTATGCATATAACACGGACAAGGTATATTCAGCAGAAGAGTATTTAAGTGGATATCCCGGTGATGAATATATTGACATGCTGTCCATTGACTGGTACGGACAAGGGGAAGAATTCAACAAGAACATAGATAAGGCGCTGGAATTTACTACACAAATTGCAGAACAGAAACAAAAGCTGCATGCATTGAGCGAGTGTGGTCCTATCAGTGCTGATTTGCAAAGGATTCTTGCTCAATATAAAACCTCGTACGTACTTACATGGCGGAATGCCCCTCCCCGAGGTGGGAAAAAGCGTTTTGTACCACTTACAGCCGAACAGATAGCCCAATTGCCTGCGGATGCGCGTACAGCTTATGAAAACAGGCTGAAGCAGCCTAAGCATGAGGACCTACTTAAATTGATGAAAGCGAACAAACGGTATTTGTTTTTGAAGGATATTCAGAACATCAAATAATCCCATAATACATGAGAATAGAGAAAATAATGGCATTCGCTTCAGTCGGTCTTCTGTTGACCGGCTGTGGCGAAGCACCGTCAGGCAAATATTCACGGGGAGTGGGTATCTATCCCGGAAACCCCGATGAAACATTCGCGCCTGAATTGGTGGAAGACAATGAAACATACAGAAATGTGGCTGCTCTCAAGGCAGCCTGGCATTCGTCAAGCTATGACTATAATCTTACGGCACAATTGGTGACAGACGGCATCATAAGTACCGAGGAGCCTAGTACTATCAACGTTTCGACTCAAAACGGTCCTTTGATGAAAAATGAGCGCGAATGGTTCTTTGATGACAAACCCGATTCTAAATATATCGTTGAGGGTAATGATATCTACTTGCAGTTTGACTTTAACAACATGGATATTGAGGCTGACAGGATTGTACTGCGTGGAGATGTGGCAATTGACAGCCAGAAGTCGAGAGGATATGAAATAGCGGCGTATGCAACCACCGATGGCGTGAAATGGGAGGAACTGAATAACACTAAAGGCAATGGCTATCCTGGTACAGAACCTGCAGTAATAAAGGGGAGAAGTGCACGCAGTACCGTGAAGGCAGAACCGAACGCTTCTCCTGTAATATTCAAATACGACTATAAACCCACTGTAGAAGAACCTCCTGTGATGCTGTTCAACAACAGGCGCGTAAGTCGTCCGTTGACTTACGAAGTAAGTCTGAAATCCGCCAAGAAATATAAATCATATAGATTTGTATTCAAGACGAATGCTGCTAAGGACTGGGCGTTCCATACACTGGACTTTTATAGGGATGGGAATCATGTTCCCGCACTTCCTTCCACTTCTTTCTGCAGTGTATGGAAAAGTGCTTCTGCCGGTGAAGAATGGATCTATGTTGACTTGGGTGCTCCAGCCGAGTATGACAAAATCAATCTTTATTGGATAAATAAGGCTATAAAGGGAGTAGTCCAAGCATCTGATGATGCCAAGATATGGACTTCTATCGTTGACCTACCTGGAGGGGACGGGAGAAAGGATGTCATCGAACTGAATAAAACGGTCAGGAGCCGTTTTGTCCGTTTGCTGCTTACCGAATCAGAATCTGGAGCTCCTTACCAACTGAGTGAAATGGAGATATATGGTAAAGGAGGACTGGTGCCACATCCACACCAACCCCTCGCAGAATCCGACAACCGACAATTCTTGAGTGGAGGTAATTGGAAGCTGCAACGCGCATCACAGGTTAACGGTTCGGGTGAAGCTATTTCCAAAATAGGTTATTCGGATAGTGATTGGATTCCTGCTACCGTTCCCGGTACAGTGTTGACTAGTTATATGAATATCGGTGCCATTCCTAATCCCAATTTTGCAGATAACCAACTGCAGATTTCAGAATCATACTTTCTCTCTGATTTTTGGTATCGAAATGAATTCACTGTGACTAATCCCGCAGATTATGTCTTTTTGAATTTTGATGGCATTAACTGGAAAGCAAATATATTCTTAAACGGGAAAAATATTGGGAATATAGATGGTGCATTTATGCGGGGCAAATTCGATGTATCGAAACTGATTGTAAAGGGGAAGAATGTCATAGCAGTACAGATTGTCAAAAATGCTCATCCGGGTGCCATCAAAGAACAAACAGCTTACAGTACAGACCAGAATGGAGGAATTCCGGGAGCGGATAATCCCACTTTCCATGCCACCATTGGCTGGGACTGGATTCCCACTATCCGTGGTCGTGATATCGGTGTCTGGAATGATGTTTTCCTCACATACAATGGAGCTGTTACAATTGAAGACCCCTTTGTTAGGACTGAGCTCCCATTGCCAGATACTACATCCGCCGATGTCTTTATTGACCTGACTCTTAAAAATCACTCGAACAATGAGGTGAAAGGAATATTGAAAGGTGCTTATGGAGAAGTCACTTTCCAGCAAGCTGTCACTCTTTTGCCCAGCGAAGAGCATTTGGTAAAACTTGATGCAACAAAGATACCGGAACTCCATTTAAAGAATCCCAAATTGTGGTGGCCTAAAGGATATGGAGCCCCTCATCTTTACGACGTTGAATTCTGTTTCGAAACCGATGGCAAAGTAACGGACAAGACTTCTTTCAAATCCGGTGTACGTCAGATGACCTATAGCGAAGAAACATATAAACCGAGTGGAGGAATGTCCGTCGGTTCTTTCGGGCAAAGTGAGCCACAACGTTTAAGCTTGTTTATCAACGGTCGGCGTTTTATAGGCTTCGGAGGTAATTGGGGATTCGGAGAATCAAACCTCAATTATCGGGAACGGGAATATAATATTGCGGTGGCTTATCATGCAGACATGAACTTTACCATGATAAGAAACTGGGTAGGACAGATTGGTGACAGGGAGTTCTATGAAGCATGTGACCGACATGGAGTTATGGTCTGGCAGGATTTCTGGCTTGCCAATCCTGTGGATGGTCCCAATCCTTACTATACGGAGATGTTCAATGCCAATGCTTGTGATTATTTGAAGAGTATCCGGAATCATCCTTCCATAGGCATTTATGTAGGACGTAACGAGGGAAATCCCCCTGCTGAAATAGATGATTATTTGCGTGAATTGGTGTCTAGGGAACATCCCGGACTGTATTACATCTCAAATTCAGCCATGGGAGTAGTAAGTGGTGGAGGTCCGTATAGAGCACTGTCTCCGAAATCCTATTTTCAGTCTTATGGGCACGACAAATTCCACAGTGAACGTGGAATGCCTAACGTAATGAACTACGAAAGTATGCTACTTACTTTTGGTGCGGATAAAATAGAACCTGTAAATACAACGGAAACTCCCAATCCGGTTTACGGTCTTCATGATTATACACTGGGAGGAGGAAAGGGATCATCCGCTCAAGCGGCTTCCTCTTTTAATGACATGATAAAGAAGGCATTTGGACACCCCCGAGATGCAAAGCAGTTTGCTGAATGGGCACAATGGATCAATTATGATGGCTATCGTGCTATTTTTGAAGGCAGAAGTGAGCACCGCCGTGGCATGCTGTTGTGGATGAGTCATTCAGCGTGGCCTTCCATGGTATGGCAGACCTACGATTATTATTTTGACCCGAATGCAGCATACTTCGGTTGCAAGAAGGCCTCTGAACCGCTCCATATCCAATGGAATCCATTGCGTGACGATATAGAAGTAGTCAATTATCACGCATCCGACCGGACTGAATTGACTGCTACGGCCTCACTTTTTAATCAGGATGGAACATTACAATGGACAAGGGAAACAATACTAGACATTAAGGAAGACCAAACGGTTGCTTGTTTTCCCCTTGAACAACCCGAAACCCTGTCTGACACTTACTTTATCAAACTGTCCTTAACAGATAGTGAAGGCAAGCAGCTGTCCGACAACTTCTATTGGAGAGGTAAAGAAGAAGGTAATTATAAATCTCTGCTACAGCTTCCAAAAGTGCCGATATACAAGGATGTTACCATAAAAAAGACCGGTAAGGAATGGCTCATGAGAGCCGTCTTGAAAAATGAGACCCAAACACCGGCTCTGATGCTTCGTTTAAAGGTGGCGAGCGAGAAATCAGGCAGGATGCTACTTCCTGTATTCTATTCTGACAATTATTTCTCATTACTCCCCGGAGAAGTAAAAGAAGTGAATATACGGCTCTATGATGCTGATA
>OLFY01003983.1_pt1 | contig 10947 bp, 7 predicted proteins | sample 1605611 | NCBI WGS metagenome assembly OLFY01 (sample SAMEA3888923, study PRJEB22519) | human gut metagenome | biome: human gut; feature: human-associated habitat; material: faeces | place: Denmark | collected 2011
GTAGATGTTGATGAATTTAGATTCCCATATGGAATAGCAGAAGATGGCTCTACTATATACGATAAGAAGAAGTTGAAAGAAGGAATTCTTTTAACCAAAGTATCAGATATATTTGAGCCAGAAAAAACTATGGATTCTCAATATACCATTAGTGATAAAATGTGGGAAGGACATCAAAAACGCAAAGAACGAAACCGGAAAAACGGGAAAGGATTCGGGTATTCACTATTCAATGCTGATAGTACATATACGAGCACTATTTCTGCTAGATATTGGAAAGATGGAAGCGAAATACTTATTGATCAATCAGAAAAAGGACTTAACCCACGTGTTCTGACTCCGGTGGAAGCCGGAAGATTACAAGGGTATCGTATTATTGGTGAGGGATGGGAAAAGCCGGAATGCGCGAACAATCTCAATTATAATGATTCTAATATAGAATTTAAAATAGTGGTATCACGCAAAGAAGCTTACCGTCAATTTGGAAATAGCGTCGCTATTCCGGTTATTAAAAGGTTGGCTGAAGAAATAGTTAAACAATTGATGTAATAGGATTATGAAAGATTTATTCTCATTTTTAAATGAAGTATCCGGCAATAGTGATTTTAAGGCTACTTTGAGTGAAAGAGGTGGTTTTATTACGTTCAGCAACTCTGGCAGACGTGGTGGCTCCAAGTTCTTTCAGATCGGATTAGATAATATTCTTCAAACTTTGAAAGATATATTGATTAATATAGAAACCTTTAAGAACCTGACTGAATATGATGAAACATCTTGGAGAAACAATGGGTCTGAATATTTCTCGGATTCAGTTGCAAATGCAAATTCTACAGTTCAGACTAAACCCTTGTTCTCAACATTAAGCAAAGTGATAAATTGGGCAAATCAACCAAGGCTGGATTCCATTGATTCTGATGCTAAGATTTGTCTTGATAAAGATGCTTTGGAGACAACTATAGCGAAACTAGAGGTCGTAGCTGATAGCTTTAAGCCGTCTACAGTGATACCAAATAATACGTGTGATGATACTTGCCGTCAGATAATCTTCTACGGTGCACCAGGTACAGGTAAATCCCATAAAATAAAGGCACAACTTGAAGGTGTTTTTAAAGAAAATATATTCAGAACCACATTCCATCCGGACAGTGATTATTCAACCTTTGTTGGAGCATACAAACCGACAATGGAAAAACCAATGGATAAAGTATATGCTAAGGGAGAGCTCATTAGCAAATTAACCGAAATGAAAGAGGGAGGTGTCACGTATTCACCCCAAAAATTTGGAGCAAAATATTGGCGCTCGTTAAAGCTGTTGAATCTTTCTGATAAGAAAGACATACTCCAAGCTTGCGGTATGTCTGATAATTACACTGTTGAATTTGACAAAGGAATGGCTGTTGGAGAAGAATATCTTGCTTGTTCAAACGAATCTCGTATAATTTATTCTTTCGTTCCTCAGGCATTTCTTAATGCTTATATACAGGCATATAGAAAACCGGAAGAAAAAGTATATCTTATTATTGAGGAAATCAATCGAGGTAATTGCGCCCAAATATTCGGAGATTTATTCCAGTTGCTTGATAGGGATGAAAATGGCATATCAGAATATACTATCAAGGCTGATGCAGATTTGAAATCTTTCTTAGAAGAGGAGCTTGGCGAAGACAATCTAGGCATAAAAGATGGGGAGCTTTGTCTGCCATCAAATCTGTATATCTATGCAACTATGAATACTTCAGACCAATCGTTGTTTCCGATTGATAGTGCATTCAAGAGGCGTTGGGATTGGGAGTATGAGCCGATTAAATATAAGAATATAGGCTGGAAGATTGTCATTGACGGAACTGACTATTCTTGGGTATCATTTCAAAGAATAGTCAACGAAAAAATTTTGAGGGCAAACAGCTCCGAAGATAAAATGTTAGGTGATTATTTCGTAAATCCATCAGATGGAGTAATTACCGATAAAGTTTTGTTGAATAAAATATTGTTCTATCTATGGAACGATGTCTGCAAAGATGGTGAAGGGGACATATTCAAAGTCGGTGAAGCTGAAGATATTTCATTCTCTGAATTGTATGGAGAAAATGGGACTAAAATGCTAAAGAAAATGATGTCTTATCTCGGAGTCACTGACCCTGATGGCAATAAGGTTACTACTGAAAATAACGAAGAGAATACAGAACTCTAATCTGAATAAATGTTATGCTGCTGTTCATTGAAGGATACCCATATAATTTGGACGAGATTGTCAAGGATGGCTTGACTGTCAGAGATGTACTCAAGGATGTTGTGTCAGTTCCTGTAAAGGAGGACAAATATTCCTTTGAGTATGTCGGGTATTGCTATAGCAAGGCAGCAAAAGACGTTGTCTTCTTCTTGCCCAAAGTTGTATTGACAGGTGAGATAAACGAGGAGAGTGGGGATGATACGATATTCGGTGCTTCGCCACAGGAAATAATAGACTTTGAGTCCGATACGGTAAAAGCCAAGTTTACAGAAGAGGGCTGCAAGGAATACAAGGAGTTTCTGTCCACTCTCTCGATTTGGATATACCGGACAATAAGTGTATACAAACAGACACACAACGACAACATACTTGAAAACAAGGAATATCAGTCTGAGAGTAGAGGCAAAAAGCAGAAGCATAACACTCTACTTGATGTGATAATAGCACTGAGGGACTTCAACAGAAACAATCAGGACTATTTTACATTTGTGGCCAAGAACGTGCATTCCGGTTATAACAAAATCAACTGGAACAAAACCATTACTTCATCGCAAGCAGTAATTCAAAACGGAAGCCCTGTTTACATCGAGCCTGTCAACAGGAAAAAAATGGTGAATTTTGACGAAGAGTTACTTGTTATATACTTCTCGATATTGAATTACATCCGTGAAATACATGGTTTTTCTTTTGAAATCAATATCCAATATCCGCTTATCAGTTGTGATAAGTTAAAGAAGTCTTATATTGATAGGAATCTTGGATGCAGAAGACTGAAACAAATCAAGTACAAGTATTTCTCGGACAAGGCTCTTCGGATATGGGATTTGTGCTATGCTTTCTTTGACAGGGAGTATAAGATTGCGATGAACAGGCAGGCGGAAGACTATTTGCTGGCGAAAGATTTTGAGCGCATCTTTGAAGTCATGATTGACACTTTGGTAAGTGGCAATGACAAGCAAAATTTGCCAAAAGAACTAACAGAGCAAAGAGATGGTAAACTGGTTGACCACATGTTTGTCGGTCAAGGACTTATCGAACAGTCTGATTTGACATCTGAACTTACCTATTACATTGGGGATAGCAAATATTACAAGCGTTCCAAGAATGACAGGACACAGCTTGGCGACAAATCGATATACAAGCAATATACATACGCCAGAAATGTCATTCAGTGGAACATGAATCTGTTTTTGGATGGTGACGGTAACGGGGAACATCCTCAGTTAAGGGATACATTGACTGAAGGATATAATCCCATCCCCAATTTTTTTATCAGTGCTCGAATTCCTAACAAAAAGGCTGGAGACAGTAAATTCCTGTCCTTTGATGACAGAGAATTAAAGGCGCAGGATGGCGGAGTGCAACTTAACCGCCAATTTGAAAATCGCCTGTTTGACAGAGACACGCTGTTGTTGTGTCACTATGATGTTAACTTTTTGTACATCGTATCGTTGTATGGTCGCAACAATAAGAGTGCACAAGCAGCATGGCGAGAGTATGTTCGCAAAGAATTCAGAAATAAGATTCAAGGCATTCTCAATCGACTCTACACATTCAGAACTCTGCAGCCACGTGATGGCATGGATTGCTATCAGTTCATTCAGGACAATTTCCAACGGCTGAATGGCAAATTGTATCGTCCGAAGAGTGATAGTAATTATCTGATTCTTGCTTTGATGAAGGATGAAGATTTCGATATATGGAAGTCTCTTAAAATAAAATCTTCAACAATAAAAAAGGAAACGGCTCAAAGCAAAGAGCTTGTGAATGCTTTACAGACTCATTTCTATGTCAGCGATCCGTTTGAACTTGAAACTGAGTTCCATATTGATAGCATTGACAATGTCGGCACTTTGACTCAACAGCCGAAACAGGAGATTAGGAATATTCTGACTGGATTAGTACGAAGAACCGATGCTGATTATTCAGATTTTGACAGTCATACCGCAAAGACATATACTATGGAGAAGATACCGACATCTATCAATGTGATGGATATTAGGTATTTCTTGCCTATGGTTGGCGGAGAGATTGACGGTTATTATAAAGTGGAGAAAGTATATTTTGGCACTAAGAACGGAAATCTATGTCTAAAGTTAAATCTGTCCTCTTTTATTTCATTGGGTATTAATCGAACTCCCATATATCGCATAAAAATGCAGCCAGGAGAATTGATTTCAAATGATTTGGTGGTGGAATTATACGAACAAAGGATTTATTAATACAGATTAAAAAAGGCGGATATGGCAATTGATACACTACTTCCTAAGAAAATAGATAAATCAGAAGCGTCATATAAATCAGTTACTGAATTAAATGAAGCTTTGTCTATAGCGGAAAAAGAGCATATAAAAAACATAGCTCTAACGGGTCCTTTTGGCTCCGGAAAAAGCTCCGTGCTCATTACTCTCATGGAAGATTTTGCCAATGAACATAAGTTTCTGCCTATATCATTGGCAACTCTGCAAGCTAATGAGGAACAAATAGCTTCTGATGAAAAACAGGATACATCAGCCGAATTAACAGATGCAGAAAAAGAAAAGCGCATAGAAAATCTTAACCGCAAAATCGAATATAGTATTCTGCAACAAATCATTTATAGAGAAGAAACGCGAACTGTACCAAATTCTCGTTTTAGAAAAATTGTACATTTGTCGAATCGTGAACTGATAAGATATCCGTTTTGTTGTGTATTGACATTAGTCTGTTTTCTCATCTTATTTGAGCCGAATTTCGCAAGAGTGGACTCAATCTATGATTTTTTCAGTTGGGGTAGCATATGGAATACAATTTTTGATTTAGCCGCTTCTGCTTGGCTTTTGTTTGTATTATATGTGATTGCCCGTTATGTGTTCAAATCATATAGCAATTCAAAACTGAATAAGTTAAATTTGAAAGAGGGCGAAATTGAAGTTATAGAAGATAATTCTATATTTAACAAACATCTTGACGAAATTCTGTATTTTTTCCAAGTAACGGATTATAATGTCGTAATTATTGAAGATTTGGACAGATTCGGGACACCGAGTATATTCTTGAAACTGCGAGAGCTTAATCAGCTTATCAATGAATCCAAGATAGTTGGCAGACATATCACTTTTGTCTATGCTATTAAAGATGACATTTTTAAAGATGAAGAAAGAACAAAGTTCTTTGACTTTATTACAACGGTAATACCTGTAATCAATCCTTCGAACTCAAAGGACAAGCTCAAATCTGCACTTGAGGTAAAAGGATGCGGAAACGATGGTATTAGTGATGAAGATTTGTCTGAAATGGCATTTTTCATTCAGGATATGCGTATTCTGACCAACATTGTAAATGAATACAAACAATATCGTGATAAATTGTGTGAGGAAAGTGATTTTCAGCTTAATAAGACTAAACTATTGGGAATGATAGTTTATAAAAACTATTATCCTCAGGACTTTGCTTTGTTGCATCGAAGAGAGGGAAAGATTTATAAGTGTATCAGCAGTAAATCTAATTTTACTCCCATTGCTTTAAAAGCTATTGAGGAATCTGAAAATGCCCTAGCTAAAAAAGAACAAATCTTCAAACAAGATGCAAATTTAAGTAAAATTGATTTGAGGCGGCTATTTTTATTCCATCTCAGACAGAAATATATTTTAGATATGGTGTCAATACATCTAAATGGTAATTTCTATGACTTAGAACAAATAGCTGTTGATGAATTGTTATTTTCGAAGCTGTTGGAAATACAAAATATTACATATCGATATGAGCAAGGATATTCTTGGACTAAATCTGCAAAGATTGATTTTGTGAGAATAGATAAGGAAATTGATTATTCCGCACGTATACAACTGTTAGAGAATGGCTCTGCTTATTTTTCAAAGGAATACAGACGTATCCAGCAGGAAAAAATTAAAGCGAAATCTTTGAGATTAAAGGAGCTAATAAAGAAATACAAATTAGGAGAAACAAATGAATATAAGAGCCTCGGACTAACTCCGATGATGAATGTGTTTGTCCGCAGAGGCTACCTTGACGAAGATTACTACGACTATATATCATATTTCTATGAAGGTATGGTTTCACAAGCTGATAGGGAACTTTTGTTATCAATGAAAATTGAAGAAAGGCAACCTTATGAATACCATATAGACAAGATTGAGAATTTTGTCAAGGAATTAAAGGATTATATGTTTGAGAGTGATGCCATTCTCAATATTGATTTACTGGATTATCTTGCCTCGCATAATGTCCAAAGTGATAAATTTGAACATGTTATGATGCGATTGGAGCGAGATAAAGCCCCGTTACAATTCTTGTCCCAGTATTATTCTGAAGGCAAGCAACCAAGTGTGGTTTTTAAGCACTATATTGAATACGCAGATTCATGGAATAACATAGTAAGTTGGAATAATTCGGCAGAAAGGGACAATCTCATTGAGGCATATCTAAAGTTCTGTCCAAGTTGGGGACATATACAACAAAAATGGCTTAATGATAACTATAATTTTTTGGTTGAACATAGTGAAGGGATCACGTTGGATAAATCTCTGATTTTGGTAAAGGCGAGCCGATTTGTCAGTTTATGCAATGGTTCTGAGGATTTGCTTGATTGTGTTATCGAGAATGATTGTTACGAAATTAATCTTGAGAATCTATGTATTATAGCGATGAGGCTTCATTCCGAAGACAAAACTTTATCTGTCGAAAATCTTAATTATACTCGTATAAAGGAGACAAACAATGATTCTTTCATTGACTATATTGAGGACAATATATCTTCTACAATTCAATGCCTAAAGGATAGATACCAAGATGAAAGCTCAGAATCTTTGCTGTTTCTCTTGAACAATGCGGATATAGATGCAGAGGTTAAAACCAAATATTTAACAGGTCAACATAATCATATTGATGATTTTGCGAAAATAGATAATGAGGAGATGTATGCTGTTGCTGTAAAATCCAGGATATTGTTGCCAACTTGGAATAATGTGTCATTCTATTATGAGCACAAAGAGGGAATGAGTGATGAGCTGATGTCATTTATTAATTACTATGTGACAGAGTTGTCTGGTGAAATATGTTCGAATGATTTAAGTAATAAAAATGATCTATATGTATCTTTGTTTGGCAGCAAAATGTTGAATATAGATAATTATAGAAAGCTGTTAAAATCATTCACCGGACATTTCTTGGATATTGACAAGTTAAAGAATGTAGGGCAAGACAGACTGATGATTCTTGCAGAGGATGGACGGATTTTATTCAATGCAGATACACTCTCATCACTTCTTATAAATATCTCCAAAAATGAATCCTTAAAGTTGGAATTGGTTGTATATGGGATTTCTGCTGGGCTCAATGACTATAGTGTAATAACACATTTACTGACTTCTGTTGGAGGTTATTATATCGAAGTGTGCAATCAGGATAAGAGAGCCAAATTGTCAGACAATGCCTTGAATAGGCAATTATTAGAAGCGCTGAAGAAATCAGAATATATATCGTCATATCAAAATGACAAAAAGGATATAGGTAAACTGATAGTTTATCATAAAACAAAAAAGAATTAACCATTGGACCTTTTAAATTATAGGTAAATTTGATATGGATACTAATATATATACATTGATAGGCGAAGCTACGGCTTTTGATAAAAAGCAAATGCTCGAAGTCAGACATCCAAAAAGTTGGCTTAAAAGTGTATCTGCTTTTGCAAATGGCGAAGGCGGAACTTTGATTTTTGGCATTCGTGATGATGACCAAATAGTTGGACTTGCTGATGCTAAAGGCGATGCTGAGAAAATCAGTGAGGAGATAAAGAGTAAACTTGATCCAATACCTGTTGTCAATCTCGATCTCAAGGAGGTGGAAGGAAAGAACCTTGTATTATTGCATGTATATCCCGGACAGGAAACTCCATATTACTATATTGGAGACAAACAGCGATTGGCATTTGTAAGGGTTGGGAACGAATCCGTTGTGGCAAATCGCATTCAATTGAAGACTCTTGTTTTAAAAGGTGCAGGACGCACATACGACAGTCTTCCATCCAATAAAAGTTTTAAGGACATGGCATTTTCAAAGCTCAGGTCAGTCCATTATAAACGTCTGCAGCGTTCATTTGAAGACAGCGAGTTTGTGTCTTGGGGTATTGTAGACGAAGATGGTAAACTTACAAATGCCGGTGCTTTGTTGGCAGATGAATCTCCTGTCAGGCAGTCACGTATATTCTGTACACGCTGGAATGGTTTGGATATGACAAGTGGCTTGGGCGAAGCGATAGATGATGTTGAATTGGAGGGTTGCGTAATAGGTCAGTTACAGGATGCTGTGTCTTTCGTCAGAAACAATTCCCATAAGAAATGGTGGAAGGAAGACGATTATCGTGAAGAACTGCCAGATTATCCGGAACGTGCTGTGACGGAAGCGATAGCAAATGCGATTATTCATCGTGACTATATGCAAATGGGTAGTGAAATACACATTGATATGTATGATGACCGTTTGGAAATCTATTCTCCGGGCGGTATGTTGGATGGCAAATTCATTCAGCAGCTAAACCCATTTACGGTGCCATCCAAAAGAAGAAATCCGCTGTTGGCAGATTTTTTCAACCGGTTGGGACTTATGGAGAGACGCGGTAGTGGAATGAAGAAGATAATGGATGCGTATAAGCAATACCAACATTTGGCTAAATGTCATATTCCTGAATTTACCTCAGATGCTTCAGAGTTTCATGTGACTCTTTGGAACTTGAATTATGATGGTAATAATACCACTGCTGACAATACATCTCAAAAGAAGGGGCGCGTAAAAGAGCCTGTTGAGTTCACAAAAGAGTTCATAAAAGAACCTGTTGAGTTCACAAAAGAGTTCATAAAAGCAAGTCGTCAGATATATAAGCTGATATCTACGAACCCTAAAGTCAGTACTGTTCAAATGGCAGTATCAATGGGACTATCAACACGTCAGGTTCAGAAATATATAAAACGTCTACAAGACTTGCACAAAATTGCCCGTGTAGGAGGACGCAAGACTGGAGAGTGGAAGATAATTGACGAAGAGTACGAAGGATTCTTTGATAGAATATAATGGTTTCATTTAAAGATGGACAAACTGACCAAGGAACAGCGTCATCGTTGCATGTCTGCAATAAAGGGCAAAAATACAAAGCCGGAATTATTGGTGAGAAAGTTCTTGTTCAGCCGTGGCTTTCGGTATAGGTTGAATCACCCACGGCTTCCAGGACATCCCGATTTGGTTTTACGCAAATACAGAACTGTTATTTTCGTAAATGGCTGCTTTTGGCATGGTCACGAAGGATGCAAATATTATGTTCTTCCGAAAACAAATGTCGACTTTTGGCAGAATAAAATTGAGCGCAATAGGAGTAGAGATATAGAGGAACGGCAACAGCTAACTTCGATGGGGTGGCATTGTATTACCATTTGGGAATGTCAGTTGAAACCGAAAGTCCGCCAACAGACTTTAGAGGCTTTAGAATACACGCTTTACCATATCTATCTTGAGGATAGAAGAATCAAATCATATGAGACAACTGAAGAAGAATATAGTATGGTGGCAGAACCCGTTGAAAATTATGGCAAATCGGAATGAATATCGTGAAAATGATAATTTAAAATATGGCAAAAAACATAGAAATTGCGAGAAAAAGAATTGGAAGAAATGGGCAGGATAGTCAATGCGTCCCTTGATATGGCAGAAAGTATGGCTATGCGTCATATACCTATGACAATGGAAGATTGGGCAAAGCAAATAGACAAATTCATTAATTTATTTGAGAGCCCGATATTACAGGATAGCGGAAAGGTTTCTGCCGAATATGCCAAAGAGTTTGCTGAATCAGAGTTTGAAAAGTACAGGATCATTCAAGACCGTCTTTTTCAATCTGACTTTGATAGATTTGAAGATAATAGTCTTCCTGCATTGGATATTGAATAATTATAATGTCATTTTGAGATTGGCAAAATCGCCTTTGGGATATGGCAGATTCATGTCGTTAAATTGGCAAGTGTTCGGACAATAGTTCTGTGTTCATCATATAGTATCTGCATTTATGGTGGCCGACGTTACTCCAGGATACCACTTAAAGGCAAGAAAAGAGTTCACATAAGAGTTCATAAAAGAACCAGTAGGGTTCATAAAAGAGTTCGTAAAAGCACTACTGAAATACGCTTGTCTGTGGTAATTGTCAAACAGAGGCTACAAAGGTATTACAAGCCCATCCAAAACATGATTGCGTGGAGAGTTAAGGTATTCTATAATCGCAATAAAGCCATATCCTGCTTGTTTGGGATTGGCAACTTCTCACGAGCGATTTATCGCTTGGGGTATTGAGTTACCCTAACTCAATAAATGTTGTATAACGGGCAAGCCCAGGGCGTATTTAGTGGGTATATTTCGCTTTTGGGCGAGAAAGATGAGGTAGAGGCTGGCGAAAAGAAAAAATGCCCAAATAACGACTTTTCTCGCACAATCAGCTTGTTGGAGGATTTGGCAATCTCAAACGACCAATTGGTTGCTTGGGGATCAGGCTACACATATAAGATAACGGGCAAGCCCAGTCAATGGCAGCGACCAGTTCCGTGAGTTACCATGAAACCAGTCGTTGCGCTTAAACTTTGACTTATCCCCAAATACACGCTTTGGAAATAAAGTCAAGTGTAGAGTCAATAGTGATAATCCGGCATGAACCGATAAATGCCACGGCTTTCCTG
>OLFY01003988.1_pt1 | contig 10933 bp, 7 predicted proteins | sample 1605611 | NCBI WGS metagenome assembly OLFY01 (sample SAMEA3888923, study PRJEB22519) | human gut metagenome | biome: human gut; feature: human-associated habitat; material: faeces | place: Denmark | collected 2011
GAAGACAGAGCCGCAAAGGAAGCTGTTATTGATGACGAATCAGATTTCGTAGAGGACACAGAAGAAGCAGCAGAAGCTGAGGATGCAGAATAGTTTTTAGAAGGCAATAAAAATGCCTGCGGAATGGAGAAAAGTATGAAGTTTGTCATCAAACATGAAATCCGCGGCAGACTGCATGTTCATCTGATACAAAAACGCATGACGTTTGAGGAAGCAGATACGCTGCAATACTATCTGAGTACAAACAAGTATATTACATCTGTAAAAGTATATCAGCGGACGTGTGATGTTGCGGTAACATATGTAGGCGGCCGCGCGGAAATTATTAAGGCATTCCAGCGGTTTGCGTACAGTAAAGTCGATGTGCCGGACGTTTTTATACAGAATTCCGGCAGGGAACTCAATCAGGAATACTGGGACAAGCTTGTCAACAAAGTGGTACTCCGCTGTGGAAGCAAGCTGTTTTTACCGTATCCGGTGCGGGCAGTGGCTGCCACGATAAAGTCTGTCCGTTATATCTGGGAAGGCATCAAGTGTCTGGCACACGGTAAAATCGAAGTGCCGGTACTGGACGGAACGGCAATCGGCGTGTCTATATTCCGCGGCGATTTCGACACAGCGGGTTCTGTGATGTTCCTGCTTGGAATCGGTGAGATTCTGGAAGAATGGACACATAAAAAGTCAGTGGGAGACCTTGCAAGAAGTATGTCTTTAAATATCGGCAAAGTATGGCTTGTCAGTGACGGACAGGAAGTTTTAGTACCGGCTGAAAATATTCAGGCAGGGGATAAAGTGGTTGTCCATATGGGCAATGTCATTCCATTTGACGGTATTGTAAGCAGTGGTGAAGCCATGGTCAATCAGGCGTCCCTTACAGGGGAATCCCTGCCGGTACGCAAGGCAGAACAGGCATCTGTTTATGCGGGAACGGTTGTTGAGGAAGGCGGGCTGACGATTCAGGTAAAACAGGTCAATGGTTCAAGCAAGTTTGAAAAGATTGTAACGATGATTGAAGAATCCGAGAAGTTAAAATCTTCACTCGAAAGCAAGGCAGAACACCTTGCCGACAGACTTGTGCCTTATACACTCGGCGGAACGGCACTCACTTATCTGTTTACAAGAAATGTGACAAAGGCGTTGTCTGTCTTAATGGTAGACTTTTCATGTGCGTTAAAGCTTGCTATGCCGATATCCGTATTGTCTGCAATCCGTGAGGCAAGTGTCTACGATATTACCGTTAAAGGCGGAAAATATCTGGAAGCAATGGCAGAAGCGGATACGATTGTCTTTGATAAGACCGGTACGCTTACCAAAGCACAGCCGACTGTTGTGGATGTAGTTTCCTTTAACGGAAAAACACCGGACGAGCTGCTCCGGATTGCGGCATGCCTTGAGGAGCATTTTCCGCATTCTATGGCAAAAGCAGTGGTTGATGCGGCACGTAAAAAGAATCTGGTACATGAAGAAATGCACTCTAAGGTGCAGTATATTGTCGCACACGGCATTTCTACAACCATTAATGATAAAAAGGCAGTGATCGGCAGCTATCACTTTGTTTTTGAAGATGAAAAGTGTATTATTCCGGCAGGAATGGAACAGCGCTTTGAAGAACTGCCGTCAGAATATTCACACCTCTATCTTGCGATTGAAGGCGTCTTAGAGGCTGTAATCTGCATTGAAGACCCACTGCGTGAAGAAGCCGCAGCCGTTGTCAATTCTTTGAAATGTGCAGGCATTTCAAAGGTTGTTATGATGACCGGTGACAGCGAGCGTACCGCAAGTGCGATTGCAAAGCGTGTCGGTGTGGATGAATATTATTCAGAAGTTCTGCCGGAGGATAAGGCTTCCTTTATAGAAAAGGAAAAGAAGGCAGGACGGAAGGTTGTCATGATTGGTGACGGTATCAACGATTCACCGGCATTGTCAGCAGCAGATGTAGGGATTGCAATCAGCGACGGTGCAGAGCTTGCAAGGGAGATTGCCGATGTAACGGTAGGTGCGGATAATCTGTACGAAATCGTGACATTAAAGGCAATCAGTAACGGACTGATGAAACGGATTCATAAGAACTACAGAACGATAGTAGGCTTTAATTCGGGTCTGATAGTGCTGGGTGTTGCAGGTGTGCTTGCGCCGACAACATCAGCAATGTTACATAATACATCAACGCTTTTAATCAGCTTAAAGAGCATGGAAAATGTGCTTTCATAAGAAAAAAGCGGTATTCCACCAGCATTTGGAATATCGCTTTTTTTGCGGTGCGCCTGCCTTGGCGCACCATTTATGGTAGCTGCACGTTATTATTGATAATCACACACATCAATCATCGATTCTAACAGTTCTTTTTCTTCAGGAATATGTTTTGTCATACGGGCGGCAGCTACGATTGGAAGCCATGAATGGACGTAGCGGCGGTCGGTATGGGTCTTTTTGCAGAAATCAACAAGATATTTTTCCGCAAAGCTTTCATCTACCAGCTTTAACATTAAATATGTGTTGGCAACATCGGCACTGGCATTGCCCTGTGTGGCATGAACCCAGTCAACGGCAGTGATAGCGGTAATCTTTCCGGTATCGTCCGTTTCAACAAGGATATTGTCTGGGCAGTAGTCGCCGTGGCAGAGCTTGTTGTGCTTTGGCAGCGATTCCAGTCGGGTAGACAGCTCATATTTAATATTGGAATCCAGTTCCAGTTCATTAATCTGGCGCACCAGCTTATCCTTTAACTTTAATAGCAGTGGGTTGGAGCGCTTATTAAAAGCAATCTGATAATCTACCATGGCATGCACGTAGCTGTCAATATTTTCAGGGTGTTCCTTGATTAATTGTGTCAGCGTTACCCCTTTTGCATATTCACTGGTGATAACCCACTGACCGTCTTCTACGGAAACGCTTAAAATCTTTGGAATATCCAGCCCAGTGTCTTCAACACGGGCTGTATTTAACGCTTCATACAAAACATCGGTTTTGCTGTAGTCCGGGGCAAAAACCTTGCGGACTGTATTGCCGTCTTTGTAAACGGCTTTGGTATCTTTTTTAGAAATGCAGTTGTTCATATTCATATCCTTTCTGCCATACCGGCAAATATCATAATGTCACAAATCACAAATCAGCAGCAGATTTATTTACCGTAGTAAGCTTTTAAATACATTTCCTTGATTTCACGCATGAGCGGATAACGAGGATTTGCACCGGTACACTGGTCATCAAAGGCCTGTTCTACCATGTCATCTAATGTATCTAAGAAATATTTTTCATCTACGCCGTAATCTTTAATTGTCTTTTTAATACCGACCTTTGCTTTTAATTCTTCGATAGCGGTAAGGAAGTTTTCAAATTTTTCATCGTCATTCTTGCCCTGAATACCAAGGAAGTTTGCACATTCTAAGTAACGCTCCTTGCAGTGCGGATATGCATACTGTGAAAATGTACCCATTTTTGCCGGTACTTCTGCGGCATTAAAACGCATGACATCGGTAATTAAAATGGCATTGGCAATACCGTGCGGGAGGTGGTGGAAAGCACCCAGTTTATGTGCCATAGAGTGGCATACCCCTAAAAATGCATTGGCAAATGCCATACCAGCCATCGTAGATGCGGTTGCCATCTGTTCACGGGCTTTGGCATCATGCGGACCGTTTTCATAAGCCGCAGGCAGATAAGTGAAAATATTTTTCATTGCCTTTAAAGCAAGACCGTCTGTGTAGTCGGTTGCCATAATAGAAGCGTAAGCCTCCAGCGCATGTGTTAAGGCATCAATACCGGAAGCGGCAGTTAAGCCCTTCGGCTGATCCATCATCATGTCGGCATCAATAATTGCCATTTTAGGAAGCAGCTCGTAGTCTGCAAGCGGATATTTGATACCGGAATCCTGGTCTGTAATAACGGCAAACGGTGTTACCTCGGAACCTGTACCGGAAGAAGTCGGAACAGCGATAAAATAAGCCTTTTCACCCATTTTCGGGAAGGTGTAAATACGTTTGCGGATATCCATAAAGCGCATTGCCATATCCATGAAATCAGCTTCCGGATGTTCATACATTACCCACATAATCTTACCGGCATCCATAGCGGAACCGCCGCCGATAGCGATAATGCAGTCCGGCTCAAACAGACGCATGGCTTTTGCACCCTCTTGTGCGCAGGCAAGTGTCGGATCCGGGGCTACATCGTAAAATGTGGTATGCACAATACCCATTTCATCGAGTTTATCTGTGACACATTTTGTATAGCCGTTTTTATATAAGAACTGGTCGGTTACGATAAAGACGCGTTTCTTTCCCATAACCGTTTTTAATTCATTTAAAGCAACAGGCAGACAGCCCTTCTTAAAATACACCTTTTCAGGGGCACGGAACCAAAGCATATTTTCTCTCCTTTCAGCAACGGTTTTTACGTTAATCAGATGCTTTACACCGACATTTTCAGAAACAGAGTTGCCGCCCCATGATCCGCAGCCCAGTGTGAGGGAAGGTGTTATTTTAAAGTTGTAAAGATCACCGATTCCGCCGTGGGAAGAAGGGGTGTTGATTAATACACGGCAGGTCTTCATTGCTTCTGAGAATACGGCAACCTTTTCGCTTTCCGTTGCGGTATTAATATAAAGAGAAGAAGTATGACCATAGCCGCCGTCTGCGATTAAGTGGCTTGCCTTATCAACTGCATCGTTAAAATCCTTTGCCTTGTACATAGCCAGTACAGGAGAGAGCTTTTCATGGGCAAATTCTTCTGAAATATCCACAGAAGTGACTTCGCCGATTAAAATCTTTGTGTCTTCAGGAACGGTGACACCGGCGAGTTTGGCAATCGTATAAGCACTCTGACCGACAATCTTGGCATTCAATGAGCCGTTGATGATAATGGTCTTACGGACTTTGTCGATTTCATCTTTTGCAAGGAAATGACAGCCACGCTTTGTAAATTCCTCTTTGACCGGTTTGTAAACGGCGGTATCGACAATGACAGACTGCTCGGAAGCACAAATCATGCCGTTATCAAAAGTTTTTGAATGAATAATGGAGTTGACCGCAAGAATAATATCAGCCGAAGCATCAATGATTGCCGGGGTATTGCCTGCGCCAACACCGAGAGCCGGTTTGCCGGAAGAATAAGCGGCTTTTACCATGCCCGGACCGCCGGTTGCAAGAATAATGTCGGCTTCCTTCATCAGGGTATTGGTAAGCTCCAGAGAAGGAACATCCACCCAGCTGATAATGCCCTTTGGTGCGCCTGCGGCAACAGCAGCTTCCAGTACAACCTTAGCGGCAGCAATGGTGCTTTCCTTTGCACGAGGGTGTGGGCTGATAATAATTCCGTTACGTGTTTTTAAACAAATCAAAGTCTTAAAGATCGCTGTTGAGGTAGGATTTGTTGTTGGAATAACAGCGGCAACGACACCGATCGGTTCAGCAATGCGCTTGATTCCGTAAGCACTGTCCTCCTCAATAACGCCACAGGTCTTTGTATCTTTGTATGCATTGTAAATGTATTCGGAAGCATAGTGGTTCTTGATGACTTTATCTTCCACAATGCCCATGCCGGTTTCGGCAACTGCCTGTTTTGCAAGAGGGATTCTTGCTTTGTTGGCAGCGAGTGCCGCAGCTGCAAAGATTTTATCGACCTGCTCCTGTGAATAGGTTGAAAAAATCCGCTGTGCTTCACGGACTTCTTCAATGCGCTTTTCCAGTGCTTCAACAGTATCAACAATCATAATATTCTTTTCTGACATTTGATGACCTCCAATTTTGTGTAGATTAAGATTGATAATTTATTAACAATGATAGTATACCGTACTTTATGAACTTTGTCAACAATTTAACAATATTGAAAGAAAAAAATTGCTGTGATAATATTTATATATAAGACAATAAGGGGGTTTTTATGATGGATAATTATGGTTTTTACACAGGAAAAAGCTTTGATGCATATGAGTTTTTCGGGTGTCATACAGATGAAAATGGTGCGGTGTTCAGGGTGTTTGCACCGGCGGCAGTCCGGATTAGTGTTATCGGGGAGTTTAACGGCTGGCAGGATACACCGATGAATAAAATCGGTGACGGCAATTTCTGGGCGGTCTATATTGAAGGGGTCAAGCCGGGGCAGATGTACAAATATAAAATTTATAAGCCGGACGGCAGCTGTATGGACCACTGTGACCCATACGGATATGGTATGGAGCTACGCCCTGCTTCGGCTTCGATTGTAAGAAATCTGTACGGCTATGAATTTCAGGACGATGCATGGATGAAAAGGCGCAGTAACGGGGTGGCTTCGGCATTAAATATTTATGAAATCCATGCGGGTTCGTGGAAAAAACCGCAGAATGGGTGGTACCGGTATGATGAGCTTGCCACGCAGTTAGTTCCTTATTTAAAGGAGTACGGATACAATTATATCGAGCTGCTTCCGATTGGAGAACATCCGTGTGACGAGTCGTGGGGATACCAGTGCAGTGGCTTTTACAGTCCGACTTCACGGTATGGCACGCTGGACGATTATAAAAAAATGATTGATATCCTGCACCACAATGACATCGGTGTGATCATGGATTTTGTGCCGGTACATTTTGCGCTGGATGCGTATGCACTGGCAAAGTTTGACGGAACGGCGCTGTATGAGTATCCGCATAAGGACGTTGGAAACAGTGAGTGGGGAAGCTGTAATTTTATGCACTCCCGTGGCGAGGTGCGCTCCTTTTTACAGTCCTGTGCGAATTACTGGCTGAAGGAATACCATGTAGATGGTCTGCGCATGGATGCCATCAGCAATATGATTTACTGGCAGGGCAATCCGGCGCGCGGTGTGAATAAGGATGCCGTTGTATTTTTACAGAACATGAATGAAGGACTGGTAAACAGACACAGTGGCATTTTGCTGGCGGCGGAGGATTCCACGGTGTATCCGGGTGTGACAAAGCGCGTGGCGGAAGGCGGGCTTGGATTTACTTACAAGTGGGATATGGGTTTTATGCATGATACGCTTGAATACTTCCAGAAAGATACGGGAGAACGTTTAAACAACCGTAATAAGCTGACATTTTCCATGCATTATTTTAAAGATGAGCGGTATCTGCTGGCATTTTCGCATGATGAGGTCGTGCATGGCAAGGCGACAATTATTCAGAAAATGAACGGCGATTATGACAGAAAGTTTCCGCAGGCGCGTGCGCTGTATGCGTATATGGCGGCTCATCCGGGCAAGAAACTCAATTTTATGGGCAATGAGATTGCACATTTCAGGGAATGGGACGAAAAACGGGAGCAGGACTGGAATCTTTTGGATTTTCCGAAGCACCGCGAATTTGCAGCGTATATGCAGGCATTGAATCACCTGTACCTTTCAGAGGAAACGCTGTGGAACGATTACGGCGGTGACGGCTTTGAATGGGTCCATGCGGTATCCCAAAACTACCCGGATACGGAACATTCCTGTGTGTTTGCATGGAAGCGCAAGGCAGAAAACGGCAGACAGCTGTTGTGTGTATTCCAGTTTGCAGACCGCGCAGACGGCGTGACACTGCCGTTGGCAGAAGATGAAAAACCGGAACTGGTATTCGATACGGACTGGATGGAATTTGGTGGGGCAACACCAAAGCAGGATGAGGTTCTGACGGCTCAAAACGGCAGAGCGGTAACGAAAATGGCGGCATTTTCGGCAAAGTTTTTTGTGGTTGGGAAGCGTGATGAGGAAGAAACAGATAACATGGGAGCAGACACTACAGAAGCCGGTGAGCCGATAACCGCAGAACCAATAGAAAAATTGTCGGAAAATTCATCCGTAAAACTTGTAGACGGTGCATGGTTTGACCGTGCGGTGGTGTATCACATTTATCCGCTGGGATATTGCGGTGCACCGCAGTATAACGAGGGTGAAAAGACACAGGGAAGCCGCATTTTAAAGGTTCTGGATAGAATTGGGCATTTAAAGGCACTGGGGGTCAATACGATTTATTTCGGACCGGTATTTGAATCACTGTGGCACGGGTATGATACCTCGGATTATTACAGAACCGATTCGCGGCTAGGCAGTATGAAAGATTTTCAAAAAGTTTTCAGGGCATTAAAGGAAAATGGCTTTAAAATCGTGCTGGACGGTGTGTTTAACCATGTCGGCAGAGGTTTTGAACCGTTTCGGGACTTGCAGGAAAAAGGAGAAGCTTCCATATATAAAGACTGGTTCTGCAATGTGCATTTTGGCAGCAGTACACCACTGGGTGATGCATTTTCCTATGATACATGGCAGGGCAACTGGGAGTTAGTCAAGCTGAACCTGAAAAATAAGGCAGTAGTAGACCACCTGCTCGGTGCAGTAAAAATGTGGGTGGAAACCTTTGATATCGACGGACTGCGTCTTGATGCGGCAGACTGCATTGATAAAGAATTTTTCAAGCAGTTAAAGGTGTATACACAGGGATTAAAGAAAGATTTCTGGCTGATGGGCGAGATTATCCATGGTGATTATAAGATGTGGGCGAATCCCGATATGATGCATTCCGTGACGAATTATGAGTGCTGGAAGGGCATTTATTCAAGTCACAATGATAAAAATTATTTTGAAATCGCCCATTCCTTAAGACGTCAGTTTGCAAAGGGCGGTATTTACGAAAATCTGCGCCTGTACAATTTTTTAGATAACCACGATGTCAACCGCATTGCAAGTCTGCTTAAAAATCCGGCGGATTTGGAAAATGCGTATACCATGCTGTTTTGTATGCCGGGCATCCCATCCGTATATTACGGCAGTGAATGGGGCATTGCCGGAGTGAAAACAAGCGGAAAAGAAGCAGACCTGCCGGTTCGTCCGCCGATTGAAGAAGCGGAAGCGGCCAAGCGGGATACAAAGCTGGAAAAGCATATTGCGGCACTTGCCAGACTCAGACAGACGACCAATGCACCGGTTTACGGTGAATATGCCGATATTCTGGTTCGCAATGAACAGCTTGTGTTTGTCAGACAGTATAATAAGGAAGCGGTGATTGCGGCATTTAATATTGCGGATACAGCGGTGTCACTGGATTTTGAATGGCAGGGTGAAAAATATGCGGTTGAACTTGCACCGCATGACAGTCGTGTGATTGTAAAAGAATAAGAGGGGGGAATTATGGGGACAGAAAAATGTCAGAAACGCGTCCTGGTTGTAGAGGATAATGAACTGAACCGGAAAATTGCCGCACAGGTGATAGAAGATGAGGGCATTTTAACGGAATGTGCCATCGACGGTCTGGAAGCGGTAAAAAAGGTCAGGGAAGCACCGGAGCATTATTTTGATTTGATTTTAATGGATGTCCAGATGCCGGGGTTAAACGGCTATCAGGCAGCAGAGCAGATAAGAGGTCTTGGAAGGTGCGATACCAGTGCTGTACCGATTCTTGCCATGACGGCATACACATTTCCGGAAGACTTGAAGCGGGCAGAACAGTCGGGAATGAGCGGATATATTGCGAAGCCGCTGGATATGGACGTTTTATATGAAAAGCTGGCGCAGTGGCTTGTGAAAATGTAGTGATATTTAATTAAACGTATTGTCATCATGGTAAATGTGTGATATAGTATTTAAAACTAGATGAGTTGGTTCACACATGCAGGAGGACAGTAATGGGTTATAAGATTTTAATTGACAGCTGTGGAGAGATTCCGCAGTCACTGATGAGTACAGGAGTTGTTGAAAATATTCCGCTGAGTATTATGGTGGAAGATGAAACAATTATAGATGATGAAACATTTGATCAGAAAAGTTTTCTGGAAAAGGTAGCAAAGAGCAAAAACTGCCCGAAGTCGGCATGTCCGTCACCGGAAGGCTATATGAAGGCATTTGAGTGTGAAGCGGACAGAATCTATGTTGTTACGCTTTCATCAAAATTAAGTGGTTCTTACAACAGCGCAGTGCTTGGCAAAAATCTCTATGAAGAAGAATACAGCGACAAACAGATTGTTGTACTTGATTCTAAATCGGCATCAGTCGGTCAGACCCTGATTGCCATGAAGATTGTAGAAGCAGAGGAGGCCGGACTGTCCTTTGAAGAAGTTATTGCAAAGGCAGAGCAGTTCCGTGAAGAAGAACACACCTATTTTGTACTGGAATCACTTGAAACACTGCGTAAGAACGGCAGATTAAGTAATTTAAAGGCACTGGCGGCAGATGTACTTAATATTAAGCCTGTTATGGGGGCTGATCCCGACGGCAATATTGTCCAGCTGGATAAGGCAAGAGGCATGAAAAAGGCACTCGATAAAATGGTAACACAGATGTTTAAGAATGTCGGCAATACGGAAGAAAAGGTACTTGCAATTTCACACTGCAACTGTCCGGAGCGGGCAGAATGGGTGAAAGAACTGGCACTTTCCAAAGGCACATTTAAGGATTGTTTTATTGTGGATACCCGCGGTATCAGCAGTCTGTATGCCAATGACGGCGGCATTATTATGGTTGTATAATGAAAGAAAAACGAAAAAAGGTATGGGCAGTATTTCTGCTTATAATTTTATGCAGTTTCTTTGTATCCGTGGCGGCAGAACCGTTTTGGTACGGGGAGAGCGTACAGGCGGACACAATGAACGCAGCACCACAACTGGCAGTGCAGACCGTGAGTTTAGAGCAGACGGCATTACAGATAAGGATAAATGCTACACTGCGGATATTTTTAGCTGCCGTGGCAGTGATTTTGGCGGCAGGCTGGCAGTCAGCCCGGTATTTTCCGAAACTGCGGCAGATACATACCGGGGACAGCCGGGAGATTATCTGCTATATTCATAAGACGGATGGAAAAAAGAAAAACGCTTCTATGTAAAAATTACAAAATCGTATTATAAAATACAGACATAGGAGTGTATATAATGACATTTTATTTATCAAACCTGTTTAAAGGACGAAAGGCACTGGCAGAGCAGGAAGAAGCATCCGGGGAAATGAATATTTTAAAGGCAGGACTGCTGGA
>OLFY01003999.1_pt1 | contig 10911 bp, 10 predicted proteins | sample 1605611 | NCBI WGS metagenome assembly OLFY01 (sample SAMEA3888923, study PRJEB22519) | human gut metagenome | biome: human gut; feature: human-associated habitat; material: faeces | place: Denmark | collected 2011
TGCATCTGATTGGTAAGGATATTATCCGTTTCCATACCATTTACTGGCCGATCTTCTTAATGGCTCTCGGTCTTCCGCTTCCGAAGCAGGTATTCGGACATCCGTGGCTGTTACAGGGCGACGGCAAGATGAGTAAGTCTAAAGGAAACGTCCTCTATGCAGATACGCTCGTTGACTTCTTCGGTGTAGATGCAGTCCGCTACTTCGTACTTCATGAGATGCCGTTTGAGAACGATGGCGTGATCTCCTGGGATCTTATGGTTGAGCGCATGAACTCTGACCTTGCCAACATCCTCGGAAACCTTGTAAACCGTACCGTTTCCATGACAAATAAATATTTTGGCGGAATTGTCGAGAACAAGGGCGCTGCAGAGCCGGTGGATGAAGAGTTAAAGGCAACCGTTCTTGAGACGGTCAAGAAAGTAGACGAGAAGATGAACAAGCTCCGCGTTGCAGACGCGATCACAGAGATCTTCAATATCTTCCGCCGCAGCAACAAATATATCGATGAGACAACTCCGTGGACACTCGCAAAGGACGAGGCAAAGAAGGACCGTCTTGCAACCGTTCTTTACAATCTCACAGAGGCGATCACCATCGGTGCGTCCCTGTTATTCTCCTTCATGCCGGAAACTTCTGAGAAGATCCTCGCTCAGTTAAACACAGAGAAGAGATCGCTGGAGAACATGAATACCTTTGGTCTGTACCCGAACGGAAACAAGGTTACAGAGAAGCCGGAGATCCTGTTTGCCCGTATGGACATCAAGGACGTTATGGAGAAGGTTGAGGCCATGAAGGCAGCAGCCGCAGCAGAGAAACAGGAAGAGAAGAAGGAAGAAGAGAAGCCGGGCATGGACGTTGAGAAGAAGCCGGAGATCACATATGATGATTTCGCAAAGCTTCAGTTCCAGATCGGTGAGATCGTGAAGTGTGAAGAGGTTCCGAAGTCCAAAAAATTACTTTGCTCCCAGGTTAAGATCGGTTCTGAGACAAGACAGATCTTAAGCGGAATCAAGGCATGGTATAAACCGGAAGATATGGTCGGCAGAAAGGTTATGGTCGTTACGAACTTAAAACCGGCGAAGCTCGCAGGTATGTTATCGGAAGGCATGATCCTCTGTGCGGAGGATGATGAGGGCAACCTCGCATTAATGACACCGGCAAAGGATATCAAGTCCGGTTCTGAGGTCTGCTAAGTGAAGGTACGTTTTTCGGCGGAACAGCTAAAAAACATTGCTCTGGTCAGCATGGTCATCGACCATGCTGCCGTTGGGCTTATTGAACAGTCAGAACTGGCTTCGGGCGCTGCCTGGAGTCTCTGTGGGACAGCCATGCGCCTTGTGGGGCGTGTGGCTTTTCCTCTCTTTGCGTTTATGATCGCAGAGGGGGCGGTGCACACGAGGGACCGGAGAAGGTATGCGCTGAGGCTGCTTCTGCTGGCGGTTATTTCGGAGATCCCCTTTGATCTTGTGGCGGGGGGAACATGGCTTTTTCCGGCGGACCAGAATACGGTGTTCACATTACTTCTGGGACTTCTGGCAGTCTGGGCTGGAGATCTGATCTGCGGGAGCGGATCTGGAGTGTCATACGGAAACCGGGAAAAAACAGGAGATGGCGGCAGGAAGGCGGTAGGCCAGAGGAGATTTCCGTTGGAATATGAGCGGTATATCCGGGTTCTGGCGGCGGTTCCTTTCGGACTGGCAGCCTATTATCTGAAGACGGATTATGGGTTTATGGGCGTGCTGTTGATCGTTATATTGTATACATTGCGCACGGAACCACAGTTTCGCACGGCTGTCTGCATTGTGTTTTTATTTTGTATGTATATGGATTTCTATGGCGCTGCGGCTTGCGTTGCAATTTTCCTGATAAACCGTTACAATGGAGAAAAAGGCAGTGGGAGCGGAAGAATTTTCTATCTGTTTTATCCGTTGCATCTGCTGGTGATCCGGGGAATCAAGATGGCTGTGGGACTGTAAAAAATGAGATGGTGCAAAAAAGTCTTACGGATGCCGGCTCCGGATGAAAAAGAAAACGACATATGACTTGAGGACAGAAAGAATGGACTATATTTTTGACACACATGCCCATTACGACGATGAGGCATTTGACGCGGACCGGGAGGAAGTCCTCGCGGGATTAAAAGAACAGGGAATCGGAACCGTTGTGAATGTCGGAGCGAGCATCGCGTCAACAAAGACAACGCTGGCACTGGCCGAGGCGCATCCCTTCATGTATGCGGCGGTGGGCGTGCATCCGAACGAGACGGCGGAGCTTACGGATGCGGACATGAAATGGCTGGAATCTCTGGCAGAAAACCCGAAGGTTGTGGCGATCGGCGAGATCGGTCTTGACTACTACTGGGACGAGCCGGAACGGGAGATCCAGAAACACTGGTTTTCGGCGCAGCTTGAGGTCGCAAAGAAGACGGGACTCCCAGTGATCATCCACAGCCGTGACGCGGCGAAGGACACGTTAGATATTATGAAGGTGGAACACAACGGTGCCACCGGCGGCGTGATCCACTGCTTCTCCTATGGAGTGGAGATGGCGAGAGAATATCTGAACATGGGATATTACATCGGGATCGGCGGAGTACTGACCTTTAAAAACGCGAAAAAACTAATCGAAGTGGCAGAATATGCGCCGCTCGACCGGATCGTTCTGGAAACGGACTGTCCGTATCTGGCCCCGGTGCCAAACCGGGGAAAACGAAATTTCTCCGGAAATCTTCCGTATGTGGTGGAAAAGCTGGCGGAGATCAAGGGCGTTTCCGCGGAAGAGATCATCCGGGAGACGGCGAAGAACGCTAGAGCGCTGTATCGGATCACAGAGTAGGAGTTTCGGGACGATCAGACCGATCGGACTGCGATATCGGAATGGTATCAAATTTTGTATACAAGATGCACCTCATGCAACAAAAGCACCTGCGCAAAAGCGCAGTCCAAAATAGAAAGAGAGAAATAAATGGCGAATCTGGGAAACCCAAAGAATACCATAGAGATCATACAGAAGTATGAATTCATGTTTCAGAAGAAGTTCGGTCAGAACTTCTTGATCGATGCCCATGTACTGGAGAAGATCATCTCTGCAGCCGGGATCACAAAGGATGACTGCGTTCTTGAGATCGGACCTGGAATCGGAACCATGACCCAGTATCTGGCAGAAAATGCCGGTCGTGTGGTCGCTGTCGAGATCGACCGGAACCTGATCCCGATCTTAAAGGAGACACTGGCGGACTACGATAACGTCACCGTCATCAACGAGGACATCCTGAGAGTAGATATCAAGGCACTTGCGGAAGAATATAATGGCGGGAAACCGATCAAGGTCGTTGCGAACCTGCCGTACTATATCACGACCCCAATCATCATGGGGCTCTTTGAGAGCGGAGTGCCGATCGACAATATTACCGTCATGGTCCAGAAGGAAGTTGCGGACCGCATGAAGGAAGGACCGGGGTCCAAGGATTACGGCGCTCTGTCCCTGGCTGTCCAGTATTACGCGGAGCCGGAGATCGTAGCGAACGTACCGCCGAACTGCTTTATCCCGCGCCCGAATGTGGGATCAGCGGTGATCCGGCTTACAAGACATAAGGAGATGCCGGTTGAGGTGAAGGATCCTGCCCTGATGTTCAAGATCATCCGCGCGTCCTTCAATCAGAGAAGAAAGACGCTGCAGAACGGTCTCGGAAATGCGCCTGAACTTCCGTATACAAAGGAACAGATCGCGGCAGCGATCGCAGAGATGGGACTCACTCCGACGATCCGCGGCGAGGCGTTAAGCCTTGCACAGTTTGCACAGTTGTCGGATATTCTTGGAGAGATGAAATAAGAAGCACGCGGATATCTGGTCATGCGGGAAAATGAGTCTGTCCGCAGCATGGACTTTGTATACAAGCCAGAGCGCTATGGTGAAGCAGAAGAATAGAATGTAGGACGGGAGGAAGCATTATGGGATTTACAGAACTGTCACACGCGTTTATCGCGGCAAAATATTATGTTTACCTGAAGGAAATCTTCGGTGACCGCGGCGAGGCGGCATTTTTGCATGCCACCCGATATTACGGCGAACAGCGTGGACGTCGGATGGCACAGCGGGCGATCCGGGACGGAAAACCTCTGACTTATGAGACATACTGCCAGTACGGTGAGTGGGTCAACACGGAAGAGGTGAAAGCACAGGGACTCGGAAACCAGTCCGAGACGACAAGCTTAAGCCCGGACTTTCAGATCCACATCCATGTCTGTCCGTGGCACACCCAGTTTAAGAATATGGGACTCTCGGAAGCGGGGCTTCTCTATTGTAAGGACCTGGATGCGTCCATTTCCCGAGGTTTCAACCCGGAGATTCGCTATGAGGTCTCCCAGACACTCCATGACCATGATTATTGTATACAGACGATCCGGAACGCCGGTTTGACGCCGGAGTCCAATATGGCAAAAAATCCGGCAGGCCTCAGATCTTTCGAGTACCACTGCGCTCACTCCTACTGGACATATCGGGAAGTCTGTGAAGCAATCTTCGGGGAAGAGGGGACACGGATCGCTGAAAGAGTCCTTGATGATTTTGCCGCAGAGTATGGAAAAAAGATGGCAGACACGCTGGCAGGATATGCAAGGACGAATTTTAATATCGCAGACTAAGAAATCAGCAGCTTTGCAAAAAGAGCTGCTGAAATATTGCTGTTAGAAAGAAGAACAAGGTATATCGAAATACATTTTGAAGAATATTGAGGAGCAACACTTATGAAACAGATCAACATGCTGGAATCCCCGGTCCGCCAGGTATTTTTCAGTTACCTGGTGCCGTCCATCAGCGCAACACTCGTGACCTCCATTTATATTCTGGCGGACACGATGATGATCGGACGCGGAGTCGGTGGTTCCGGTATTGCGGCGATGAATATTTTACTGCCGCTCTACAACACATATTTCGGGATCGGAATGATGTGCGGAGTCGGCGGCAGCGTTCTCTTTGGGTTTTCCAGAGGACGCGGCGATGAAAAACGCGCCAGAAGTTATTTTACGGCGGCACTCTGTGTGGTGCTTGCTCTGTCAGCAGTCTTTCTGATATTGGGAAGAATCTTTTTCAACCCGCTGATTACTTTTATGGGAAATACCCCACTCTTAAATGAATACACCGTGCCTTACGGAACTGTGCTCACAACAGCGGCTCCCATGTTTGCCCTGTCTTCATTCCTTCAGGCATTCGTCCGAAACGATGGTGCGCCGAAGCTTGCCATGGCGGGCGTGATTAGTGGAGGCGTCACCAATGTGATCCTGGATTATGTATACATTTTTATCATGAAATGGGGAATGGGAGGTGCGGCGCTGGCGACAGCCACCGGAACGACACTCACGGTGCTGATCCTCGCAAGCCATTTTTTCTCGAAAGATAACCACTTGAAGCTGGAATTTAGCGATGTGTGGAGACGGGTGCCGGAGGTGCTCGGAAATGGGCTCGCAAGCTTTATTCTGGAGATTTCCAACGGCTTCGTGATGCTGCTGTTTAACCGCCAGCTTCTCGCTTACGTGGGAGAGATGGGAATCACGGTCTATGGAATCATCACGAACACCGCGCTTGTGGCATCGTCCATTTCCAACGGTATCGCTCAGGCAGTACAGCCGCTGCTTTCCGCGAACTTTGGCGCGGGAAACCTGAAGAGAGTCGGCGAGGCGAGAAAACTGGGAGTCCGGACCGGATTTGCCGCAGGCTTCATATTCACTGCGATCGGCATGCTGATCCCGGTACAGTTATCCTATCTGTTTCTGGACCCGACACCGGAGATCCTCACAATGGCGGTCCCGGCGATCCGGCTGTATTTCCTCTGCTTCTTAGTCAGCGAGTGGAACATCATCAGCGGAATGTATTTCCAGTCTACTGTGAGACCGCGGTTTTCTTTAACGATCACACTGCTCCGCGGAGTGATCTTAAACAGCGTGTTCGTGTTCCTTCTCCCGGCACTCTTTGGTGTAGACGGAATCTGGCTTACGGTGACTGTATCAGAGTTCATCACGGCGGGCGTTGCGTTTGTGCTTATGAAAAGGGAAAAACATTAATATATTAAAAAATATGTAAACAACGGACTCAGGGATCTTTGAGAAAAAGGATTTCGGATTCCGTTGTTTCTTCTTTCACTGCCGCGTCCCCGGAAGAACCTGACGGTGGCAGGTTTTGCAGGTGTATCTGGAAGAAACAGGAGACAAATTCGTTAAACTTATTTCAATTGACACTATAACGGCCTATTGGTAAAATGGAGATAGCGACATTAAATAAAGAAAGAAGAGGAGAACAATATGACGATCAGAATCGGAATTATGGGTTATGGAAATCTTGGACGCGGCGTTGAGTGCGCCATCAAACAGAATCCGGATATGGAGCTTGCGGCAGTATTTACAAGAAGAGATCCGAAAAATGTCAGGATCCTGACCGAAAGCGCAAAGGTTTACCATGCGGACGAAGCGAAGCATATGACAGATAAGATCGATGTCCTGATCCTTTGCGGCGGAAGTGCGACAGATCTTCCGGTGCAGACACCGGAGTATGCGAAATATTTCACCGTAGTGGACAGCTTTGACACACACGCGAGAATTCCGGAGCATTTTGCAGCTGTCGATGCAGCGGCAAAGGAAGCAGGAAATGTAGCAGTGATCTCCGCAGGCTGGGATCCGGGTATGTTCTCCTTAAATCGTGTATACGCAAATGCAATTCTCCCGGATGGTAAAGACTATACATTCTGGGGCAAAGGTGTAAGTCAGGGGCATTCCGACGCGATCCGCCGCATTGATGGCGTGAAGGACGCAAGACAGTATACAGTCCCGGTTGAGAGCGTGCTGGAGAGAATCAGAAACGGCGAGACTCCGGAGCTCACAACGAGAGAGAAACACACAAGAGAGTGCTATGTTGTTGCTGAAGAGGGTGCTGATCTTGCACGCATCGAAAAAGAGATCGTAACGATGCCGAACTACTTCTCCGACTATGACACAACGGTTCATTTCATCAGCGAGGAAGAGATGAAGCGTGACCACTCCACACTCCCGCACGGCGGTTTCGTGATCAGAAACGGAAAGACCGGATGGAATCAGGAGAATACACATGTGATTGAGTATCGTCTGAAACTGGATTCCAACCCGGAGTTCACTTCCTCCGTGATCGTTTGCTGTGCCCGCGCCGCATTCCGCATGAAACAGGAGGGAATGAGCGGATGCAAGACCATTCTTGACATTCCGCCGGCATACCTTTCCGCAAAGAGCGGCGAGGAACTCAGAAAGAATCTCCTGTAATCATAAAAAGAACCTTTAAAGGCGGCGAAAGAGCCGGCCTTTGATCAATCATACCTCCGCCCTGTGTCCGCAGCCGACAGATACAGGGCGGAAGTATCAATTGCCATGCATTCAGAAAAGACTGCAAACGGGATCCATGCATGGCGGATTTTGTAGAGGGTGAAGATATGACACTTAAGAAGAATCATCCGGCAGGCTACAACGGGATTACGGACGGCGTGATCTGGCAGCAGCTCCTGCTCTTTTTCTTTCCGATCCTGTTCGGGACATTTTTCCAGCAGCTTTACAACACGGCAGATGCCATGATTGTCGGACACTTTCTCGGAAAACAGGCACTTGCGGCGGTCGGCGGAACGACAGGTACACTGATCAATCTGCTGGTCGGATTTTTCGTCGGACTTTCCAGTGGTGCGACAGTTGTTATTTCACAGCATTACGGAGCCAATAAAGAGGACAAGGTTCAGTGGGCAGTACATACGTCCATTGCCTTTTCCATTCTCGGAGGTATTGTGCTGACGGTAGTCGGCATTGGATGCTCGAGATGGATGCTCGAACTGATGAACACGCCGGATGACGTTGTAAACTATGCGTTGATTTATATGCGTGTTTATTTCCTTGGAACCATCGGAAACCTGATTTACAACATGGGTTCCGGTATCCTGCGTGCGGTCGGCGACTCGAAACGTCCGCTGCTGTATCTGATCATCTGCTGTATGACCAATATCGTGCTTGACTTTTTATTTGTTGTCGGTTTGCAGATGGGTGTTATGGGTGCGGCGCTTGCAACCATTCTGTCGCAGATCATCAGTGCGGTTCTTGTTATGGGTTCCCTGATGCGGACAAGAGATATTTACCGGCTTCATCTGCGGAAAATCAGCATTGACTGGATTATGCTGAAACGGATTATCCGCATTGGTTTTCCTGCAGGCGTACAGTCGATTCTGTACTCGGTATCGAATGTAATCATTCAGTCTGCCGTCAATTCGCTTGGAACCAACAATGTGGCTGCGTGGGCGGCTTACGGTAAGGTGGACGGTCTTTTCTGGATGATGATCAATGCGCTCGGTATTGCGGCGACAACCTTTGTCGGTCAGAATTACGGTGCGAAAAAGATGGATCGTGTACACCGCGGTGTGCGCACCAGCATGATCATGGCATTCCTGATGACGGGTCTGATGGTTGTGTTTATGTGGTTTATCGGCGATACCCTGATTTCTCTGTTTACCACAGATACGGCGGTGCGTGAAATCTGTCACGGACTGATCCATTTCCTGGTTCCGACCTTCTTTACCTACATTTCCATCGAAATCCTTTCCGGTGCACTCCGCGGTGTCGGAGACGCATGGATTCCGATGTTTATCACCGGAATAGGAATCTGCGGAGTACGTATCGTGTGGATGACGGCGGTTCTGCCGCATTTCCACTCCTTAAAAGGAGCTGCCTTCTGCTATCCGCTGTCGTGGGTAATCACAACGATTGCATACTTTATTTATTACCTGTTCTTCAGTTAGCTGAGTAAGCGGAAAGAATTGAGGAGTATCTAACAGAATGTTCAAACTGTTTTAACAAAACTGTGTTATACTATGATGATACCAGGGTCAAAAGGTCAAAAAATGAGTAAGTAGCCATTTTTCAAAGAAAAATGAGCGGATTACAAAGGAAAGACAGGTGGAACGTAAGATGGTAAGTGAAAAAGTAACGATTGTCAATCCGTCAGGACTGCATCTTTTAAACGCGGTAAATTTGTCAAACAGTGTAAGCCGGTACAAATCTTCCATGTCGTTTACCTATGAAAACAACGGGATGCAGGGAACGGTTAATTTAAAGAGTATTTTGAGTATCGTCGCCGCAGGAATCAGGCAGGGAGACACTATTGAGATCTGCAGCAGCGGAGAGGATGAAGAGGAAGCACTTCAGGCGGCCGTTGCCGCAATTAAAAGCGGGCTCGGAGAGACGCCGGAGTGAGGAGATAGGAACATAGAATAGAAATAAAGAAAAGGACCTCGCTTTTTGAAAAACGGAATGGGAAACCGAACCGTGTTTCAAAAAGCGAGGTTTTTTCAAATACGCTTTCGGGAAAGCTGCGGTGGTCGGTTTCGCAGACACATCGTCAGAAAAGTTTCCTAAACAGGAGGTATAAGGCCGGAAAAAATGTTCACACTCTGAATAAAGCAAAAAATGCAGAGAAAAGGAGTGCAGAACAAAATGGCAAAGCAGAAGAAAATTGATCTGGGACATATGACGGAGGAAGAAAAGATGAAATACGAAATCGCAGGCGAGCTGGGGCTTTTAGACCGCGTGCTGAACGATGGCTGGCGGTCGCTCACTGCAAAAGAGACGGGGCGGATCGGCGGCCTTGTGACACGGCGGAAGCGGCAGATGGCGGCGGAAGAGCAGAAAGAAGCAGGAGAAAGATAACCGGTTCCTTTTTAATTCGTGTCTATTGGAATATCAGAACAAAAGGTTTATACTGAATGCATGGGGCCGCAAAAGGTCAATAAAAATTCTAAAGACAGGAGAAAAATGGAGAAATGGCAAAACTTGTATGTAACTTTATTTCTTATGCGTTAAAAAGAACCGTGGATATCACGGTCGTTCTTCCGAGCGTGACGATTCCGGAAGCAATGCAGCTTCCAATGCCGGGAAAGGAGAACCCGGTGCCGCCGACACATGAGGTGAAAGAAAAATATCCGGTGCTGTACTTACTGCATGGTATGGGAAACAACCACGCACAGTGGACCGGTTATACGAATGTGGAACTGTTTGCAGAAGAGAGAAACATGGCAGTTGTAATGATTTCGGGGGAAAACAAATTCTATCATGATTCTCTGGACGGCGAACCGTTTTTCGATTTCGTAGCAAAAGAAGTTCCGGAATTTGTGACCAATTACTTCCCGATTTCCGCGGAGCCGGAGCACAGCTATATCGCAGGATTATCGATGGGTGGTTACGGCGCACTGCTGCACGGCCTTTCCAATCCGGAACGGTTTGCAGCGATTGGTTCCTTCTCCGGCGCAGTCATGCCGGCGGGCGATCCGGAAAAAGTGGAAGGTCTGATTGACGGTCCTCTCGATGTGAAATGGCTGGTGAAAAAAGCTATTGCGGACGGAAAAAAGATTCCGCCACTGTATGTGACCTGCGGCGAAGAGGATATGCTGTATGAGATTAATACAGAGTTTAAGGATTATCTGAAGGAAAATGGAGTGGATGTCACCTGGGTATCCGTACCGGGATACACCCATGAGTGGAGATTCTGGAATCTGGCAGTCGAGGAGTTTCTAAAATGGATTCCGAGAACCGACGGCTATGCCGCTGGTGGAAAGCGGCAGATCTGATAAGGCCGATGAAAACAGAAAAATGGTGTGGAGACAACCTCTTTGGAGGCGTCTCCGCACCATTTTTTTGACTTTACAGGAAACTTCATTGAAGTGTGCTATACAGTTTTATAAAATTACGCTTTTTTCTGTGCAGCCATCCACTCCAGAATCGGAGTCTCTTTTCCGTCTGTCATAACCGGTTTGCCGTCATAATCAAGAACACATTCATCGTTCAGCATCGGGATCCAGGACCAGAGGCCGATGTATTCGAATGGGGTGCCGTCTGCATTTTTCTGTGTTCCGGTGTG
>OLFY01004001.1_pt1 | contig 10909 bp, 14 predicted proteins | sample 1605611 | NCBI WGS metagenome assembly OLFY01 (sample SAMEA3888923, study PRJEB22519) | human gut metagenome | biome: human gut; feature: human-associated habitat; material: faeces | place: Denmark | collected 2011
CACGGAGAACCCGCCGTTGCTCGCACGCTCGGCCTTGTTCCCGGCGCCCTCGACGGCATTTCCCAGCTTGTCGGCGCCACCCTTGGCATCGCCCATGGAGTTGCCGAGGTCATCTGCGGATGCCGACGCCTTGTCCATCTTGGAATCAAGCTCGCTGATTTCGCTCTTGGTCTTGTTTATATCGGCCTGCGCATTGTTCATCTGGGTGCGCATCTGCGACATGGAGCGGGCGTTGGCTTCCTGCGCCGCCGTGCTCTTGTCAACGTCTCGCGCGAGCGCCGCCACGACCTCGGCCTGCGCCTTGTACTCGGGCGATGTGGTTCCAAGCTCCTGCCCGATGCGTTCGAGCTTGGCCTTCTCGTCCTCGTAAGACGCGACCAGCTTCTCGTGCTTGGCCGTGTTGGTCTGGTACGCGTCGGACATCTTGGCGTATTGCGCCTGAAGCGTTGCCAGCTTCGCCCGCTGCTGCTCAAGCTTGTTGTTGAGCACCTCGGACTTCGCCGTGAGCGCTGCGGTGCTCGCGTCGCTCTTTCCGTACTGCGAGTCGACGAGCTTCATCTGAGATGAGACTTCTTTCAGGTTCTGCGTGATTTGGCGCAGTGCCGCGCGATACTCGCTTTCCCCCGTGAGCTTCACGGAGCCGCCGAAACTTGCCATGTTGGCACCTCCTAACTTTTTAAAGCCATTCCTCGTCCTGCTGCGCTTCCGCTTCGGACTTGGCGTACGTGCTCCCGCTTGCTCGCAGGATGTTCTCAATGTCGAACGTGTCCTTGTATGCCTGATACAATCCGCGGAAGCGCCTGAGCGTGAGCCTTCCGACCTCCTTGTCGGACGAAAGCCCCAGCCTTGCCCGACCGATGAAGTAGTACCACGAGAAGTTGATGGTCGGGTCGTAATCGAAGATTACGTCTTCGTCGTGGACTATGCGTTTTTTGAATCATCCGCCGTGCTGTCGATGACGCTCTTCTGCACCTTGTCAGTCACTGACTCAAGCCCGACCTCGGTGAGGATTCGCGCGACCTGCTTGTGGGTCAAAGGCTTCTCGTCGGTGCCGTTCTCGTCGTTGTCGATGTCGACGCCCTCGTTAATCATCTGGGTGACTCCGAAGACAAGCGCCTTGATGTTCGGCTCCCCGCCGTCCTCAGGCTCGGTGAGCTTGCCCCAATTCTCGATGCTGCCGTACTCGTCCTGGATTGCCTCCATGACGTTGAGGTCGAAAACGAGCTTGTAGGTCTTGCCCTTGTACTCGATTTGCTGCATTGCGCTCTTCACTGCGTCTTCCTCCTTTTTCTCGGAAATGGGCCACGGGCCGCATGGACCCATGACCCATTATCCCGCATCTTTTGGCGCGCGCCTCCTCTAGGCGGCGGCTGCCTTGAGCTTGTCCTTCACCCAAGTGACGGCGGCGTCCTTGGTGTCGAACGTCTTTGCGGCGCTCCAATTGCCGTTCGCGAGCTGCGATGCGGTTCCCTCGATCTCGGGCGTCTTGAAGTCCACCTTCTCGCCCTTGGTCTCATCATCCTGGCTAGGCTCGGAAAACTTGACCTTATAAAGGAACTCGCCCTTGTACTTCAGTGCGCCGTTGACCATCTTGGTGATGACGCGGCCCAGGCCGATGTATGGGGCGACGTCGTTCGCGTTTCGAATCATCTCGCCGCCAGTGACATCCTTGCCAGCACCAGATACCTTGTGGCCGAGGATGGGCGCGAAAATCGTATCGTCATCGTCAGCAACGCCAAGGGTGACCTTGGCCGAGTTGAAGCTCTTGTCGGACTCGGCGAGCGAGTCCTCCGCATAGAGCGTTGCGTCGTTGTTGGTCACGTCCACCTTGCAGGACACGGCCTTGCCGAACGTCTTGGGTCCCTTGTAAGACGGCGCGCCGTCCTCGGCTTCGGTCAGCTCGGACCACCAGAGGTTTGTGAGTCCAATCTTTGCCATGTTAAACCCCTCTTTCCTTTGCGAAATTGAGCGTCACGTGGAAATATCCAGTGTCGCTCTCGTACATGTCCCCCGAAGAGCGGGACGGTTGCCATGTCCAGCCCGCGCCTTCGAGAACCTTCTTGACGGCTTCGACGATTGGGAGGTAGTTGCCCTTGCTGTACACGTCGAAATCGTAATAGGTCACGTACCCAAGCAACGAATCATCGCCGGAATACGAATCATCGTCGTACTCTCTTGAATAGACGACGTACGGCTCCCCGTGGCCGTCGTAGAACATGAAGCGCACGGGGACCTCCGCGCCGTTCACGGCGAATCCGTCGAAAAGCTTTTCAATCTCCGCGTTCATCCTAGTCGCCCTTTATGTATCTGTCTTCCACCTTGCGCATGGCCGCCTCGATTTGGCCCTTCTTGAAGCTCTTGCGCATGAACGGGTGCTTTGGGTACGGAGAGTTGCTTCGACCGTACTCGAACAGGTTGCAGACCAACGGCGCGGGCGTCTTCTTCCCGTCCTCGTTGGTGAAGTACCCGTAGAAGGCGACCTTAGTGTTGATGCCACCATCAGAAGGCGTCTCGTACGGGCGCGTCATCTGGAGGCACCCCATGATGTTCGAGCTACGGAAGCTTGCGGGGACGTTTGAGTTGACGTTCGCGAGGGCTGTCTTCGCCCCCTCCTGCGTCATTTCCTCAAGCATCTTCTGGGTGTTCTCGCCAAGCTCCTCGAACGTCTTCATTAGCTCGGCGGGCAGTTCTGATTCGAATTTAGCCATCAGTGGGTCACCTCCTTGCACTGCATCTCAAGCTCGACGTTGGCGTAGTCAACGTTGTTCAGATACTGAATCTCGTAGCGCCTTCCGTCGAACAGAACGACCATGTCACGGTCGATTTTCGTTTTGGGCGGGTAGCGGATCGTGAAGTTCGTCGTTGCCGCCTCGAAGCTCGTGCCGCTCTTGATGAGCGTGTAGCCGCTCGTCGTTCTCACGCTCGCGTAGGCCTCCAGCACAGGCTCGTCAACCGTGGTGGGGAATCCCTCCGCGTCGTGCCCAACCTTTGGCTTGACGATTTGAATGCGGTGGTCGTACTTCCCCACGTTAATCATCGTGCTTCACCGCCGACGGCAGAAGGTTGACTGAGTGCATGTCGAGGATGCTCTGCACCATGCGGTTGACGTTCGCGGAATCGACGTACAGTGCGCGGTTGTCGTACATGTCCTGGCATAGCACGAGCAGCACAACCACGAAGTCCTGCGAGCCGTCCAGCTGTGCCGCATCCAGCCCCGTGTACTTGCACATGTAGGCTGTCGCCGCGCCGATAATCGTCTTCAGAAACACGTCCTCGGATTCGGTCACCTCGCCGACCCGCAGGAATTCCGCAAGGTCGGCAGAGGTGACCTTCGAGACTTTCTCAATCTGGTTCATCTAATCCCCCCTACTCTTGGGGATTCGACTCCCCAGACTTCTTGACGCTCCTGCCGCGCTTGGGCTTGACCTCTTCGATGTAGCCCGCCCTCAGCAGGTCTGCCACCAGCTCGGCGTCCTCAATCTCCCGCGTCTCGCCCTCGTGCATCGAGATGACGCCGCTGAAGGACTTCAGCGCCCTATGCACTTGCCATCACCAGCTTGGCGAGCTTCTGGGCGTTCTGCACCTTGGAGTCGAACTCGAACCAGCTGATGACGCCGGTCGCGTGCTCGTCTGCGTACTTCTCGCGGAGAATCTGAGTGGTGATGTTCTCCGAGAACTTCGTGGCAAGGCCCGTCATGTCGCCGTAGTAGATGACAGTCTTGTCGCCAGCGATGTTTGGCATGTTGTCGGACACGTAGACGGGCTTGCCGAGAAGGACGGTGCCAAACGGGGAGGAGATGTCATCGTTGAGCAGGTAGTGGCCGTCCGAACCCTTCAGCAGTCGGAGCGCCGTGCGGGTCGCGGGGGACATAATCCAGATTGCGTTGTTCTGGAAGGTGTCCTTGATGGAATCCTTCAGCTTGACAACCTCGTCGGACGTGATTGCCGTAGCGGCTGCGGTGGTAACGGAGTTGGTGAGCTTGGAGAGGCCCTCGACCTTGCTAGCGGTGCCGATGAGAAGCTCGTGCTCGATGAATCGAGCGATGTCCTCGCCCATCTGGTTGACCACGAAGGAGACGATGTCGAACTGGGAGTTGTTGATGAGCGAGTTGCTAATCTTGGAAAGCGCACCAGCAAGGAAGCCGTCAAGCTCGATGTTCTTGAAATTGCCGTTGCTGGAAGTCAGCGGGGTGAACTCCTCGGCATACGCGACGTTGATGCCACCGCTGGTGGTGTCGTAGTACGGAATCTGGAGCTTGCCCTTGACGTTGTACTTCTGAGACTTCTCAAGAATCGGAGAGACGTCGTAGACCTTCTTGATGATCTGCTGCGCGATGGTGGTCGGGATGACGGAGCCGTTGTCGGTCTTGGTCAGCTCGCCCGCACGCTCGTGGACGATGCGGCCACGGATGTAGTTCTCGAAGGCGCGGGTGTCCTGCTGCTCCTGGGTCGGCTTCTGCTCGCCGTCAGCGGGCGTAGGCTCGGGCTTCGGCTGCTTGTCCTTGGAGTCGTCAAGCTCGTCGCCGATCTTGAGCGCCTCCTTGATTCGCTTCACGTCATCGCGAATCTCGGCCAGCTCCTCGGCCTCGTCCTCGGTAAGCTCGCGCTTGTTGACCTCGGCATCGGCGAGAATCTTCTCGGCCCGGTTAATCTTGTCGTTCTTCAGCTCCACAAGGTTCTTGTAGCTCAGGGAGCGGGTGTGGAAAATCTTCTGCATTGCTAGTCCTCCTTCATCTCGGCAATCATTGCCTTGAATTTGCTGTAGTCAATTTCCTGCTTGGTTTCACGTGAAACATCGTCGGGCTTGTCCTCGCGCGTCTCATGCGAAACGTCATGTTCGTCATCGTCGGCGTCGAACGCGCCGGAGACGAAAATCCTGTCCTCGGAATCCTCGCTGCGGGCCATGATGAGTGTCCCGTCATAGGCCGGGACCTTGGAACGGTCGAGGATGGATACCTCTTCGAGATCGAGGTCGTTCACCTCGCGGGTGAGCATGCCGTTCTCGACGCCGTTCTTCACGTCTCGGTCGTAAAAACCGAAAGACCAGCCAACCAGGTCGCCGCGCTTCGCCATCTCCATGACGTCCTTGTCGGAGGTGATGAGCCTCGCGCGGAGTCCGATGTTGTCCTCGGCCAGCTCGAGGTTGCCCTTCTTGGTGCTGCCCAAATCCCGCTGCCAGTCGTGGTTGAGCAGGACGTGGACGTCGTCGTTCCGCTTCAGGGCACGCGCGAACGCGCCCGCCTTGATGCGCTCGATGAACTTGCCCATGCGCGAGAGCAGCGGCTTCGAGTTGCGCTCCACGGCGTTGACGTAGCCCTCAATCTCTACCGAGTCATCGCGAATGTTAATCTGCATTGGTTTCACCCCCCTGCGCCTCAATTGCGCCTTCAGAATCCGAAATGCCTGCCGCCTTCGTGGAGTCCGTGTTCGGGGTGTACGTCTCTCCAGTGGTCGTGTCGAAGAGGACGGAGCCGAGTCCGAGGTCGATGAGGTCAAGCCCAGGAATCTCGTTCATGTTCTCGTTGTGGCGCATCTCGTTGATTGCCATTATGCCACAGTCCTTTGCGAGCTTGTACACCTCGAATCGCTCCTTCAAGCTCGCCTTGATAATCTCGCGGCTGTCGAACGCGAAGAAGTAATTTCGCTTCTCCCTTTCAAGCAGCAGGTCGCGATTTAGCGCCGTCTCGAAAGCCCTCACGATTGGGTAAATCGCGAACTTGTACGTCTCCTCGAAGTCATCCCTGATGTGGAAGATGCCGTTGATTTCGTCGGCCATCGTCCGCTTGTTCTCGTTGAGCTGCATTTCCGTCGATGTGCTGCTCGCTTCCTGGAACTCCAGGCCGTTGTTGAGCACCACGACGTTCTCTTCGGAATTGCCATAAAGGTTCGACCATGCGCTCTTGAGCGCGTCGATCTCCTCCTGTCCCAGCTTTCGCTGCGACTTCAGGAACCCGCGCTTGTTTCCGCCTGCCTTCACCAGCCCCAGCTGGTACATGAGCGTCTGGTATCCCGTCTCAAGGGCCTTCGCGACCTCGACGGTAAGTCCGACGCCAGAAGCGCCGTCCTTCGTGTTGCGAAGAATCTTGACGAACTCGAACGGCTTGTACGTACCGTCTCCGACGATGATGTCATAAGACTTGTGAATCGGGTCGCTGTTGATGTTGATGCTAACCGCGTCGCACTTCACGTAATAAAGACCCGTCACGTCGTTGCGGCTGCGTTCGATGTAGCAATAGCCGCCCTTGCCCATGAGGTAGTCTTCGACCATCGCCTTCTTGAGCTGGAACCCGTCCAGCGTGTCCCCCGTGTCCCCGTTCAGCATCTTCGGGCGCGGGTCGTTCTCCATCTCCTCGACCACGCCCTTCTTGGTGCGGTACAGGCGAACGGGCATGCACGCCACGGCGCTCGTGATGAAGTCGACCGCGCCAGATACTGCGGGCAGCATCATCGCCTTGTTTCTGTCGATAGGCTCGTTTGCGAGCAATGCGCGCAAGAGCACGTCGTTCACCGTGCCGTCATCGCCGATGACGTTCTCGGCGGAGCGCTTGCGCTCCCGCCAATCGCTGAGCCATCCCATGTAATCACCCCTTTTTATATGACCTGGACCGTGAAGTCCGGCATTTGATTGAAAACAACGTCCTGCTGGAGCAAGTATACGGCGTTGATAAGCGATACGACCATATCGACCTTGCCCTTGCTCCGCTTCTTGTGCACGTACATGTTGCGGTTCGTGTCATACGAGCAACGTGCGTTCTGGAAGTTGATTTCTAGCAGTTTGTTGTCGGTGTACTCGAATTCGCCGCACAGAATCTTCTCCTTCAGGAGTTTTGTCGGCGGATGGAGCACGGAGCTGTGCTGCCTGATTTCAACCGTGTTGTAACCCGCGCCCTCAAGCTTCTGCGCCGTGCTGAGGGCGTTCCAGCGGTCATAGCCGATTGCCTGAACCTGCACGCCATACTTCTCCTCGATGCCGAAGATGAAGTCCTCGACCACCTTGTAGTCGATGACCCTGTCACCGCAGGCGACGCACTTGCCAGCGCGGACGAACTCGTTGTAGTCAATCTTCTCGTATGCGTTCTTCTCGGGGATGCGCCCCTCTGGCACGAACGCGAAAACATCGGCGAGGATGTTTCCGTCATCATCGGCGGCGACCATCGCGACCGCCGTGTTGTCGTTCGTCTCCGAGAGGTCAAGCCCCAGATACACGACGCGGCCCTTCCAGTCGATGTTCGCGACCTTGCAAGCCTGAACGTCGGCAACGTCGATGAACGTCTCCGTTCCCTGTCCCTGGTAGATGATGTTGCAGTGCTTGGTCAGGAAGTTCTCGCGTGCCGATTCGACCGCGATTGCGTAGGCCCGCTTCTTCCTCAGGTCCTCCCAGATCTCGGGGATTTCCAAGCTGACGGGGTTCGCCTGACGCATGACCAAATCGTCCGTCATCCAGTCCTTCGTATCGTCAGGCTCGTAGAGCAGCGCGAACAGCGTGTCATCCTCGGCGATTCCGTCCAGCACCTTCTTGGCGTATGCCACCTCGTCCTCGAACGGATTGTCGATGGTCGGGTACTTGGTGCTGATGATGAAGCCCAGCTTGTTCAGGATGTTGAGCTGGCCTGACTTCATGGCTTCGACGGCGTAGCTCGTAGGAAGAGCACCGACCTCGTCAGCACAGAAGGCGCTGGGAAGTCGGCCATCCATTCGCGAGGTCGAATAGCTCAGGGGGACGTATGTCGAACTCTTGGGCTTGAACGTGATGCAGTCGCGGAGAATCTTGAAACGCTTGTCGCCCTTGTACTCGTATACAAGCGGGGACGAGCGCAGCGTCTGCGAGATCGCCTCGCGAATCTGCCTTGAAAGCGCCCCGTCCGGTGCGACTGAGAAGAACTCGGCGAATCGCGGCTCGGTCAACATGAGGATGATGAAAATCGCCGCGACCGTGTACGTCTTGAAGTTCTTGCGGGCGATTTCCAGCAGCCCGATTTCGTAGCGCCGCTTCTCGGGGTTTTCGCGGTAGACGGTGCAGAGAACAGCCGTGTACAGCAGCCATTGGTATCCAGTTGTGCATTCATAAAGCGTCTGCCCAGCCTTCAGGCCCTTCGGCATGATGAGCAGCTTCAGGATTGACTCGACCTGGCGGATCTTGGCGCCGCTGACGAAGTACTTTTCGCTCTTGCCGTCGCATACGTCCATCCATAGGCGCATCTGCTTCTTGACGTAGCGCGGAGTCGTATCGCGCATTATTGACTTCTTGCAGAATTCATATGCTTGGTTAATCATCATCATCACCAACCGATGCAGCCGCATCGATGAACCTCTCTTGCACGAACAGGCGTTCCGTGGTTTCCTTGTTGCCGCTTCCCGCCGCGCTGCACATTCTCTTTGTCACCGCTATCTCTACGCAACCTCTCGGGCACGTGTACTCTGAGACGAAGACGGGAAAGTCGACCTCCGCAAGCCATGCGTCGAATTGCTCGTGGTCGAATGTCCGTCCGTACTGGCTTTGCGACGTTCCCCTGTATGGCGGGTCTGCGTACACCGTCGCCCCGATTGGTATCGTCACGTCGCGGTAATCAAGATTGGAGACTTCAAGCCCTTCAAGCCGTTCAAGCCCTTGCAGCCTTTCAAGTCGTTCAAGCCCTTCAAGACCTTGCAGGTTTCGCATGCTTTTGGCGCTGCCCCCTTCGTTGAGATATGCTTCCAGCTCCTTAATGAACGACCGATATAAAAGGCGCCTTTGCCTTGGCGTTTTTGCCACAATCATCCGTTCCGCAGCAAGCTTCACACGCCCGATCTCGCGGGAATATATATAGCTGCGAGTGTCGTTTCCGAAGCTGTAGACAATGCGCGTCGCGAAGTCGCTGCTTCCGAAGAACTGCTCCCGCGTCGTTACCATGTCCACGTCGTGGAACCTGCCGCGTGTCGCGTCTTGGAAGACGTTTGGAGCTGGCAGAATGTCGTTTGCAATGACCCTTTGCCACTTGTGGGAAAGAATCGCCGCGTGGGTAACCGCGCAACCGCCCGCAAAAAGGTCAACGAGGGTGTCGCTTGCGGGGAGGTTGTCGACAACCCACTTCGCAATCCTGTTCTTGCTTCCCTTGTATGGGTATTCCGTATCTCAAACTATTCACCTCCGTTGATGATTGCCATCAGCGGGTCGTAACCAGAGTCGCGTTCCTCGTCCTCCTTTGCGAACCCCTTGATGATTTTCATCAGTGTCGTAACGGTGCGGTTCGCGCTGTCCGTTGTCTTGTTGTACTCCGTGACCGCTGGGTTCACGTAGATGTTCGCGCGGCCCTTCACGTACTCCTTTGTCACGAGCGTGCCCGTCTCCTTGATTGCCTTCTCAAGCTCGCCGAGGTTGCTGAGCTGCACCTGGTAACGCTTGAATGTCGTGACGAAGAAGAAGTTTGTCTGTACGCCCGTCTCCTCCGCGATCTTGAGAATCTCATGCGCCTGCTCGTTAAGGCTCTTCTTTTCCATTTGCCTACTCCTCCTCGTTCTTTCCAAGGTTCGCGATTATGCCGCGCTCGCGTTCCGACAGCTCCCAGACGTACTCAATGACATCCGCTCTGGCAGCTTCAGCTTCACGCGCCGCAGCTTCAGCTTCACGCGCCGCAGCTTCAGCTTCACGCGCCGCATTCTCCGAGAGCAGGAACCCGTTGCCGTAAATGTCCTTCCCCTCAAGCCGCTGCGCGTCCAAAGCGGAAATGCGCACCGCGTCATCACGGCGAAGCCTGAAGTCCACGCCGCGCGAGCACCAGCGAGCAACCATGGAGGAAGTGATGACCTCGGGCGGATACGAGTATTTAGGCAGCTGCTCATTCGCCTCACTGAGATTCTCGTCATTCGCCTGCTGCATAGCGGCTTCGAGTGCAGGTGCCGTCCTCACAATCGAATCTGGCTCCAGATTCGTGACGAACGACGTACACACTTTCGCGCCGTTCTCATAAGTCACACTGCCACCACACAGCACGTAGCACACGCCATCGACACGGCTGAACAGGGTCAGCGTAGGAGCGAAGAGGAAAAACCGCACGCCATGCTCCTGGTAGAACCTCTCGATCTCCGAGAGAATCGAAAACGGCGGATTGTCCACGACGCAGCAGCCAGGCGCATAATCCTCCGAACGGTAATCGCCGTCAGGATAAAACGGGCGCACCATGTCGCTGCGGTCAATCCCATACTCCTGCGACACCCACTCAGACACGGCCTCATACACGTTATCGGGCGTGTAGCAGTCATCCGTGGTCTTCTTTGGCTTGAACTTGTCGACGAATTCGTTGTATTCGTCGTTGCCGTCCTCGTGGTCGTCGCCGTCCTTCGCATCACGGTCGAACCAACCGCCAGCATCGGAACCCGCAGCATGTGTTTCGTCCCAAAGATTGAGGTCGAAACCGAAATCGCCCATGTCGATATCGGCGATGCTGTCCAGCTCGATGTCGAGCTTGTCCATGTCCCATGCGGCGAACTCGCTCGTCTTGTTGTCGGCCAGACGGAACGCCTTCACCTGCTCGGGCGTCAAATCGTCCGCCACGATGACGGGAACCTGCCTCAGCCCCAGCTTGTGCGCGGCCTTCAGGCGCGTGTGCCCGTTGATGATTACGTTCTCGCCGTCAACGACGATGGGAACCTTGAAGCCGAACTCCTTGATGCTCGCCGCCACGGCATCCACCGCGTTGTCGTTCAATCGCGGGTTGTTCGCGTACGGAATCAGAGAATCGACGTCCATGTAAGTGACTTTTGTCTTCTCCATGCTGTGATTGCTCCTTTCTCGATACGTTCGAGGGCGCTATGGGGGGAACGTCCGAAAGAATCCCCGATAATCGCCCTTATTGAATGTTAATCGCAGTTTTAGCCCAAAAACCGCCATTTTCCAAAAAGCACAGCGGATAAGAAATTTAGTATTCAGCTC
>OLFY01004006.1_pt1 | contig 10883 bp, 10 predicted proteins | sample 1605611 | NCBI WGS metagenome assembly OLFY01 (sample SAMEA3888923, study PRJEB22519) | human gut metagenome | biome: human gut; feature: human-associated habitat; material: faeces | place: Denmark | collected 2011
CATAGCTTATTTCTTTGTTGCAGCTAAATTTCATTTTTGTGTCCTCCTAACGATTTATAAAGTTTTTAATTGGTTTGCTGAGTCTCTTATATAAGAAGAAAGTCATTACCGAGCAAAATCCGTACTTAATTAAATTAAAAGGTACAATTCCAAGTAATACCATAGTAAATGCATCGGTTACTTTCGGATTCACTTCTGTACACATTGCAACAATGTCCTGCATTGTCATACCAAACAGTTTTGCATAAAATGGTATGATTAAGTATAAATTAGAAAAAACAGATACGATCGACACCGTTAACGTTCCAATTATCATACCAATCGCTGCTCTTTTTCTTGTCTTCTTTCTATAAAAAAGAATTGCCGGCATAACATATGCACATCCTAAAATTAGATTTTGTAATTCACCGGTACCTACGGAATGACTTCCCTGTAATACGAGCTGTAATAGAATCTTCAGAATAATAATTAAAAATGCGGCAACGGGTCCATACATAAATCCACCAATCATTTCAATAATTGGTGATACGTCAAAAGATAAAAATGGCGGCAACAATGGTAACGGAACACGGAAAAAAACTAATATGGAACCGATTGCCCCCATCATGGCAATAAATGTCATTTCTCTTACATGGATTTTAACTTTTTTCCTGTTCTTTTCCGCTACTGCATTTTCCTCTTGATTTGCTGTCATACATTTGTTTTCTGTCATGATTTTCATCCTCTCCTGATATAAAGTAATTTGTTTTGTGTAAAATGGATTCTGCCTGCAGGATTCTCCGCCTGCGGCGGGTCGCTCTTGCGACATCTTTCGTCTCCACCGCAGTGCAATTTCCTGAGAGCTTTTTTATGTAATAGGAACGAAGTTTCCTATTACATAAAAAATGCCACATAGATATCAAATATCTATGTGGCAACTCCTACACTGTTAACAAAACCCGAAACATATAAATATGCTTCGGGTCTATTTCACAGAAAATGTCTTTTCTCATCCGGACTTTACCGTCGGTTCCGGAATTCCAATAAAGGTCACCGGATCAGCCGCTTTCGCGGGTCATGGACTATACCATCGGTAGGGACTTCCACCCTGCCACAAAGACTTCTATATTCTTTTATCAGGATGATATCTCCATCCTCTGCAGATCCTATTATAATTTTTTTCCTGAACGCTGTCTATCCCTAATTGATATTTTTTTCACAATTACCACTCTTCTCCTGGATATTTCATGTTCCACTCTTTGCGCAGACCTGTCATGAGTTCCATGACGTCACGGGTATCTTTTAAGCGCATTACCCCGGTATTTCCGTTCAAGATAGCATCTTCCATGTCTGTCATTTCATACAATAATGCATCCGCCGTTGCACCTGCCGTGATCTCATGCACCTTTCCGGTCTCTGCTTCCACAACGATAGCACGGTCGGCGCGCGGATATTCCATGATCCCTATATATCCTTTTTCACAGCTGATTACAGCGCGCTTTGGCTGTTTGGAGTGTAGGGACAGCGACAGCGCCGCCATCTGTCCGTCCGGATTCATCAGAAGAATTCCCTCCTGTTCATCCGCGCCGGTCGGTGCGTATTTTACCTGGGAAAGTACCTGATCAGGCTGGCTTGACATAAAGCTTCTTGCAATGGAAAGTGCATAGACACCGATGTCTAAGAGTGCTCCACCTGCCAGATTCATGTTGAAAAACCGGTTCTTCATATTATATTCCTTGTAGCTGCCGAAATTGAGCTGGATAAACTGCACCTTCCCGAGTGCCGGAATCTCTCCATCCCCCGTCTCAACAATCTGCCAGAGCTTCTTATATAAAGGCATGTGCCAGATCGTCATCGCCTCTGCAAACACAACGTGGTGCTCCTCTGCAAGCGCAATCGCCTCCGCAAGTTCACGGCTGTTTAACATGACCGATTTTTCACAGAGCACATGCTTCCCGCCTGCAAGTGCCTCGCGGGCAAATTCGATATGTGTATTGTGCGGCGTGGTAATATAAATGACATCGACGTCGGGATCATGGAACATTTCCTGAAAATCGTCGTATACCTTCTGTACACCGTACTTCTCCGCAAATGTGACCGCTTTCTCATGTGTGCGGTTGCCGACCGCGTAGAGATGCTTTCCCATATGCTCTAGGGCCTGTGCCATTTCATTTGCGATGACACCGCATCCCAATACTGCCCAGTTCAACTCTTTTTTCATTGTGCTACCTCCTGCATGATTTTACTTTTTTTATCAATACAAATCAAAAATACTCATCTGTGGATCTTTCCAGGAACGCTGGATTGCATCTTTTACAATGTCTGTGCTCTGCACATGCCCGATCAGAAGCGGCGAGCGGGGATCATGCTGCAGCCGGTTCTCCCGGACGGTGCGGCTGTCATAGTTGGCATAGCAGTACAGACATTCATGTCCGCAGGTGTTATAAGCACCGATGTCTGCGCCGAGCAGGCAGGGACACTCGCCTCTTGCCCGTTTCTGCTGCGGCACCTTTAATCTGCACCCGATGGCACGTTCCAATACAGACTGCGATAAACAGCCGTCCGCATCCACATTCTGCCGGACAAGACTACGGTTCTCACAGCACAGATGAATCTGAAGATGCTGCTTTACCGCTATCTCGGAAAACGCTGCAATCAGACGCTCCTGCTCCTCCTTTCCGACGCTCCTTACGCTCGGAAAGTTCCGTCTGGTTTTTTCATATAAATCAATAAAACTTACCACACACTGCCCGGTATATCCGGACAGCTTCTCTGCAAGCTCCCCGAAGTTTTCCACATGATGCTGCACGGTGTAGGTCTCATTTAAAAAGACGGGATCGTAACGGAAGCTGACACGTTCTCTTCCCACGCTCTCCGACAATCTGCAAAATGCCTCCGCGACGAGGTTCTTATCCGGCACATGGGGTTCTATCTCCCTGCCGTAAGGCGTGATCGTCACAAACCAGAACATGGTAAACGCATCCAGCAGTGGAAGGCGCTCCAGCATAGGCAGCGGATTTTTCGTACAGAATACAAGTGCATCCACCACCGCAGGATCAAGCCGGTATCTTGTTATCTGCGTGGGATAATACGGATTGCGCACCAGAACTTCTCCCGCGCGGACCCTCTCATAAAACCAGTCGCTGTAATACGCCGGTATGTCTGTCCTGCTTCCTGTATTCAGTATCATACCCTTCCCACCTCCGCATATCCAGATTATACCCTATTTTTTTCTGTTTTTCACTTCTGAATTTCGATCCCCGGACGGATGGTATCCTCCCCGAAATTGATTTTATGTAAACCTTGACTTCTCCTGTCGGCAAAGTTATAATGTTAGAGTTGACTAACTCATAATTTTTCCTGATTTCAAAAACGGAGGGCGGTTGCAGCGGCAACCGGAAATATATGATTATTGAAACAGCTCTATATCAGGATGTACTGGAACATTCCAGTATCTTCCGTCAATTACCAAAAGATAAATATCCCAATGTCCTGCGCTGCTTAAATGCGCGCGTGGTCGATTATCCGCAGGATGCATCCATCGCCGCACTCGGGGATTCCTCCGGCTGCTCCGGCATTCTGCTCACCGGCATGCTGGAAGAATATCTGGTCGACGAAAACGGAAACCAGATCATCATCAATCATCTGCGAAGCGGCGATGTCTTCGGCGCCGAGTCTGTGTGCGCTGGACAGGTGGCCAGCCATGTCTACATTCACACCGTGGAAAAAAGCAAGATCCTGATGCTCGATTTTGCAGCGCTCTTGTCGGAAAAAACATTTTCCTGCTCCTGCCGTATGCAGGTCACCACCAATCTGATGCAGGAATTTGCGCGCCAGGTGATGTTTTTTAACAGCAAAATACGGATTCTGAGTCAGAAAAAGCTGCGGGACAAGTTAAAGATCTATCTGCAGACGTTAGAGATCGCACCGGACGGAACGGTCTGCCTTCCTTACAGCCGCAGAGAACTCTCGGAATATCTCTACGCGGACCGGAGCGCTCTCTCCCGCGAACTTTGCAAAATGCGCGACGAGGGGATTCTGAATTTTTCGGGTTCCAGGCTGCAAATTCTTGATCCGGATTTTCTGGCAATATAATCTTTTTTTGAGGCGGTTGCAATAGCAACCGCTTTTTCTTTCCTTTTCCAGTATTCTATGTCTCGTTGGTTAGTTTTAACTAACCAATAATCACATACTGATACCGTTCAGAGGGAGGAAATATGATAAAAAAGACAAAACTTACCGCTGCATTATTGACAGCTGCCATGGTACTGCAGCTTGCAGCCTGCGGAAGCAATGCGGCTTCCGGAACAGAGAATACTTCAGATAACGGAGCCACAGCAGCCACCGGGACTGCTGCCGCTTCCGAATCGGCGGAGAGCGTAGACACTGAAACTGCTGCCACCGAGGACACCGGCACCCACACTGTGGTTGACCATGCCGGCAACACTGTGGAAGTTCCGAATCACATTACCCGCGTAGTGATTGACCAGATTCCGATTCTCTCCACCTACATGTCCTATTTCGGCGGGGAAGCTCCTTATATCGTAGGCTACTGCGGTTCTTTCAAGGATACCATCTCAAAGACGGTTCTCAAAAATATCGCACCGGAGCTGATGGAATCCGCGGATACCGTCTATGCACAGAGTGATCTGAATATCGAGGAAATCATGAAGTTAGAACCGGATGTCATCTTATACAATGCCGGCAATACGGCACACGCAGAGATCTTACAGGAGAGCGGCATTCCGTGTATCGGATTTGCAACCGTCGGTCACGAGACAGAAGCTGATCCGTTAAACCGCTACAAACAGTGGCTGGATCTTCTGGAGGATGTCTTCGGTGAGGAAGGCAAGACCGATGCTTTCACTGCTGCCGGCGACGAGATTGTTGCGGATGTGGAGGCAAGGATTGCAGCCGTTCCGGAGGATGAGCGCCCGAGCGCACTGATTCTGTGGAAATACAGCGACGGCGTACCGCAGGTATCCGGCAACGGAACCTTTGGTACCTACTGGATGAAACACTTAGGTGTCACGGACGTTGCCGCGGAGGCAACCGGCTTTACACAGGTGAGCATGGAACAGATCTACGACTGGAATCCGGATATTCTGTTTGTCGACGGTCCGGGACTCATCGGTCTTACCTCGGAGGACGTGCTGGAGAACAGGGTAGAGGGAACCGATTTTTCCTCCATCAAAGCTGTTCAGGACGGACGTGTCTATGACACAACGCTCGGCATGTGGAACTGGTTTACACCAAACCCGGACGCTCCGCTGGTATTCGCATGGCTTGCATGCAACACTTACCCGGAAGTTTTCGCAGACTATCCTCTGGAGGATACCATCCGTGAATATTACCATGACTGGTATGGCTACGATGTTACCGATGAGGAAATGGAGGAAATGCTTCAGTACTGATGAATGATAATTTTTTGATCAAACGGGGGCATTTTACACCGCTTGCCATTCTCTTCATGATACTGCTGCCGCTTGTCACCGCACTGATCTGTATCTGCCTCGGCAGAATGAATGTGCCGGTCGGCGACGTGATCGCTGTTTTCCGCGATGTTCTCACGGGAAATGAAGGACATGCGCAGAATTACTCCATTGTAATCAATCTGCGGCTGCCGCGTATTCTGATGGCAATTATTGTGGGAGCAGGTCTTACCTGCGCGGGAAACACGTTCCAATCGCTGTTTTCCAATCCACTGGCAACACCGGACATTCTCGGTGTTACCAGCGGCACCTGCGTGGGAGCGATCCTTGCGATCATCCTTTCCTGCGGTATTCTGGAGACACAGCTCATTGCACTTGTGTTCGGACTTGCCTCCGTATTTTTTACATTAAAGATCGCAGGAAAAAATGAGAACCGCCAGGTGGTCTATCTTGTGCTGGCAGGCGTGATCGCCTCCTCCCTGTTTAACGCCATCGGCTCTCTGCTGAAATATACGGCCGACCCACAGGACAAGCTTCCGGAAATTACTTACTGGCTGATGGGCAGCTTCACAAGCGCCACTTATAAAAAATTGCTGATCGGTTCTCCGCTCATTCTCATTGGAATCGTCGTCATCTATCTGCTCCGATGGAGACTGAATATTTTATCCTTAAGCGAGGATGAAGCGAAAGCCAGCGGCATCAACTTAAAACGGACACAGATGATATTCATCCTGGCGTCGACAGTCATTACTGCCTCGGCGGTATCCATGTGCGGTCAGGTCGGCTGGATCGGTCTCTTAGTCCCGCACTGCGCCAGAATGCTTGTCGGAAGCAACAACCGTTATGTGGTTCCCATCAGCTTAAGTCTCGGTGCAAGCTTTATGATTCTGATTGACACACTCTCAAGAACCATCAGCGTCATCGAGCTTCCGCTGTCCATTCTGACCGCCATCATCGGAGCACCGGTCTTTATTTCACTGCTGAATAAGAACAGGAGCAATCTGCAATGATTCTTGAAATAAAAAATGGCTGTTTTGGATATCCCAAACAGGATATAATATTAGCTGATATCAATCTCTCATTAGAGGAAGGTCATATTTTAGCAATCTTAGGTCCCAACGGTATCGGAAAGACCACACTATTAAAATGCATGATCGGTCTGCTCCCCTGGAGAGAGGGTGCGACTTTTCTGTACGGGCAGGACATCAAAACATTAAAACCAAAGGAATTGTGGAGCAATGTCTCCTACATTCCGCAGAGCCACGGTTTTGCTTTTTCCTACACCGGACTGGAAATGGTCATGCTCGGCCGCTGTTCGCATCTTGGCGTTTTTGAACAGCCCGGCAGACGGGAGATTGAGATGGCGGAAGCCATGATGGAGAAAACAGGCATCACGCATCTTGCCAAAAAAGACTGCAACCGCATGAGCGGCGGAGAACTTCAGATGGTACTGATCGCGCGCGCACTGATCAATGAACCGAAGCTGATCATTCTCGACGAGCCGGAGACAGGTCTTGATTTTCACAATCAGATTCTGGTTCTCAACATGATCGACCGGCTCTCCCACGAGGACGGCATCAGCGCAATCATGAACACGCACTATCCGACCAACGCCGTGTCTGTCGCCGACGAGGCTTTTATGATGAATCACAAAGGCACTTTTTTCTACGGCAGCACGGAAAAAGTTCTGACAGAAAAGAATATTTCCGTGTCCTTTGACGTCAATGTGGTTGTCAATGAGTTCAGCCATCATCAGAAAAAAATAAAAAGCATCGTACCTGTCTCCCTGACAGACAAAGCGATGTGACAGAAAGGATCTACTATGTCAGAAGGCGTATTTACCATCGCAGCAAAGCGTCCGATCCGCGAGGAGATGACCATCTCACGAAATACCGGACTTGGCACTTCCAATTCCGCTACCTGGTTTTCCCTGGGCGCAGGCACATCCATCACACCGGAAAGCTACGATACGATGTCCATCTATATCGGAGCCGCCGGCACCGGAACGTTTCTCATCGGTGAACAGCCGGAAACAATGGATCTGCACCCGGATGAGATATTGCTCGTACCGGAGAGAACTCTCTGCGGCGTCAAAACCGGCGAGGGTTGTATCTATACAGAAATTATTACAAAAAAGGAGAACACTATGAACGATCTTGTTAAAGCAAAAGAGGTATTGAATCTAAAGGAACTGATCTCTTACGAGGAGGGAAGTATTGCAAACGTGGATATCGTACACAATGATACGATGAAGTTTGTCCTCATGGCATTCGATGAGGGAACCGGACTGACACCGCACCGCGCACCGGGCAACGCAATCCTGACCGCGCTTGAGGGTACAGCTGTCATCGGATACGAGGGTACCGACTACACCTTAAACGCAGGCGAGAGCTTCCGTTTTGAGAAGAACGGTCTGCACAGCGTAACCGCAAAGGGACGCTTCAAAATGTCTCTGCTGCTTGTTCTGGAATAAGACCGGAATAAAAAAAGAGCCGAAAGGCTCTTTTTTGTTGCAGGAAAATGACCCGCTACATTTCTTCTAATGTGTGATACTGTCGGATTGCTGTCTCGTAGAGGTTGTTTCCCTCACGGTCGATCACGACGATGACCGGAAAATCTTTTACCTCGATCTTGCGGATTGCCTCCGCTCCGAGATCCTCATAGCATACAATCTCAGATTTTGTGATGCATTTGGAAAGCAGTGCGCCGGCTCCGCCGATGGCTGCAAAATAGACGGCGTGGTTGCGGATCACCGCGTCAATCACTTCTTTTGAGCGCTTTCCTTTTCCAATCATTGCCTTTTCACCGAGATCCAACAGTCTCGGAGCATACTTATCCATGCGGGTGGCTGTGGTCGGTCCGGCAGATCCGATCGGACGACCCTCCCTGGCGGGAGACGGTCCCATATAATAGATCGTCGCGTCCTTGATGTCAATCGGAAGCTCCTCGCCCCGGTCCAATGCCTCGATCATGCGCTTATGTGCCGCATCGCGCGCCACATACATGGTTCCTGTCAGATAGACATAGTCCCCGGCTTTTAATTCTGCGGTAGTTTCTTCTGTAATTGGCATTGTAATATACTTATCCATAATCTTTCTTTCAAACCTCCTGCTTATCAACATTGGATTTTCATTTTGTGGAAAACCTGTCGTTTTTTATTTTTCTGCGCGCATTACATGCTACATGCACCACGATCTTACAGGGTTCTCACTACATGCCGGTTGACATGGCAGCAGATATTGACAGCCACCGGAAGTCCCGCAATGTGCGTCGGATAGGTATTGATATTGACTGCAAGCGCCGTCGTCGTTCCTCCGAGTCCTCCCGGTCCGATTCCAAGCTGGTTGATCTTTGAGAGCATCTCTTCCTCGAGATCTTTGACATAGGGGATATCGGAATGTTCATCGACCGGTCTCGTCAGCGCCTGTTTGGCGAGAAGCGCACATTTTTCAAATGTACCTCCTATGCCGACTCCGACGACCATCGGCGGACATGCATTCGGTCCCGCATCCTTCACGGCGGTAAGGATCGCATGCTTGACTCCCTCGATGCCGTCCGCCGGTTTTAACATGAACACGCGGCTCATATTTTCACTGCCGAATCCCTTCGGCGCCATAGTGATCTTTACCTGATCGCCCGGCACGATGGAATAATGAATGACTGCCGGCGTGTTATCTTTTGTATTTTCACGAATGAGCGGATCACCGACGACGGATTTGCGCAGGAATCCCTCTGTGTATCCCTGGCGGACACCCTCGTTGACGGCATCCTCAATCGCTGTGCCCTCAAAGTGGACGTCCTGTCCGACTTCCAGAAAGATCACTGCCATTCCGGTGTCCTGACAGATCGGAATCATCTCCTCGTCCGCGATCTTTAAATTGTCCTGCAGCTGATGTAAAATCTTTTTCCCGAGTTCAGACTGTTCTGTGTCAGCGGCATGCTTCATCGCCGCATCCATATCCGCGGACAGATAATGATTTGCCTGTATACACATTTCTTTGATATTTTTTGTAATCTCATCTGTTTGAATTGTTCTTATCATACCGTTCTTCCTCTCCCTGTCTGCTGTGTATGTGGCATTTAGGATGCCTGATCTTTTTTGTTTTCGTCTTTCTTTTTGATATTAAAGTGAATCTTGAATTTTTCCAGCGTCTCGTTGTTATCCCGCGACTTCATATCCGGGAATGCCTTCATCAGACGCTGAAAACCAAAGCTTTTCTCCTCGTACAGCTTCTCGTAGCGCTCCATAAGTTCTGCGCGCTCGCGCTTTTTCTCCTCGAGTGCAAGTTCGCGTTCGCGCTTTTTCTCCTCACGGGAAGCTGCATAATTCTCTGCTTTCTCGGCAAGCTTGTTCTTCGCTGTCTGCGGCAGTTCCGAAATGCTCTCCTTGGTCTCTGAAAGCTTATCCTTCGCCGCTCCCGTCGTCTCCGCAAGTTTATCCTTCGCTGTCTGCGGCAGCCCGTAAATATTTTCCTTCGTCTCGCTGATCTTATCCATCAGCTCCACATGTGTTTTCTGGAATTTCTCGGATTTTTCAATAACGTCTGTCACATTTTCATAGATATTTTCGCCGATCTCATCGGACAGCCGGTGAATAGACGCCGCCATCTCATCCATGACCTTTAAGCGCTTATTGAATTTCAGAATCGTCGTGACCGTGATGATGCAGTCTGCCGCGAACACGCACATGATAATACTGAGCAGCACTACGCCAAGCACGAACGGAATAAAGCGGATGGCTGCATAAATGATCGGATGAATGATATCCATGATAAAGGTACATGCCAGTCCCCAGTAGATCGAAAACTTCAGGCAGACGTAACCTTTGATATTGAATGGCTTGTCAGAATAGTCCCACCACTTGTTGTGAAATACTTTTTCCAGAATATAACCCGTAATGTACTCCAGCACAGAGGTGAGAAGAAAAGATCCTGCAAACAGGATCAGCAGATTTTCTTTCAGAGGTGTCAGGATGGCCACAACAATCACCACGCCGCACCCATAGATCGGACAGTACGGACCGTTTAAAAATCCACGGTTCACGAACTTTCCGGTATCGAGTGCAGCGTAGGATACCTCGGTACACCAACCGATAAATGCATAGATAATAAAAATCCAGACCAATTCATAAAAATTCTGCGGCATAATCATTCTCCTTTGTTCCGTGCCTTCTCCACGTACTCATAAGAATCATTATAGTCCATTGAATTTTATGAAACAATCCTTTACTATCCGATTTCTCCGTGTTTTTCGTAATTTGTCACCTTTGTGACTTTATTTTTCTCATCCACGAAGAGCACCGTCGGGCGAAGCTCTGATGCTTCCTCCGGTGTCACCTGCGCGTATGCCATCAGAATAATCTTGTCGCCGGTCTGCACCATGCGTGCCGCCGCACCGTTTAAGCACATCACGCCGCTGCCTCGCTCTCCGGCAATCGTGTAGGCCTCAAAGCGGGAGCCGTTGTTGACGTCC
>OLFY01004007.1_pt1 | contig 10882 bp, 8 predicted proteins | sample 1605611 | NCBI WGS metagenome assembly OLFY01 (sample SAMEA3888923, study PRJEB22519) | human gut metagenome | biome: human gut; feature: human-associated habitat; material: faeces | place: Denmark | collected 2011
TTTCGGTGCGGCTTTTCGGGTAAAACTTTTTCTGTACGTTTTTGTGTTTTTGTGATATACTGCTCTCAAAGAAAATTGTTTTCGGAGGGGAAAGGTATGCTGCTGGCACTGGACGTCGGAAATACCAACATCACACTGGGCGTTTATGAGGGGGAAAAGCTGCTGTTCGTCACGCGCATGGCGACGAATCCGCCGCGCATGGAGGACGAATACGCTTCTGCAATGCTCAGCATTTTACATTTATACAATATCCACACGTCGCAGGTGAACGGCGCGGTTTTAAGCTCCGTTGTGCCGCGGCTGACCGATGACCTCGCCCGCGCGGTGCGCCGTGTTTGGAAGGTGGAACCGTTCATCGTCAGCGCGCAGTCTGTGCCGGAGCTGAAAGTGAAGCGCGATGTGCCGAACACACTCGGCGCCGACCTCGTTGTCGGTGCTGTGGCGGCAAAAGCCATGTACCACGGCCCGTGTATCGTCATCGATATGGGTACGGCAACGACGCTGACAGGTTTAAACGCCGACGGCGAAGTGTGCGGCGTAGTAATCATTCCGGGCGTCGGCACATCGCTTGACGCATTGACGAGCCGCGCAGCGCAGCTTTCTTCCGTCAGTCTGACCGCGCCGCCGCAGGTGCTTGGCCGCAACACGATGGAGTGTATCCAGTCCGGCATGGTGTTCGGCACGGCGTGTATGCTGGACGGCCTGTGCGACCGCATTGAAGATGAGCTCGGCGCACCGTGCGAGGTGGTCGCAACGGGCGGCCTCGCAGGTCTTATCGTACCGCATTGCAGCCGCAAGATCACTTTCAGCGATACGCTTCTGCTGGACGGCCTGAAAATTATCTGGGATGCGCACGGGGAAAAGTAAAATAAACGAATAAGGCAGTGCCGAATATTCAGGGCACTGCCTTAACGTTTTCTTTCGGTTGTCAGTCTTGTCTTGCCAATAGAAACGCTATATGGTATACTATAAAATACGATTTTTCTGCAAGGAGACTACATTTTCATGAAAGAAAAGAAAAAGATCCCGTGGGGTCTTATATACGTGGGGCTGACGGTGGTCGTGATGATCGTGTTCGGGCTCGTCAATACCGAATTTGCGGGCATGTTTTCCGTCATCGCAAATCTTTCCCTCGGGTTTGTGGTGCTCGCCGTACTGATGACCGGCGTGTTCCTCGTAACAGAGGGCGGCATCATCCATATGCTGCTGCGCGCGCAGGGCGAGCACGTCGGCTTTTGGACAACGGTGAAGATTGGGCTCATCGGCATTTATTATTCTTACATCACGCCGAGCTCCACGGGCGGGCAGCCTGCGCAGGTCGTCTACCTGCGGCGCGATAAGGTCTCGGTCGGCAACTCCACCGCGGTGCTGTTTGTAAAGTTTTTTGCGTATCAGCTTGCGTTTGTGCTGTGCACGGTGGCATCGCTGATTTATATGTACCCGAGTTTGAAGCGGGACGACCCGCAGCTCATTCCCATTGTGCTGCTTGGCATCGCCATCAACGGGCTGTGGATTATCGCGATACCGCTTCTGTTCAGCCCGAAGATCTTAAAAAAGCTGTGCGGCGGCGTGACAAAGCTGCTCTTGAAATGTACGTTTCTCAAAAAGCGTGAGAATTACATAGAAAAAGTGCATGGCTTTGAGGCGGATTTCTCCTCCTACACAATGAAATTCAGAAGCAAAATGCGCTATGTGCTTCTTGCGATTTTGTGGTCGATCCCGCAGGTCATTTTGCAGATGAGCGTGCTGTACGTGGTATTCCGCGCGTTTTCACTCGACCTGCCTTACGGCGAACTGCTTTGTATGCAGACGATGCTGCAGGCCTCCGTGTGCTTTATCCCGCTGCCCGGTGCATCCGGCGCACAGGAGCTCGGCTTCTCCATGTTCTTTAAATCGTATTTTGCGTCCGGCGATATTTTGTACACCGCCGTGCTTGTCTGGCGATTCTTCACATATTACATCATCGTGCTGCTCGGCGCGCTCGTCGTCGTTATCGATCAGCTCGTGTTTGGTTGCCGCAGAAAGCAGGAAGCGGCGCTCTCTGCGGGAAAAGAATAATTCGACTTGCTTCGGCGCAGCTCGTAGGAGTTGCGCTGTTTTTATGTTCTTTTATGACATATTCCCATGCGCCGGAAAACATTGACATTTTTCTGCCGTGTGTCTATAATGGGCTCGGCGGCTGAAATTCGGAAAAGCCGCATTTCAGCCGTGAAAAAGAAGGAAAAGGAGAAAAACACATGCTGAACATTCAAAACTACACAAAGCGCTTCGGTGACAAAATCGCCGTAGACGACCTTTCGCTGCACATTGCGGCAGGGGAAATCTGCGCGTTCATCGGACACAACGGCGCGGGCAAAACGACTACGCTAAAAGCCTGCTGCGGCTTATTAAAGCCGGACGGCGGTACCATTACGGTGAACGGCATCGACATTCAAAAAGACCCCATCGCCTGCAAAAAAATCATGGCCTACATACCCGATAATCCTGATCTTTATGAATTCCTGACGGGCTACGAGTATTTGAATTTTGTTGCGGATATGTACGGCGTATCGGAAGCGGACCGCAAGGCGCGCATGGAAGCGCTTGCCGAGCGGCTGGATATTAAAAACGCGCTGCCGAACCTCATCTCGGAGTGCTCGCACGGCATGAAGCAGAAAATCGCCGTTATCGGCGCGCTTATCCACGAGCCGAAGCTCATTTTGATGGACGAGCCGTTCGTCGGGCTCGACCCCATTGCGGCGCACGAATTAAAGGAGATTATGGCGGAGCATTGCCGAAACGGCGGCGCCATCTTCTTCTCCACACACGTTTTGGAGGTGGCGGAGAAGCTGTGCGACAATGTGGCCATTATTAAAAACGGCAAGCTCATTGCACACGGCACCATGGACAGCGTGCGCGGCGACGGTTCTTTGGAGCGGGTCTTCTTAGAGCTGGAAGACCACAAGGACTGAAAGGGGGAGGCTGCATGTTAAGATCCCTCTGGAAGCTGCAATGGAAGCAGTTTGCGGCGCGCATGAAAAAAGGCAACGGCAAAAAGACCTCCGGCGGATGGCTGGTTTTTCTGATGCTGTTCATTGTGGTGTGTATGGAAATTTTGATGTTTGTGGTGTTCGCAGAGCTTGTTCCGTTGTGCGAAATGGGGCTTACATGGCTGTATTTCGCCATGGCGGGCACAATGGCGCTGGCGCTTTCCATGCTGGGCAGCGTTTTTATGACGCAGGCGCAGTTGTATGACGCGAAAGACAACGAACGGTTGCTTTCCATGCCGATACCGCCAAAGTACATTCTCTTGACGCGTATTGCAATGCTGTTCACAACGACGGCAGGGTACACGCTGGCGGTTTTGCTGCCCGCGTTCGGTATTTACGCGTTTTCCTACGGCGCATCGGCGACGATGATTATCGGGTGGCTGTTTACGTTTGTGGCTCTGAGCCTGATTTCGCAGTCTGTCTGCTGTGCGCTCGGCTGGGTGCTGCACAAGCTCCTCAGCCGCCTGCGCAACAAGGCGGTTGTTTCGCTTTTGTACATGGTCATCTTCATGGCAGTGTACTGGTATTTTTACGCGAACGTCAACTCATTTTTGTCCGGGATCGTCATGCAGGGCACGCAGATCGCGGGTGCGATGAAATACGTTTGGCCGCTTTATGCTATTGGCATGGCGTGCGGCGGAAGCCTTTTGCACACGCTGCTCGTGACTGTATTGAGCGCGGCAATAGCGCTTTTCACGCTTTGGCGGCTTTCCGCATCTTTCATTTCCTCCGTGCGTACATCGGGCGCGAAAGCGGGTGCAAAGCACAAATCGGGCAAAGCTTCCGCAAAGCAGCGCACGCCGGTGCTGTCTGTTGCGCATAAGGAGCAGCGGAAGTTCTTCACAAGCCCCGCGTACCTGATGAATTTCGGCTTCGGCCTGGTGGTCATTCCGGTTCTGCCCATCGCCGCCGCGATTTTCCGCGGGAAGCTGATGCAGATGATAAGCCTGATGGGCGTTCGACCCGAGTGGATTGCGCTCGGCATTTTTGGCGTGATGGCGTTTTGCATCGCGACGTCCTGCGCGACCGCGCCGTCTGTCTCGTTGGAGGGCAAAAATCTGTGGGTTCTGCGCACGATGCCCATAAGCGGCAAAACGGTGCTTTTGGGCAAGCTCCTTATGGTGTGCCGCCTGCAAATGCCGCTTGTTGCCGTCAGTGTTTTGGCGCTTTGCCTCATCGTCGGGTGCAGTATCGGGCTCACGGTGTTGACCGTTTGCGTTTGCGTTTTGTTCTGCTGGTTCGTCGGCACGCTCGGCCTTGTGATGAACCTGCTCGCGCCGCGCTTTGATTGGCAGAGCGAAAATCAGCCGTGCAAGCAGTCCCTCAGCGTATGCGTCACAATGTTCGGCGCGTACTTCTTTGCGGCGGTGATCGTCGGCGTGTTTTTCGCGGTATCTGCACTGCATATTCCGGGCATTGCAGCGTATGCGGTAACGACTGCGTTCCTTTTGCTCTTGTCTGCCTTGATGCACCTGCTTTTGGTGTGTTGGGGCGCAAAAAAATTTGAGCGCTTAGAAGCCTAAATCAAAATAAAATCGAGCGTCTGCATACGTCTTTTGGCGGTGCAGACGCTTTTTCTTGCTTTTTTTGCAAAATCATGCTATGCTGAAACCACTTGATTTGGTTGGAGGGATTTTTATGATCTACACGATCACATTTAATCCGGCGGTGGATTACGTCGTCACGGCGGACACGTTCCGCACGGGCAAAACGAACCGCACGAAAACGGAAAATATTGTGTTTGGCGGCAAGGGCGTGAACGTCTCTTTGCTGCTGCACGCGTTGAATACAAAAAGCATCGCGCTTGGGTTTATTGCGGGCTTTACGGGCAAAGCGCTGCGCGAGGGCGTTGAAAAAGAAGGCATCACGACCGATTTCATCGAAGTCGAAAACGGCTTTACACGCATCAATTTAAAGCTGCATGCCGAGGAAGAAACGGAACTGAACGGCAGCGGTCCGGAGATTTCAGAAAACGAGCTCAAAAATTTTTTTGAAAAGCTCGGTGCCTTGACCCCGCAGGATACCTTGGTGCTTTCCGGCAGTGTGCCGAAGTCACTGCCAAAAGACATTTACGCACGGATTGCAAAGCTTGCGCAAACAAAAGGCGTGCGGCTCATTGTGGATGCCGCAGGCGATTTATTATTGTCTACGCTTGAGTTTCAGCCGTTCCTCGTAAAGCCGAACCGCGAGGAGCTTTCCGAGATGTTCCGTGCCCCGGCGGACACAGAGGAACAGGTGACGGCGCTTGCGGAGGGGCTGAAAAAACGCGGTGCAAAAAACGTGCTTGTTTCCATGGCGGGCGACGGTGCGCTTTTGTATACGGAAACGGGCGAGGTGTATTTTGCCCCGGCGGCAAAGGGCACGCTGATAAACTCCACCGGCGCGGGCGATTCCATGGTCGGCGGCTTTTTGGCGGAATTCACGCGTTCCGGCGATTTTGCAAAGGCGCTCGCCATGGGCACGGCGGCGGGCGGCGCAACGGCGTTTTCCGTCGGCATCGCGGGCTTTCAGAAAATCATGGCGGTGCATGAAAGCGTGAAAGCTGGGGTGCAGCGTGTTCGATAGTTTTCTGGTCGCGCTGAATGCGATCATGCCGACGTTTTTGCTTTTGGCGTTCGGCTACTTTTTAAAGCACAAAAACTTCGTCTCGTCGGAATTTTTAAAGCAGACGAATACGCTGACATTCAAATTTTTTCTGCCGTTTCTGCTGTTTAATAACATCTATAAAACGGAGATCACCGAGGCCATCGACGGCATGACGTTCACAATCGCGGTAGGGAGCCTACTGTTATTGTTCGCAGTGCTGTGCGTCGTCGTGCCGCGTGTCGTGCGCGAGCCGAAACAGCGCGGCGTCATCATTCAGGGACTTTTTCGCAGCAACTACGTCATATTCGGCGTGAGTCTCGTCACGAACGTGTTCGGCGCGGAGGAGGCTGCCGCGGCCTCCATCTTGAGCGCCGTGCTCGTGCCGATGTACAACGTTTTGGCCGTCGTTGCGCTGACGGTATTTACGGGCGGAGGTAAGGTCTCGCTGAAAAAGACGCTCAAATCCATCGCGACAAACCCGCTCATTATCGCGGCGCTGCTCGGTGTTTTTGCGTCCATCATTAAATTGCGTTTCCCGGCATTTCTGGAAATGAGCCTGCGCGATGTTTCGCGCCTTGCCACACCGCTCGCGCTCATCGTGCTCGGCGGTGATTTCAGCTTCCGCAAGCTAAAAGGCAACATGCGTATTGCGGGCGTGACGGTGTTTATAAAGCTCGTCGTCATTCCGCTTGTTTTTCTGCCGATTGCGGTTCTGGCGGGCAGCAGAGGGCCGAGTCTTCTGGCGCTTGCGCTTGCGTGGGAAACGCCGGTCGCGGTATCAAGCTACATCATGGCGCAGCAGGCGGGCGCAGATGGCGAGCTTGCCGGTCAGCTTGTTGTTTTGAGCGCCGTGTGCTGCATCCCGACTGTATTTTTGATGATCTTTATTTTGCAGAGCATGGCGTTGCTGTAAAAGTAAAAACCCGTTTCCGATAAAAGCTTCGGAAACGGGTTTTGCGCTGTTTAAGTTCATTAAAGATGCTCGTTCATTTCGCGGACATGCGCGCGGATCTTTTCAAAGCTCTCCTGGCTGATGTCGTGCTCCATCTTGCAGGCGTCTGTTGCAATGTCCTTCGGCACGCCGAGATAGGTGAGCCAATCGGAAAGCAACTTGTGGCGCTCATACATGCGGTTGGCGATGGCAAGGCCGTCCTTCGTCAGGTGAATGTAGCCGTCGCCGTCTACGGTGATCAAATTGTTCTCGCGCAGCTTTTTCATGGCTACGCTGACACTGGGTTTTGTAAAATTGAGCTCGTTGGCAATATCAATAGAACGCACATAGGTGCTGCGCTCGGATAAGATCAAAATGGTCTCAAGATAGTTTTCTGCGGATTCCTGAATTTTCACGGTTGTCTCCTCTCACAATCGGGGTGGATAAATTCTTATAACAGTATAACACAAATCCAAAAAGAGTTCAATTCCCATTTTGTGCAAAACTGAAAATAAGTTGCAGGAGAAAATGACAGAAAAAGTCAAGACCCGCCGGGGGGAACCGGCAGGTCTCGGCTTTTCTTATTTCAGGAGCGTAGTACGCGTCGTACTCAATTTAAATGGGAAGATTTATTATTCCACATCCTGCAGGGCGTCGTAGCCTTCTTCGCCTGTACGGACTTTGATAACATTCTCCACGTCGTAAACGAAGATTTTGCCGTCACCGATGTGACCGGTGTAAAGCGCTTTCTTCGCCGTTTCGATGACCGTGCGGACAGGCACCTTAGAGATGACGACCTCCACCTGTACCTTAGGCAGCAGGTTTGCTTCTACGAGCGTGCCGCGGTAGTATTCCGGCTTACCCTTCTGAATGCCGCAGCCGAGTACGTTCGTCACTGTCATACCGGTGATACCGACGCTCATCAGTGCGTTCTTCAAGGTATCGAAAGCTGCCTGCTTGCACACAATCTCGACCTTCGTCATCTTCACGCCGGTGCTTTCCGTCTTGGCGGTCTTTACGGGGGCGTGATGCACAACGACCGGCACTGCTTCGTCTACCGCAGCCGGGCCGAACGGGGCAGGGGCAACGCTGAGGTCTGCGCTTTCGAGCGAGGTGTTGATGGCCGGAACGAAGTCTGCATACGCATTTGCAAGGCCATGCTCGGGCAGGTCAAGACCCATAATCTCTTCTTCTCTCGTCACACGCAGGCCGACCGTCGCGCGGATGAGCAGAAACACAATGGTAATCGTCACGGCTGTCCAAGCGCAGACCGTAAGCACACCAAGCAATTGTTTTGCAAGCAGTGCAATGCCGCCGCCGTAGAACAGGCCGGTGAAGCTATCGTTGCCGGGGGCTGTGGTCGTTGCAAAAAGACCGACTGCAATGGTGCCCCAAATGCCGTTACAGAAGTGGACGGCAACCGCGCCGACAGGGTCATCGACATGGAGCTTATAGTCGAGCAGCCAAACGCCGAACGGGCAAAGGAGACCGGCCACAATGCCGATGATTGCTGCGCCGAGGCAGTCCGTTACGTCACAGCCGGCGGTGATGGCGACCAGGCCGGCGAGAGAAGCGTTGAGACACATGGAAACATCCGGCTTGCCGTACTTTATCCATGTGAAGATCATGCAGGTGACGGTTGCTATGGCAGGTGAGACGGTGGTGGTGAGGAAGATAGAGCCGAGCTGCTCAACGCTTGTTGCCGCAGCACCGTTGAAGCCGTACCAGCCGAACCAAAGAATGAACACGCCAAGGCAGCCGAGCGGAATGTTGTGGCCCGGGAAAGCATTGACCTTTACGATCTTGCCGCTTGCATCCTTTTCAAACTTGCCGATGCGCGGACCGAGCAGCTTTGCGCCGATGAGCGCGGAAAGACCGCCTACCATGTGGATGGCGCAGGAGCCTGCAAAATCATGGAAGCCGAGCTGCGAAAGCCAGCCACCGCCCCAGATCCAGTGTGCTTCGATGGGGTATACCAAAGCGGAGATAACACCGGAGTAAATGCAGTAGGAAAGGAACTTTGTGCGTTCTGCCATTGCGCCGGAAACGATGGTCGCGGTCGTGGCGCAGAACACAAGGTTGAATACGAAATTCGACCAGTCAAAGTTTGCGTAGTTTGTGAAAATATCAAAGCCCGGCTTACCGATGAAGCCCAGTAAGTCTTCGCCCAGCAAAAAGCTGAAGCCGATGAGAATGAATACGCCGGTGCCGATGCAGAAGTCCATCAGGTTCTTCATCAAAATGTTGCCGGCATTTTTTGCACGGGTGAAACCCGTTTCTACCATGGCGAAGCCGGCCTGCATCCAGAAGACCAGCGCTGCGCCCATCAAAAACCAGACGCTGAAGATTTCGCTTGTCATATGTTCGTCCTCCTATGTGTTGTTTGAAAATAGAAAAGGGTGCGCACGTTTGGTTCCTGAAACGGAACCCCGTGCACACCCTTGTGCCTATATTGAATTTTTCATCCCTTATCCGTTTGAAACGGTATGTTCAAAGCCCCTTATACTCTGAACATCAGATCGCCGTAGCTCGGGTACGGCCAGTAATCGGAAGAGACCAGCGTTTCCATCTCGTCCACAATGGCTCTCAGCTCGGTCATGGCGGTGATGACGGAATCCTTATAATAGGTCGCAACCTCAATCGGATCTTCGCCGACTTCCTTCACGCCGATGATGGCGTTATCGAGCGCAGCGAGCTTCTTATATGCGCAGTCCTGCAGGCCGGAAAGACGCTTGATGATATCAAGCTCCGCTTCGCACGGAATGTCATCGCTGATGGCCTTCTTCGTGGCAACGCCGCTTGCAAGCTCCGCAACGTAAGAGGAAACAGCGGGGAGAATGTCGCGCTTGACCATATCACTTGCGGTGAGCGCTTCGATGTTGATGGTCTTCGCGTACGTCTCGAGGATGATGTCCTGTCTGGACTGCATCTCGACCTCGGTGTAGATCTTATGCTTTGTAAAGAGCTTTACGTTCTTTTCGTCGGTGTAGTGCGGCAGTGCGTCTACCGTGGTCGGCAGGTTCGTCAGGCCGCGCTTTGCAGCTTCCGCCTTCCATGCGTCCGCATAGCCGTCGCCGTTGAAGATGATGCGCTTGTGCTCTTTGATCACGCGCTTGATGAGTGCGTTGAGTGCGCCGTTAAAATCTTCCTTGCCCTCAAGCTCGTCTGCAAACTGCTCGAGCTCATCGGCGATGATCGTGTTCAGCATGATGTTCGGGCAGGCGATGTTGAGCTGCGAGCCGAGGCTTCTGAATTCGAACTTGTTGCCGGTGAAAGCGAACGGGGAGGTTCTGTTTCTGTCCGTTGTATCCTTTGTGAAGGACGGCAGAACGTTTACGCCAATCTCCATGTTGACGCGGAGCGTACCGCCGTAGACCGTGCCGGTCTCAATGGCGTGCAGAATAGCCGTAAGCTCGTCGCCGAGGAAGATAGAGATGATGGCCGGCGGCGCTTCGTTTGCGCCGAGACGGTGGTCGTTGCCTGCGGAAGCGACGGAGATACGGAGCAGATCCTGATACTCGTCAACACCCTTGATGACAGCAGCGAGGAAGAGGAGGAACTGTGCGTTTTCCTGCGGCAGCTTGCCCGGCTCCAACAGGTTCTTTCCGGTATCGGTGGAAATAGACCAGTTGTTGTGCTTGCCGGAGCCGTTCACGCCTGCAAACGGCTTTTCATGCAGCAGGCAGACAAGGCCGTGGCGGAGCGCAACGTTCTTCATTGTCTCCATGGTCAGCTGGTTGTGGTCGGTCGCAACGTTCGTGGTGGAGAAGATCGGCGCCAACTCGTGCTGTGCCGGGGCAACCTCGTTGTGCTTTGTCTTAGCAAGCACGCCGAGCTTCCACAGCTCTTCGTCGAGCTCCTGCATGAACGCGGCAATTCTCGGCTTGATCGCGCCGAAGTAATGGTCTTCAAGCTCCTGGCCCTTCGGTGCGCGTGCACCGAACAGCGTGCGGCCCGTGTAAATGAGGTCCGGGCGCTCATCGTAGAGCTTTTTATCGACAAGGAAATATTCCTGCTCCGGGCCGACGGTCGTGATGACACGCTTTGTTGTGGAGTCGCCGAAAAGGCGGAGAATACGAACGGCCTGTGCGCTCAACGCTTCCATGGAGCGCAGCAGCGGGGTTTTCTTATCCAGCACCTCGCCGCCGTAGGAACAGAACGCCGTAGGAATGAACAGGGAGTGATCTTTAATGAATGCGTAGGAGGTCGGGTCCCATGCGGTGTAGCCGCGGGCTTCAAACGTTGCGCGCAGACCGCCGGAAGGGAAGGAGGAAGCATCCGGCTCGCCCTTGATCAGCTCTTTGCCGGAGAATTCCATGATGATGCGGCCGTCTGC
>OLFY01004016.1_pt1 | contig 10864 bp, 10 predicted proteins | sample 1605611 | NCBI WGS metagenome assembly OLFY01 (sample SAMEA3888923, study PRJEB22519) | human gut metagenome | biome: human gut; feature: human-associated habitat; material: faeces | place: Denmark | collected 2011
TCATGCTCCCCTCTCCCTTCCCAAAACTTTTGTTCCGGTCTCCGGCAGGTGGCGTAGCGTCACAGGCGGAAGAAGATGGGCAGTCTCCAGAAGAGCATGGGGGAGGACGGTAAGATCTGCTTGACTCAAGCATAAAAAGCGCCCGGTCGAAACGACCGGGCGCTTTTTGCAGTGGCAGGGCCGGGGGCAGGCCGTGTTTTCTCCACGGGGTGTCATATCGTCCCCTTTGGACAGTCGTGGTCGGTTGACGATTCAAGAGACAGGATGGCCCGGGGAGTTTTGTCTCCTGCACGAACGGTCAGACGAGAGGAGCCCGGTCAGTTTCTGGCCGGGCTCCTCGCATCTGGCGGCCCCGCATCCGAAGACGGGGACCTGCATGCAGATCAGAAAAAGAGGTTTTGGAAGGGAGGGGGGAAGGCCGACCATGGGCGGCCCTCAGGGCCGTGCCCGTTACGACGAAGGAAGTTACGGGCATCGAGAGCTGGCTGGAGGGAGAACCTTTTCTCGAAAAGGTTTCCCTCCCCCGTTGCCTTGCTTGCGCATTCTACAGCTGGGCCAGACCGATGCCGGGCAGGGCGGCTTCGAGACCGGCACCCAGACGGAAGAGGCCCGCTTCGTCAAAGGCCTTGCCGATGAGCTGCATGCCCACGGGCATCTTGCTTTCGGCGGCCATGCCCACGGGCAGGGACAGGCCGGGCAGACCGGCCAGGTTCAGGGACAGGGTGTAGGCGTCCATGAGGTACATCTGCAGCGGATCGGCGCTGTGGCAGCCCATTTCCCAGGCCGTGACGGGGGAGACGGGGGCCAGCAGGGCGTCGCACTGTTCGAGGGCGGCCAGGTATTCGTCACGGATAAGGCGGCGGACCTGGGCGGCCTTGCGGAAGTAGGCGTCGTAGTAGCCGGAGGAGAGCACATAGGTGCCCAGCAGGATGCGGCGCTTGACTTCCTGCCCGAAGCCTTCGCTGCGCGAGCGCACGTAGAGCTCGGCCAGCTGCTTGACGTCGGCGGCGCGATGGCCGTAGCGCACGCCGTCGAAGCGGGCCAGGTTGGAGCTCGCTTCGGCCATGGCGATGATGTAGTAGGTGGCGATGGCCGCATTGGTGTGCGGCAGGCTCACTTCCACGATCTCGGCACCTTCGGCGCGGGCCGTCTCAATGGCTTTTTCGCACACGGCGCGCACTTCGGGAGCGAGGCCTTCGGCATAGAATTCCTTGGGCAGGCCCAGGCGGGCGCCCTTGAGGGAAGGCGCGGCGGCAGCGGCGTCATAGTCGTCCACGGGGCGGGGATCGCAGGTGGCGTCGCGCTGGTCATGACCGGCGATGACGCCCAGCACGCGGGCGCAGTCGGCCACGCTGCGGCCCAGGGGACCGATCTGGTCCAGGGAGGAGCCGTAGGCGATGAGGCCGTAACGGGACACGCGGCCGTAGGTGGGCTTGATGCCGGTGCAGCCGCAAAGGCTGGCGGGCTGGCGGATGGAGCCGCCGGTATCGGAACCCAGGGAGGCGAAGCACTGGCAGGCGGCCACGGACGCGGCGGAACCGCCGCTGGAGCCGCCGGGCACGCGCTGGAGATCCCAGGGGTTGTGCGTGGTCTTGTAGGCGGAATTTTCCGTGGTGGAGCCCATGGCGAATTCGTCGAGGTTGTTCTTGCCCAGGATCACGGCACCGGCCTCACGCAGGCGCTGCACGGCAAAGGCGTCGTACACGGGCATGTAGCCTTCGAGGATGCGGGAACCGGCGGTGGTGGGCATGCCCTGGGTGGACAGGGCGTCCTTGACGGTGACGGGCACGCCCCAGAGGGGCTGGGAAGCGTCGGGGCCCTGGGCGTCCAGCTGGCGGGCGCGGGCCAGGGCGCCTTCGGCATCCACATGGAGCAGGGCGCCCACGCGTTCTTCAGTGGCGGCGATGCGGTCGAGGCAGGCGCGGGTGGCTTCTTCGGCACTGATCTCTTTCTTTTGCAGGGCATCGGCCAGCGCGGTCAGGTTCAGCGAGCAGATCTCGTTCATGATGCGTCTCCTTTAGACGATGCGCGGCACGATGAAATAGTCTTCATCATGTTCGGGAGCGTTGCCCAGCACGTCCTCACGGCGGCGCTTGCGCTCGGGCTGGTCGTCGCGCATGGGGGTGGCATGGCTCACGGGGCTGTAAAGGGGTTCTACGGCGCTAGTATCCACCTGGGCCAGCACATCCATATAGGCGAGGATGTCGCCGAACTGGCGGGCAAAAAGGGCCTTTTCCTCGTCACTGACGGCAAGGCGGGACAGCTGGGCCATGTGGGCCACGACGTCCTGGCTGATATTCTTGTTTTCGGACATGGGATCTACCTTGAGGTGCACCGTTATCGGGCGGTACGGGTTGTGCCGGTGGTGGCCGGCGAAAGGCGCAGTTTGTACGACGGCTGGGGCGTGGTGGACAGGGGCGCCACACCGGGCGTCGGGGACGTGGCCGCGGGCGTGTTGAGCACGGCGGGCCCGGCCGACATGCCGGGCAGGCCCGGGATGAGGGAGTTGCCCTGTTCGTCCACGGTGGGCAGGCCCTGCATGCGCAGGGCGGCACGCTGCAGGATGGCTTCGCGCATGTTGCGGAAGCGGGTCAGATCCAGCGGCTCCATACCGTTGGCGCCGGGCTGGAACAGATGCAGTTTCTGGTGGGCGATGCCCTTTTCGTCCCAGGAAAGGGGGGCCATGGCCCACTGGATCTTCATGTTGGCGGCCTGGGCATTGACCGTGGCGGCCGGGGGACGGCTGTCGAAGGCCATGCGCACGGCAAAACGCACGAAGTCATAGCCCAGGGCCACCCAAAAGTCGGTGCCGGGGGCCCGCAGGGCGGCGGGGGCCTGCGTGATGTCCCAGGCGGCAGGGAAGACCGCCAGGGCATAGCGGTCGGGCTCGGCCACGGTCTTGCCGTCCAGGCCCTGTTCCCACAGGGTGGTGCCCAGCAGCACGAGGCGATCCTCGCCGTTGTACATCAGGCTGGTGGTCAGCAGGTTCATGTTCTTCCAGGAGTCGGGCAGGAAGAGCGCTTCGAACTGCGTCTGGGGGATGGGCGCGGTGATGTTCTCCTGGGTGGTCGGATTGATGAGCGTGGCGGCCTGGCCGCTCCAGGTGCTGGACTGGCCGGGCGTGTAGCTGGCCGAATGCAGGGTGATGCCCATGCCGGTGAGCTTCTGGTCCAGCAGGCCGGTCATGCGGGGGCCGTAATTGTCCGTGGGATAGAAGGCGCCAAAGGTGCGCAGGCCCAGGTCTTCGGTGACGAAGCTCACCAGACGGTCGATCTGGTCCTGGGGGCTGGGGAAGAAGCGCCAGGCCCGCACGCCTTCGTCACCGGGCAGCAGGCTGGGCATGAAGGCGAAGAAGACGCGCTTTTCCAGCATGCCGGACGTCTGGATCTGCTTGAAGATGGGGGCCTGCAGGGGGCCGCCCACCATGACGCAATTGGGGGGCAGGGCGGCAAGCTGGGCGTTCCAGTCGGGCTTGCTGGTATCCACCACATGCAGCTGTGCCAGCAGGCCGCCGGCCTGGAGTTCGCGCAGGGCGATCTCGGCGCCGTTGCGGATCTTGGCGGCAACGCCGGCATAGGGGCCGCTGCTGGGCAGGGCCAGGGCGATATGGGGCCCCGTGGGCGTGGCGGGCTTGGGAGCCGGAGCCTTGCTGGGAGCGGAGGGGGAGAACTGGCAGGCGCTGAGCGCCAGCACCAGGAGCAGCAGGATGGGGAGAAAAACGCGGGGCGAGCAGCTGTTTTTCATGGCAGTACAGGGCTGAAAGGATGCGTCGTTTCCGGACGCGGGACGGGCCGGGACCGGATGGCCGGTGATGGCATGCCTCAGGCAGGCGGCATGGCGGACATGCTGCCGGGCACGGGACGGGCGGGAGCGGCGTTCCCGGGCAAGTCTGGAATCATAGCCCGCTCTGCAACGTGGCGCAAGGGGCGGGAAGGAGGGGCGCGGGGAAAGGAGAGAGGAAGGGACAAAAAAAACGCGACGCGCCCAAGGATTGGATTGGAGCGGAGCGCGTCGCGGCTGTGCCTGTGGGAGGCACAAATATGGCAGGCTTCCGGGGTACCGGAAGGAGGACCTTTTTCAAATCTAGAAAGTTATGCAGCAAAAAGAATTTTTTGTAAAGACGCGTCATGGCAGGAAATATCCTTGCCCTGCCAAAGCGTTTCCCGGCAGTGGCAAGCGGTACGTCCCGGGCCTTGCCAGCCCGCATGCGGGGCGATGCCACACGCCCTTTGATCCGGATGCGGGCCGGAGACAAAAAAAGCGGAAGCTCCGGAGAGCTTCCGCAAAAGGCATCAGCGACGCGGGGGATGATCCCGCCTGTCATCGCGTCGGTCATGGACAGGGACGGGCTTGTTGTCCCCGTGGCGGGGCTCCGGGCGGGGAGCCACATGGGCCGGGGGCGCGGGCTTGCTGGGCTGGACCCTGTGCGGCGGGGGCGGCGGTTGCCGGTGATGGCGCGGCGGTGGCGGGTCGTCGTACCAGGGATCGTTGTTATGCACACAGCCTGTCCCCAGGAGGAAGAGCCCGGAGAGCAGGATCAGGGCCAGGACATGCAGGAGCCTGACAAAAGCGGGATATGGACGCATAGGCACTCCTTGGTTCCTTTCAGGATAGCATCCCCGGCGCAGGAACGAAAGAGTCCGCGGGCACAAAAAAAGGGACGGCCCCGAAGGGCCGTCCCTGATATCCGGTTGGTGTGGGGATTATTTCTTCACTTCGGTGAAGTCGGCGTCCACCACGTCGTCGTTGTTGTTGCCCTGGGCGGCACCGGCGCCGGGATTGGCGCCCGCACCGGGCTGCTGCTGGGCACCGCCGTTGGGGGCCTGCTGCTGGTAGAGCTGTTCGGCCAGCTTGTGGGAAGCCTTGGCCAGCTCTTCGGTGGCAGCCTTGATGGCGGCGGCGTCATCGCCTTCCATGGCCTTGCGCAGGGCGGCGATCTTGCCTTCCACGTCGCTCTTCACAGCGGCGTCCACCTTGTCGCCCAGATCGTTCAGGGACTTTTCGGTGCCGTAGATCAGGCTGTCGGCGTGGTTGCGGGCCTCGATGGTCTCCTGCTTCTTCTTGTCTTCGCTGGCGTGGGCTTCAGCTTCACGCACCAGGCGCTGGATGTCTTCTTCGGACAGGCCGGAAGAGGACTGGATCTTGATGGACTGTTCCTTGCCGGTGCCCATATCCTTGGCGGACACGTTGACGATACCGTTGGCGTCGATATCGAAGGTCACTTCGATCTGCGGCACGCCACGGGGTGCCGGCGGGATACCGGTCAGGTCGAAGCGGGCCATGGTCATGTTGTCGGCTGCCATGGGACGTTCGCCCTGCAGCACGTGGATGGACACGGAGGGCTGGTTGTCAGCGGCCGTGGTGAACACGTTGCTTTTGCGGGTGGGGATGGTGGTGTTGCGGTCGATCAGCTTGGTGAACACGCCGCCCATGGTCTCGATACCCAGGGACAGGGGCGTCACGTCCAGCAGCAGCACGTCCTTCACGTCACCGGCCAGGATGCCGCCCTGGATGGCAGCGCCCATGGCCACCACTTCGTCGGGGTTCACGGAACGGTTGGGATCCTTGCCGAAGAACTCGCCCACCTTCTTCTGCACCAGAGGCATACGGGTCATGCCGCCCACCAGGATGACTTCGTCGATCTGGTTGGGGGAAAGACCGGCGTCGGCCAGGGCCTTCTGGCAGGGAGCGATGGTGCGGTCCACCAGGTCGCTGACCAGGGCTTCCAGCTTGGCGCGGGAGAGCTTGACCACCAGGTGCTTGGGACCGGTCTGGTCGGCGGTGATGAAGGGCAGGTTCACTTCCGCTTCCATGGAGGTGGACAGGTCCTTCTTGGTCTTTTCAGCGGCTTCTTTCAGGCGCTGCAGGGCCATGCTGTCCTTGGACAGGTCGATGCCGTTTTCCTTCTTGAATTCTTCCACCAGGTAGTTGATGACGCGCTGGTCGAAGTCTTCGCCGCCCAGGAAGGTATCACCGTTGGTGGCGAGCACTTCCACCACGTTGTCGCCCACTTCCAGGATGGAGATATCGAAGGTACCGCCGCCCAGGTCGAACACGGCGATCTTTTCGTTGGCCTTCTTGTCGAAACCGTAGGCCAGGGAAGCGGCCGTGGGTTCGTTGATGATACGCTTCACTTCCAGACCGGCGATGCGGCCGGCGTCCTTGGTGGCCTGACGCTGGGCGTCGTTGAAGTAGGCGGGCACGGTGATGACGGCTTCGGTCACGGGTTCGCCCAGGTAAGCTTCGGCGTCGGCCTTCAGCTTGGCCAGGATCATGGCCGAAACTTCAGGAGCGGTGTAGGTGCGGCCGTCCACTTCCACACCGGCGTCGCTGTTGGCGGCGGAGGTGATGGTGTAGGGGGAATGTTCCTTCCAGCGGTCCACTTCGGGAGAAGCGTACTTGCGGCCCATCAGACGCTTGATGGCGAAGATGGTGCGCTTGGGGTTGGTCACGGCCTGACGTTTGGCGATCTCGCCCACCAGGCGTTCCTTGTCGGTGAAAGCCACCACGGAGGGAGTGGTGCGGCCGCCCTCAGGATTGGTGATGCACTTGGGGTCCTTGCCTTCCATGACGTAGACACAGGAGTTGGTGGTCCCAAGGTCGATGCCGATGATTTTGGACATATGTGGATCCTCCTCGGAGAAATAAAAACTGTATCGGTGAACGCCGTAGCGGCGTCTCTTTCGCTTGCGTCCTCTAAGTAAGTCTTTCTGCGTGCTCGTCCAGTGGCAAATGAAAAATTTTTTCCGTGATCCCGGTCCGGGCCCGTCACGCGGGCAGAAAGGAAAGAGGGAAGAAGAACGGCCCGCGACCAAGGAAGGGCAACCGCCCGGCGCGGCTGGAGAGAGGCGCCCGCGGGGCGCGAAGGATACGCGGCAGCGCCTGCCGCCCGCATGTCCGCCAGGGGGGATGCGGCCATTTTGGGGGTGCCGGGACCCGGCGGAAAAACAAGGAAAGTACCCCTGCTCCGGGCGACCTGGTCTTGCTTTCCCTGCTGGAAAAATGTAGTGAAGAAAGTAACGACTATCATAGTGGGCGCAACGCGCCGAAGAAGGAGGATATATGGACAACAGCAGACGTAATTGCCTGTGTGGTCTTGGTGGCCTGGCCGTAGGCGGGGCCGTGGCGGCTCTGGTGGGCACCGGCAGCAGCATCGCCCAGGCGGCGGCTCCGGCCAAGCGCTTCGAGCAGGTCAACGGCGAATTCGGCTGGAAGCCCCACAAGCTGGATCCCAAGGAATGTGCCAAGGTGGCCTATGAAGGTTACTGGTACAAGGGCTACGCCTGTGGTTACGGCGCCTTCTACAGCATCATCGGTCTGCTGGGCGAAAAATACGGCGCCCCGTACAACCAGTTCCCCTTCAGCATGCTGGAAGCCAACAAGGGCGGTATCTCCGACTGGGGCACCATCTGCGGCGCCCTGTACGGTGCTGCTGCGGCCTATGCCCTGTTCTGGGGCCGCAAGGAACGCACCCCCATGGTCAACGAGCTGTACCGCTGGTACGAAGTGACCAAACTGCCCATCTACAACCCCGGCGAACTGGCCCAGGGCGTCAAGGGCGACCTGCCCAACAACGCTTCCGGCTCCGTGCTCTGCCACATCTCCGTGTCCAAATGGTGTGCCGCCAACAAGATCGAAGCCACCAGCAAGGCCCGCAGCGAACGTTGCGGCCGTCTGACCGCCGACGTGGCCTACAAGGCCGTGGAGATCTTCAACGCCAAGATCGAACAGGGCAAGAACTACAAGGGCACCTTCGCCGTGCAGCCCGCCGTGAGCGGCTGTGGTGAATGCCATCAGACCAAGGGCAACGATGCCAACTGGGCCAAGGGCGTCATGGACTGCACCCCCTGCCACAACGGCGCTGAGCCCCTGCTGAACAAGTTCGAAAACCATCCCTAGGTCAGGGACCCTGCTGCCGGGCATGGCTGCCTGAGCGCACATGATACAAAAAGGGCGCGGCTCCAAGGAGCCACGCCCTTTTCGTTTGTCTGATTTTCGTTGCCCCATGGTCAGGCGCCCATGCCTGCCGGGCGAAGGTGCGGCCGCAGGGCCGTGGGCTCCTCCCCCGTACAACTAGCCCACCAGGCTGGAAAAGCTCATGACCAGGCAGAGGCCGCCGATGCAGGCCACCGTGGCGGCGTTGCCGTTGCCGGAGGCATTGGCTTCGGGGATGACTTCTTCGATGACCACATAGACCATGGCGCCCGCCGCAGCAGCCAGGGCAAAGGGCAGCAGGCTGCCCGCCACCTGGGAGGCGACGGCACCAAGGATGGCACCGATGGGCGCCGTACAGCCGGAAAAGACGCCGCACAGCCAGGAACGTTTGGCCGAGAAGCCTTCGGCCCGCAGGGCCGTGGCCACCACCAAGCCTTCGGGCAGGTTCTGGAGCAGGGTGGTGCCGGTGACCATGAAGGCGGAGCTCATCTCCAGGGCCACGCCCGAGGGCAGGGTGCTGCCCGCGGCCACGGCGCCGTAGCCCACGCCCATGGTCAGGCCTTCGGGGATGTGGTGCAGGGCCATGGCCGTGACCAGCAGGACACTGCGGCGCCAGCTGGTGGAAAGGCCTTCCTGTTGCTTCTGGCGGATGTGCAGATGGGGCAGGAGATGGTCGAGGCCCATAAGGAAGGCCGCACCGGCCATAAGGCCGCAGACGATGGGGATGAAGTGCCAGCGGCCCATATGGGAGGCCATCTCGGCCGCGGGCTGCAGCAGGCCCAGGAAGGCCGCGCCCAGCATCATGCCGCCGGCGGCCCCCAGCATGCAGTCCATGGCCAGACGGGAAAATTCGCGGCGCAGGAAGATGGCGCTGGCCCCCAGGCTGACCGAGATCCAGGAAAGGATGCCGGCAAGCAGGGACTGCAAGATGGGATGACCGAAAAGTGCTTCCATGAAACGTTCTCCTTCTGGTTGGTCAGACCGGGCCCGACGTATTACGCGCTGTTGCAGCAACGCGCGACCGGAGGCGGCCGCAAGGCCGTGCCCGTTGGCCGCGAGGCCACTACGGGCATCGACAGCAACGCGCGACCGGATGGCGGCCGCAAGGCCGTGCCCTCGACGCCGGACCGGGCGTGGCATCCGGGGCCGTCGGTCTGACCGGCAGGGGGCTGTAAGGCGAAAGGTCCACGGAACGCGCCGCGAAACGGCATTCCTGCGGCCTGCCGCGCCCCCCGGAACGGCAGCCGCCGGACATGCGGACATGGCGGCGTGATGAAGACGCCTTCCCGGGATACGCCGGGAAGGAGAGGACGGCACAGAGCGTCCTGCGGGGAGATCCCCGGGCCGGGACAGGGACGGACAGGCCGCCTGTCTCCGGCATGAAAAAAAGAAAGGGCGCCTTGGGCAAGGCTCCCTTTCCCGTCTGGAAACTGTCGGGATGCGCTAGATGTCCTGCCGGTATTGCAGGGACTGGCGCAAGGTCTCCCGGTCCATGTATTTGACCTCCGCGCCCAGGGGGATGCCCTGGGCCAGGCGCGACACCCTGATGTGCGGGAAACGCTTGCGGACGAGGTTCCTGATGAACGACGCCGTGTTCTCCGCATCGATGGTGGCCCCCAGGGCAAGGATGAGCTCGCGGATCTCGCCTTCCTCCAGCCGGGAGATGAGGCGGTCGAGGTCGAGGCTGTCGCTGTCCATGTTGGCCAGCGGGGCCAGCAGGCCGCCGAGGATCATGTACTGGCCGTGATAGAAGCCGCCTTCGTCCAGGGTCAGCATGCTGTCCCATTCGTTGACCAGGCAGAGCGTGTCCCGGGAGCGGTTCTCGTCCTTGCAGATGTCACAGGGATCGGTGGCCGAAAGGCCGCCGCAGCGCGAGCACAGATGCAGATTGTCCCGCAGGTCGTGGATGCCCTTGCCCAGGCGCCGGGTCTCGGCCTCGGGCCACTTGAGCAGGGTCATGGCCACACGCATGGCCGATTTGGGGCCAAGCCCGGGCAGGCGCGCCAGCTGTTCCACCAGAGCGCGCAGCGGTTCGGGAATCTGGCTGTGCATGGCCTAGAACACGCCGGGAAGGCGGATGCCGCCGGAGATGGCGCTCATCTCGCGGTCCAGGGTCTCGCGGGCGATGCGGCCGGCTTCGTTGACGGCAGCCATGATGAGGTCCTGCAGCATTTCTACGTCGCCGCCTTCCAGGGCCTTGGGATCGATGGTGAGGCCGCGCAGTTCCTGCTTGCCGGAGACCACGGCCTTGACCATGCCGCCGCCGCTGCTGGCTTCGTAGGTGCGTTCGTTGAGTTCGTTCTGCAGCTTGGCCAGTTTGTTCTGCATGACCTGCGCCTGGCGCAGGATATCGTTCATGTTACGCATGGGTATCTCCTTGGTTGGATTCGGTACAATGTTCGATATTGGCGTTGAGCAGACGGAGGCAGGCCTGCATCTCGGGCCTGTTCCGAAATTCTTCTATCAGTTCCGCCTCGGTACGGGCCTGACGCGGGGCCACGAATTCCAGGCGCAGATGCCCGGCGCCCCAGGCCGCCAGGGCCTGTTCCAGCTGGGGGCGCTGCTTCTCGGTCTGGTGCAGCAGGGTCTCGGCCCGCGGGGTCAGGCGCAGGCAGTCCGGTTCCCAGCTGGCGCGCAACTGGCGCAGCAGGTGCAGCTGCGGCGCGGCCTCGCCATTCTCCAGACGCCGGGCGCAGAAGACCTGCGGTACGCTTTAGCATAATCCATAATTTGTATATTTTGCCTGTGCGCGTGATTGCAATTTCTTCGCGATTGTGGTAAAATCAATTCCATTCCAATTTGGAGCACGGTTAATGATGAAGAAAACAAAGCTTATCCGCGGCGGCATCATGGCACTTTTTGTGCTGGCGGCGCTGCTGCTGGTCTATCTGGTGGTGCGGCAGACGATGCCGGATATCATTCCTCTGCT
>OLFY01004017.1_pt1 | contig 10860 bp, 6 predicted proteins | sample 1605611 | NCBI WGS metagenome assembly OLFY01 (sample SAMEA3888923, study PRJEB22519) | human gut metagenome | biome: human gut; feature: human-associated habitat; material: faeces | place: Denmark | collected 2011
TGACGGTCAAGAACCACTCGTTCAGCGACGGCAACAAACGCATCGCGGCGTTCCTGTTCCTCTGGTTCTTGGAGAACAACCGCATCCTCTACCGCCCCGACGGTTCGCGCCTTTTGGACAACAACACGTTGGTGGCCCTGACGTTGATGATCGCCGAGAGCCGCACCGAGGAGAAAGACGTGATGACGAAGGTGGTGGTGAATCTGATAAATAAGAATAATTAAATGATTTATTTAGAGTAATAGAACTTCGGGAGTCCTATTACTCTATTCAATGATGCGGTTATCGTAACAATCTTGACATTTGCTCCATACACCGTTTCTTCTGCTCCAGATTGGGATGAACATATAGATTGAGCGTCGTGCTGATATTGGAATGTCCTAACAAAACGCTCACAGTTTTATAGTCGCATTTGCTTTCGATGCAACGCGTAGCGAAACTATGCCTAAGACCGTGAAATTTCATCAAAGGCAAGCCGAGCGACTGCATGAATTGTTTGTAGTAGTTTCGATAGGTGCGAGGTTCTGTGGGTTTCGGTTCATTCGTCAGGACGTAAAAATTTCCGTTCACGATCTTTTTAATGGGACGAATCATCTTCAATAGATTTTTTGTCATTGGAATCTCGCGGATGGAATTTTTTGTTTTCGGGGTATCGAGAATCACTTCAGTATATTTTCGGTGCTCCTCGATAACATAGATGCGCTGAATCGTTTTTCGAACATGGATAATCCCATTCTCGACATCTAAATCGTCCCATGTCAACGCACAAATCTCCCCGATACGCATACCGGCACTTAAACAAATGTAAATACCTAAATTCTTGAAGGTAAAGTGTAACCGAATATACTCCATGATTTGTTTCTGGTGCGAACGGTTCAATATGTCTATTGAATGCTTATCTCGTTCAGTCGGAAATTTTATATCTATTTGACGATATTCGGTCATTTGATTTTTGGCACCGAAACGCAATATCATTTTCAGAACGATCAGAATATCCTTGATCGTTTTATGGCTCAAGCCTTCGTTGAGCTTCCGAAATACGAAAGTCTGCACGTCCTGTTCCTCAACGAGTGCCATTTCGCCGAATGAAGGCAAGATGTGATTTTCAATCAATAGTGTGTAGGCCGCAAAAGTCGAACGCTTTACATACTGCTTCTTGTCCTCTCTCCATAGAGCGACAATCTTCGAAAATTTGTTTTCTGCTATCATACTAACGGATTTTAGATTATATAGCAGTAAGATAGGAATTGCGGAGTTTTTACGATTCGATTTTCTTCAATGTTCCCCATTTGAGATTCCCGGAGTTTACGGGGGAGTGGGAGAAATGTAAGGTCTCAGACTTGCTGGATTTCTATTCCACCAATTCACTTAGTTGGGAGCAGCTTGAATATGATACTAATACCGTGATGAATTTGCATTATGGACTTATCCACGTGGGACTTCCGACTATGGTAGATTTAGCAAAAGACAAATTGCCTAATATAAAAAAGGAGAATATGCCCAAAAACTTTGAATTGTGCAAAGAGGGCGATGTAGCTTTTGCAGATGCCTCGGAAGATACAAATGAAGTAGCCAAGACTATTGAATTTTATAATCTTGCAAGGGAAAACATAGTCTGTGGATTGCATACAATTCATGGGCGAGACAATAAAAATAAAACTGTTGTCGGATTCAAAGGATATGCTTTCTCATCTGCTGCTTTTCATAATCAAATAAGACGAATAGCACAAGGAACAAAGATTTACTCAATTAGCACCAAGAATTTTTCTGAATGCTATATTGGATTGCCATCAAAACCTGAACAGACTAAAATCGCGACCTTGCTTCGCCTTATTGACGAACGTATCTCCACCCAAAACAAAATCATTGAGAAACTTCAATCCTTAATCAAGGGACTTGTTGACGAATTGATGACAGTTCTTTTGAAAGGAAAACTTTATCCGTTTTCTTCTTTCTATATTAAAGCTGGTGAAGGTGGCACTCCGACGACATCGGTAGTTGAATATTATACAGAAGGCACAATTCCATTTATTAAGATTGAAGACTTGTCTTGTAAATATCTGACAAATAATAAAGACTTTATAACAGAACTGGGTATGCAAAAATCATCAGCATGGCTTATTCCATCAAAGTCTGTTATATACTCCAATGGTGCTACCATAGGTGCAATATCTATAAATGAATATCCAGTTTGTACCAAGCAAGGTATATTGGGCATTGTTCCGAACACAAATATCAATGTAGAGTATTTGTATTTGCTGATGTCTTCTTCTTACTTCTCAAAAGAAATAAGCAGAATTATTACAGAGGGAACAATGAAAACTGCATATCTTAAGGACATCAATCATATCAAATGTCCTTTACCATCTATGGCACAACAAAAGAATATAACAAACTTAACATCCTCAATAGAGGAAAAACTGTCTATAGAACAGGAACTTTTAAGGTTCTTGAATTTACAGAAACAATATCTATTGCACATGATGTTTATATAAACAACATACGCAGCAGGTAAGATTTTTGTGCGCTTAGTGATATAACAAGGTTTTGTTCCACAACTAACTTTTGCTCGATGTTATGTAGCAATGATGCAATCCTTATTCGCTTTTCAATGGATGGATAGAATAATTTTGCCTTCCCATAATCTTTGAAGTAGATGTGAGGGATAGCCATTCCTGTTATATATGGAGTGAAATTGAACGCCATAAGTGCATAATACAGGTAAAGAATTGAGTAGTTTTCTTTGGCTGTTAGATAGTTGAGTGTTCCAATTACAGAAAAATGGTCATTAACATACGACAAAGAACCAACACCGGAACCATCTTTGACTATTAAAATTGATTCGCCATTATAAGCATAGTTGTTGGTATAGCCAATAAGTCCAGTTGCACCATATACAGGATATGAGCCAGTCACAGATACGCAATTTTCTTGCAATGTGGATGAATGGCATTCAAGGCAATCACACAAGCGTATATTGGGAGTTCCTGACTGTGTAAGTTGTGCTGCAAGTCCCTTGATTAAGGATTGAAGTTTCTCAATGATTTTGTTTTGGGTAGCGATACGCTCATCAATTAAAGATAAGAGCTTCGCAATTTGTTCCTGTTCGTTTTGTACAGGAACAGCAACTTTAATCTTGCGAATTTCATTTGCTGAGATTTCTAAGAATGTTGATCCACAAGCATTTCTAATCAAATCTTTTTTCTTAGTTTGAATCAAGTAGTATAGAAAATCAATATTACATTGTTTCGCAATAAGAGATTGAAAACCTTGATTTGTAGTACATTCATTTGATGCAATAGAACATTCTCCTACCGTGGCACGAGAACTTAATAATATAGTGTGTAATGGTAATAGCTTTGCACTTGAATTATCTAAACCATCTCTTGTAATAGTTCTAAGGCTAAAGTCTACATATTTATTTTTACCGATTTCACTTGGAGTAAACCATTGTATATCTCCACCCCAATATGATTTCACTGTAGTATCAGGTGTGCCACCTCCAACCACTGTTGCTAAATCATTTATGGTGCACTTGTTCCACTCTCCACTAAACTCCGGGAATCTCAAATGGGGAACATTGAGGGCTTTATTGTTGTTATTTGTTGCCATTGCTTTTTCGGGTTTATTCGACAATACCCAATTCTTTAAGATAAACCTCTATTTGTTTATCCAAGTCGGCGCGTTTGGCCTCCAGCTCCTTGATCTCGGCCATTACGGCGTGGATATCGATCTCCTCTTCCTCTTCGAACGTATCGACATAACGCGGAATATTGAGATTGTAGTCGTTCTCGGCAATCTCCTGCAATGTTGCGCAATGACTGTATTTCTCGATCTCTGTGCGATTACGGTAAGTCTCGACGATTTTGCGGATGTGCTCGGGGCGTAATTTATTCTGTGTCTTCACCTTCTCGAACTCGCGCGAAGCATCGATAAAGAGAATATTGTCTTCCTGCTTGCGGCATTTTTTCATCACGAGGATGCAGGTCGGAATACTGGTGCCGTAGAAGATATTGGCAGGAAGTCCGATGATTGCGTCGATATAGTTTTTCTTCTCGATCAGAAACCGACGGATCTTACCTTCGGCCGCTCCGCGGAACAATACGCCGTGCGGAGCTACGCAAGCCATCGTGCCGCCCTCGTTGAGGTGGTAGATCATGTGCAGGATAAACGCATAGTCGGCCTTCGATTTTGGGGCAAGCACTCCGGCCTTGCTGAACCGGTCGTCGTTGTTGAATTTCGCGGCGGCACTCCAATCGGCCGAGAAGGGCGGGTTGGCCACTACGGCGTCGAATTGTTGATCGCCGAACTCATCGGCTTCGAGCGTATCACCGTTGCGGATGTCGAAATCGTTATACTTAATACCGTGCAGCAACATGTTCATGCGGCAGAGGTTGAAGGTCGTAGGGTTCTTCTCCTGCCCGAAAATCTCATCGGCCTGTCCGCTCCGAGCCGTGCGGAGCAGGAGCGAGCCGCTGCCGCAAGTGGGGTCGTAGACCGTCTTCAAACGCTGTTTGCCCGTGATGACGATTTCCGCAAGAATCTGACTGACCTCCTGCGGTGTATAGAACTCGCCCGCCTTTTTCCCGGCTCCGGCGGCGAATTGACCGATCATGTATTCATAGGCGTCGCCCAGAATATCAATCTCCTGCGCATCTTTCAGCCCGAAGTCGATGCCGTTCAATGCGACAAGCACGTCGCTGATTAACTTATTCTTATCGTCGGCCGTCTTGCCCAGCTTGGGAGATGCGAGATCGATGTCAGAGAAGAGACCGCCGAAATCGTCTTCGCTTTCCTGACCGATGGTGCTGTCCTCGATTTTCTTGAGCGACCGCTCCAATGCTGGGAGGATATTCTCCTTGCGGTCGATCATCGAGATAATGGTGGAATAAAGGTATTCCGGCTCGACGAAATAACCCAAATCCTGCACGCACGCCTCTTTCAGGTCGACCTTCAACTCTTCGTCGTCGCTCTCCCATGCCTCCTTGAAGGTCATGCCGTCCTCCTTCAGTTCCTCATTGGCATACAACTCGATTTTTTCGGAGAGGTACTTATAGAAGATGAAGCCGAGAGTGAAATACATAAAATCGCTGGCCGACATGTTGCCACGCAGGGTGTTGGCAACCGTCCAAAGCTGGCTGCGCAATTTTTGTTGCAGTTCTTCGCTCATATGCGTTGTGTGTTTATTCCCAGTTAAACGTGTCGATAATTATGCGGAGCTTAGCCAATACCCGTTTGAGGATATTGCGACGCTCCTTCAGCCCTACCTTCTTCTCTTTGATAGCGTTCTGAATGATTTCGGGTTTCTCGCGTTGAAGGTAATCGTATTGCGCCAAATACTCTCTCAACGCATCGTGACTCAGGGCCTCCTCCTCGGCCAGACGTTCGATCGCCCGTTCGCGGGCGGCGCTGACGTAGTTCGTCAACCGCGTCTCCAAGTCGATGGACCCGTCCGCCTTTGCGCGGTTGAATCCGGCCTTGTCGTCATCGACATTCTGCTGGATAAACCCGTCGATAAGTTTGGCCTTGTTGCGCATCGAGGCGTCTCGAATCATCGTATCGATGATCTGCTGACGTTTCTGCCGGTAATCTTCGCTGTCGGGATTCAGGTCGGCAATCAGCGCCAGAATGTAGGCGACATTGATAACGTCGCTGTGGAGCAGCTCCAAACAGAAATCCACGTCGTCGATATTTTCGTGTTCGATCTCGGTTTGTGTAGCGTCGGGAATGCCCTTTTGCTTGTCTCCCGTATGACCGATGGCGATGTCGAGGTATTTGGAACGGAAATCCATGTATTCCTGCTCGGACATGATGAAATAGGGATCGTCCGCTTCGTACTCCTCGTAGATTTGCGCCTCGATTTTCCCCCGGATAATCTCGCGGAAAGCCAACACGAATTCGCGTTTCTCTGGTTCGCTTTTCAGCGCGTCGATGCGGCTGACGTCGGGATATTTCTCCAGAAAAGAGATCATTTTCAGATTCAACTCCTTGCGTACCTTCTCGAACGGCGGGCGTATGATCTTCTCATTGGGCGTGTTGTTACTGAAAAGTTTGATCGCAGCATCCACATTGGCTTTAAGGTCGCGGAAGCATACGATTTTTCCGAAACGCTTTTTCTCGTTCAGTACGCGGTTCGTGCGGCTGAACGCCTGTAACAACCCGTGATATTCCAGATTTTTGTCGACATAGAGCGTATTGAGCTTCTTGGCATCGAAGCCCGTGAGGAACATTCCGACGACCAGCAGCAGGTCGAGCGGCAGCATATCCTTCTTGCGTTTCTTCATGCGCTCGTTTACGTCATCGTAATAGGCGCTGAAATTGTCGGTCGTAAAAGACGTGCCGAACATCGCGTTGTAGTCATCCATAATGGCTTGCAGCTCGTCGGCAGCGACCTTTGAGTCGGCAAACCCTTGATTCATTCCCGTCTGCCCGTCGTCCAGACTGGCGTTGGCGGCATAGGTGAAGATGGCGCCGATTCGGATCTTCGGATTCAGTTCCTTGAAAATCTTGTAGTAGCGAAGCAGCATCGGCACGGACTGAATGGCGAACAGTACGTTGTACTCACCGCCGAAGGTCGATTTGTCGTAGTTGTTGAGAATGAACTGTGCAATCTCCCGCATACGCGCCTCGCTCTCGTAGTCGGTCGTCGTGCTGCCTTGATAATATTCGACCAGAAAACCCAATACATTCTCGTCGGCAATGGCATCCTTGATCAAATACTTGTGCAGGCATTCGCCGAAAACTTCGGCCGTTGTGTGCTCCTGTTTGGCATTCTCGACGAAGATAGGCGTACCCGTAAATCCGAAAATTTGCAGGTTGTTGAAGAAGTTGACGATATTTTTGTGGCAGTCGCCGAAGTGACTGCGGTGGCATTCGTCGAAAATCATTACGACTTTTTTATTCCGAATCTCTTGCAGATGCCGGTTGTAGTAATCTTTCGTGACGGCACAATTGAGCTTCTGAATCGTGGTGATGATGATTTTCGAATCACCGCTCAACCGCTTGATCAGCTCGTGCGTGTTGTCCGTATTGTCTACCGCACCCGGCTCGAACGCTTCGTATTCCGACTGCGTCTGCGTGTCGAGGTCGTGACGGTCTACGACGAACATCACCTTGTCGATTCCGTCTATTTCCGAGACCAGCTGCGCCGCTTTGAACGAGGTCAGGGTCTTCCCCGCGCCTGTCGTATGCCAGACGTAACCGTTCTTGTTGGTGTTCTCCACCTTGTCGATAATCTTCTCGACGGCATAGAACTGATAGGGCCGTAATACCATCAGACTCTTGTCGCCCTCGTGCAGCACTACATATTTGCTGATGATCTTTCCCAACGTACACTTGTCGAAAAAGAAGTTGGCGAACATATTCAGGTCGTTGAACGGCCGGTTCTCGGCATCCGTCCAGTTGAACGTGAATTTGTAGCCGCTGTTCGGATTGTTGGCAAAATAGCGTGTATTCACGCCGTTCGATATTACGAACAGCTGAATATAGTCGAACAACCCATGAAACGACGTCTTGTGATAACGCTGGATCTGATTGTATGCCTGCTTCAGTTCCACGCCGCGTTTCTTCAACTCGATCTGCACCAACGGAAGACCGTTGATGAGAATCGTGACGTCGTAGCGGCATTGCCTACGCCCCTCGACGGTTATCTGGTTGGCAACCTGAAACTCGTTCTGACACCACTTATGCGTATTTAAGAATTCAATCCAAATACGTTCTCCATTATCTAAATCGAACTCTTTGATAGTCCGTAGCTTCTTTGCTTTTTCCAACCGTGTGCCGCCTTCGAGGTAAATGAGGATCTTTTCGAACTCCTTGTCGGTAAATTGCGACCGACCGTGAAGTTGCAACTCTTTTTGGTTATGCTTCTCCAACTGCACCTTGAAGTTCGTCTTCAGATTCTCTTCTTCTTTGATTATGACGCGCTCGTAGCTGTTGTCGATCAGCGTCTTTATCAATCCGTTCTCTAATGCTGCTTCGCTTTGGGTTGTCATGGTAACGAGCTTTTTGATGCAATAATACAAAGATACATAATAATCCGCAAGGCAATTCTTTGAGGATATGTTTTCTCCTGACGTTTTATTCATAACGTCGGAATATCGCCGTTTGTGAATCGGGTATTTAAGACACAGAACGGCCAATCGCTTGCGAATAAAACCACAGGGATCTTCAGGTACGATTTCATATTTAGAAAACGATGGATCGAAGAGTGGACTTTGCTTTATAGCCGTCCACTTCGAGTTCCGCTGCTCGGCACTCACCCCTGCTGCATGGCCTGTTCGAGCGCGCCTACGACCCGCTCTTTTTCGCTGCTGCCGTCCGTGGAGAGACGCAGAAGCGGCAGGCCGATCTTGGCGAGGATGCCGTTTTTGCGCCGGTCGCGGGCGACCTGCACCTCGTCGAAACGGTGGTGGAGCACGCCGTCCACCTCGATCCCCAGAATCGGCGTGTTGTCCATCCGGTTGTAGAGCAGAAAGTCGAGATGCGAGCGGCGGCGGACGAAGAGGCGCTCCTCGTCGGACAGCTCGACGTTCCGTCCGACCAGATCGTACAGCCGGTAGTGTCGGTGGACGCCGATGGCGGAAAACCGATCCTCCTCGGCGAGAATTCCTCCGATGAGCCGTTCGGCGATCCGTTCGGCCGGCGATTCGCGTTTCGCATCGGAGGCGAACCGCATGGCGGCGTACTCCGTATGCTGCCGCTCGATCCAGTCGCAGGTGGCGTCGATCTGGCGCTGATTGTAGATCCGGCCGTTATGGGAGTAGGTTTTCGAGGCGGTTGTCGTCAGGACCGTAAAGGGATAGTCGCCCTTCGGTTCGGTCATGATGAGCAGCTCGTTCCGGTAATATTTCCGGTTGCAGAAGTCGATGATGAGCGGATGGCAGCGGTAATGTTCGCGCAGCAGCGTGACGGGCAGCCGTTCCCCGAAGACCCGTTTGAAGGAGGAGAGGATGTTCTGCCGCACGTAATCGTAAGCGTCGGGCACCCGATGTTTGTCGCGCAGCTCCTCGGCCTTCGCCCTGAGCTGCTCCTCCACGATATGCGGCAGCTGCCGGCTGTCGCCGATGATGATGATATTCCGGCAACAGGCGCAGCAGACGGCCGCCGTGAGGATATCGACCTGCGACGACTCGTCGATGATGACATAGTCGAGCAGGTGCCCCGCGCCGATCGAAGCGCACAGCGAATGGGTCGTACTCAGCACGACCGGATAGCGTTCGACGAAGGTGCGGAAATGCGTCCGGTAGTTCTGCATCGTGAACGGGGGCCGCTCCTCTTGCCGCGCTTCGTTCAGGCGTTCGTATTTGCGGTAGAGCATATCGCGGAACAGCGCTTCCGACACCTTCCCGTATGCTTCGATCAGGCTCTTCGCACGCTGCTCGTCGGACGGTGCCCCGAGCCGGGCGATGCGGGCCGAGAGCTCGGCGATATAGGTTTCGTAGAACTTGCGATCGGCATAGGCGGGCAGCAGCTCCGCATCCGCGAACAGCCGCTTCCCGGGCCACGCGCCGCACCGGAACAGCAGTCCGGCCCGCAAAGCGAGCGACGGCCTTCCGCCCTGCCACCTCTCGGTAACGAGATGCCGGAACGACAGCGCACGCCGGCTGTCGATCGGACGGAAGAAACAGCGGTCGACCCGCCGCATCCGCGCTTCGTCCAGCGGTTGTTCCCACAGCAGATGACGGTACTCGCATTGGGCATAGGAGCGTTTCGTCCGCAGGTCGGCCAGCTCCGCGTTGACGCGGAAAAGCTCGTCTATGGCCGCCGACAGCTCGCCCAGCCGCGTTCGCAGGGCCGTGCGTTCCTCCGCCGGCAACCGCCACGTAGGGTCGGGCATGAAATCCTGCTGTTTGTCCGCGAAAAAGGCCTGCCGTCTGGTCCGGTTTCCCAGTTCGGCCATCAACGCCCCGTACTCGTATTTCGACAGTTTGTCGCGCACGTTGTCCACCGCCGCATTGTTGTTGGACACGACACCGACGGTTTTTCCCTGCATCAGCAGATTGGCGACGATGTTCAGAATCGTCTGCGTTTTTCCCGTGCCGGGAGGTCCCTCTACCACGCTCACCCGATTGCCCAGCGCCCGCTGCACGGCGAGTTTCTGGCTGGCGTTGCAGCCGAAGGGATAGACGAGGGCCACGTTGTCGACATCGCACGCCGCCGTCCGCCCGTTCAGATAGGCATACAGCGCCGTACGGGGATCCTGCGGATCGATGCGCTGCATCGTCTCGGCGAGCAGGGCGGCGATCGAACTTTTCTTCTCCCCTTCGGGAACCTCCTCTGCGGCTTCCGTATCGGTCTCCGACTCCAGAGAGGCTTTGGCTGCGAGAACCTCCGCGAAATAGGAAAGTAGCCGCTCTTTGTCTGCGGGGAGCGGCTGCGCATCGACCGCTTCGATCCGCGACTTCTCGATCGCCGGCGAACGCAAGCCCTCTCCGGCGCCCAGCCGGACATATTTCCCGTAGTCGAACAGCGTATCGTACGGCTCCTGCAACGTTCCGTCCTTGTAGATGCGTACCTGCCGGCGTGTGGCGAGCAGGGGATAACAGACTACATGCTCTTTGCGATAGCGGAATACCCGCGCCGCGCCGTAATCGACATACACATACGCTCCGGCCGGTCGCAGCCCGACGATCTCCGACGTCTTGTCAACGTAGGCGTCGCGCCGCTTGTCGTGTACGAAAATCAGTTGGTCGGTCATCGTTCGGGTCGTTTATCGGGAATTAAAAACCGCTTTACCCTCACAAAGATAGTCATTTTGCCGCGATGGGCAAGAAGATGATAATTGGTCCGGTATTATTCGCATTCGCGCGACCATAGCTCGTAAAGTTCGCGGCTGAGCGCGATGACCTGCTCGGAGAG
>OLFY01004023.1_pt1 | contig 10846 bp, 10 predicted proteins | sample 1605611 | NCBI WGS metagenome assembly OLFY01 (sample SAMEA3888923, study PRJEB22519) | human gut metagenome | biome: human gut; feature: human-associated habitat; material: faeces | place: Denmark | collected 2011
GAGAAATAGGCATCCAGAATCGGAATACAGACGTTTGCCAGATTGCCGCCCTTCGAGCCCTTTTCCACATAGACTGCGATGGCGATCTGCGGATCGTCCGCCGGGGCGTAGAGAACAAACGAGGCGTGGTCCGAGCCGCCGAACGCGCCGGTCGACGTCGTGCCCTGCCACTGCGCAGTACCGGTCTTACAGGCAACCTTCACGGGGTAGTATTTGAAATATTCCTCCGCGGTGCCCTCCTGCGTCGTCATGTACATGCCCTCGGAGATACAGAGCTTTGCATCGTCGGACATTTCAAGCTTGCTTGCAACTGCCGGCTCATGCTCCAGAAGCAGATCCTGATAGTCCCAGGAGATGACGCGAGAGAGGAACGTCGCCTCATAGCGCGTGCCCTGATTGGCAAGCGCCTGCACGTAAGAGCACATCTGCATCGGCGTAAACCGGTTCAGGCTCTGTCCGATGACCGCCTGCAGAACGTCCGCGCCATACCAGCCGGCGTCGTCGTTTTCATAGAGCTTCGCCTTGTTTTCGGCGTTGGCGCGCATACCGGTCTCCTCGTCCAGCTCGACGCCGGTCGCTTCTCCGAGACCCAGCGCCTTTGCCACCACGTCAAACGGGTTGAAGCCGACTTCCTTCTGCGCCGTGTCGTAGGTCACGCGACCGACCTCATAGAAATAGTAATTGCACGAATGCGCAATTGCCTGGCGCATGTCGATCTGTCCGTGCGTCGCGCCGGTCGCGCGCGACCAGACGTAGCACTTCGGCTGGAACGAATCGTAGAACGTGTAAAGTCCCTGGTCGGTGATGAGGTGGTAGGGACTGTAGTGTCCGTAATCGATGGCGGCAATTGCCGTGACCATTTTATAGATGGATCCGGGGGGATACGCTGCGAGCAGCGCGCGGTTGAGAAGCGGCGACGTTTCGTCCTGGCTCAGCTCGGTGATGTCTTCGGAATAGGTGCTGAGGTTGAAGGTCGGGTAGCTCGCGCAGGCAAGCACCTCGCCGGTTTTCACCTGCTGGACCACGACCGCGCCGCCCACGGCGTCCTTGCCCTCCTTATGTTTGCCGACGCCGTTTTCGCGCAGATCAAGGATGACCTTCTCGAGCGCCTGCTCGGCGGTCGCCTGAAGAGAAATATCGATGGTTGTCTCGACGTTGTTGCCCGGCTGGGGAAGACTCGTGTAGTACTCGTTGAGCACATCGCCCGTCGTAGAAACCGTGGTGATTTTCGTGCCGGACGTGCCGTGCAGATATTCCTCAAACGCCTTTTCGATGCCGGACGTGCCGATCATGGCGTTCATGGCGTAGCCCTTCTGCTGATACTCCGTCCACTCGTCGGGTCCCATCGCGCCGATGGTGCCGAGCAGATGCGCGGCGTAGGCAGTTTTGTATTCGCGGACCGTGCCGGACTGGATGATAACGCCCGGAATGCCGAGCTCGGCGACCGCCGCCAGAGACTCCGCGTCCACGTCCTTTGCCAACATGTAGTTTTCAAGACCCGTATTGTCGACGCTTCGAAGCTCCAGCTCGTAGCGGACGGCGATGACGTTATACACATCGTCCGCGTCCCAGTCGTTCGGAATCCGGTATGCCTCGCGCAGGTTCCGCATCAGCGTGGACGCAGAAATGTCGAGGTCGTAGTCGCGGTTGTTGAGGAACATGCGGAAATAGTTCTGCCAGGTGGTGTTCAGGCTCTGCATATCGTATTCATACGGCTTCGTCTTCGTCACCGGGAAGTGGCTCTGGCACTCGATGCCGAGCTGCTGGCACATCTGCAGCAGCTTTAAGATATTTTCATTCGGCGCGCCGGTATTTGCCAGCACGTAGTTGATAATTACGATGTTATAGGTTGCGCGGTTGGAGACCAGCACGTTGCCGTTGCGGTCCAGAATGCAGCCGCGCGCGCCCTCGACCGTCGTCTGATAGGTCATGGAGTCGGCGTCGGCAACGGCGCGCTCGTCCGGGCTGACCGCGGCAAGGGTATACATGCGCAGCAGAAACACGCACATCACGGAAACGATGACGCCGATGAGCACCACCATGCGGAATTTGGAACGTCTAGCCAAAAATCAGGCACCTGCCTTTCGGATTGCCCATGCGGCAAGGTAGACCGGCGGACACAGAAGAAGAGACAGCCCCACCTGCGCCAGCACCGGAAGCATCCCCTGCATGCCGATGGAAGTTACGATACATTTGAAGAAAAAGAGCACCAGCTGGCAGAAAATCAGGCACAGCAGGCTCATCAGAAGCGCAGAAACGAGATTGCGCACCAGATACCGGTCGCACAGATACCCGCAGACCGCGCCGCAGCCGGCAAGCGGCACAATGTGAAGCGCGCCGCCGTCTGCGCCAGACAGCGCCCACAAAAGCCCGCACGCCATGCCGAAGACCCCGCCTGCCTCGCTTCCCACGTGCATCGAAACGCACGCGACCAGCACCGGCACAAAGCAGAGCTTGACGCCAAAGAAGCGCGGGCGTCCGAAGCTCACCGTCTGCACCACCAGCACAAACAGCACGAGCGCCGCATATAAAGCCCACATGAGGGCATTTTTGTATCGTTCGCGCATGGTTTCCCGCCTTTCCGTCTGCCGGTTTTCTGCTTACTGATTTGCGTAGTTTGTGATGATGAAGATCTGCTCGAGGTTGTCAAGGTCGCACGACGGGTTCAAGGTCGCATATTTGGCGACGCCCGTCTCGTCCTGGCTCGCGTTTGTGATATAGCCGAGCAGAAGCCCTCTGGGATAGAGCGTCGAGCCGGTTGTGACGACCTGGTCGTCGTTTTTGATGATCGCGTCGGTCAGCAGATAGTTCATGCGAAGGATGCTGCTGCCGTCGGGAAGATACGTGCCCTGCACGACGCCGGTGTAGCCGGAGGACGCAATCGAGGCGCTGATTTCCAGAGACGAGTCCATGATCGTCGTGATCGTCGCCCAGTTGACGCCGACCTTGGTAATCAGACCCACGACCTGCCCGTTCTCGGTGACGGCGCACATGCCCTCTTCCAGCCCCGAGTTCGTGCCCTTGCCGATGGTAAAGGCGCTTTTGTAGTCCGACGAGTCCCACGAGATGATATACGCCGAAACGAAGCTGTAGTCCTCATGCTCCTCGCTCAGCCCCAGCAGCGTCTTGAGCTGCTCGTTTTCGCGCTGATACTGCTCAGCGGTGCGCACGTCCTCCTCCATCGCGAGGATTTTCTTCTGCAGCTCCGCGTTTTCCGCCTTCAGCGCCTCATAGCCGAAGATATAGTTATAGTACCGCTCTGCCTGCCGGTCGATGGCAGCAATGCCGGTGCGGATCGGAGAGAGAATCGTCCCGACGACGTTTTCTCCGAAGCTCGCCCCGCTCGTGATGCCGAGAATGACGGCGACAATGACGGCAAGCACGACAGCCACGATCAGGATCGTCTTCAGCCGCGCCGTCCAGAAATTCTTTTTCAATCGATCACTTCCCCGCGCCGTATGCCGGCGCTCTTATAGTCAGGCTTGCCCCAGAATGCGCACGCCCGCATCGCGGAGCATCCACGCCAGCGTGCAGACCGGAAGCCCCATCACGCAGAAATAGTCGCCGTCCAGGTGCGAGACGAACATTGAGCCGTAGCCCTGAATGCCGTAGGCGCCCGCCTTGTCCATCGGCTCCTTCGTTTCGATATACGCGGCAATTTCCGCGTTGGAAAGGTCCCGGAACGTCACGCCCGTCGATACGACCTGCGTGTTTGCCTTTCCGTTTGCATGGACCGTCAGCCCCGTGTAGACCGTGTGCGTCCTGCCGGAAAGCAGCCGCAGCATCCGCGCCGCGTCCTGTTCATCTTTCGGCTTTCCGAGAATTTTCCCGTCGATGACGACAATCGTATCCGCCGAAACAATCACGTCCTGCGGGTGCAGCGCGGCAATTTTTTCTGCCTTGCGCGCGGACACTGCCGCAACCTCGTGCGCAGGCGTCTGCGACGGGTCCATGGTCTCGTCGATATCCGCCGTCTGCACCGTAAATTCCAGCCCCATCATCGAAAGCAGCTGCTTTCTTCTGGGGGATTTGGATGCCAAAATAATCATTTTTTCGCCTTCTTATTCTACACCGCGATTGTAAAGTCCTCTCGTGCAGCTGCCCGGCTCGAAGCGCGCGCCCAAACGGTACTCGGACAGAACCCGGTCGACCTCGCCCGCGTTTTCCGTCGTAAACTGCAGCCGCAGCGCCCAAAGCCCCATGCCGCGGAAGCTCTCCTTTTTATCGAGCAGATACAGCTTCTTCCCGTTGAGCAGGACATTGCGGCACGTGCCGGGGTCCTTGACGATCGGGAATTCCTCTCCCATGCGGTCAATGAGCTTCGTCTGCGTCGTCTGGCACGAGCAGGTGCCCGTTCTGTTTTTCATCACGCAGTTTTCCATCAGCATCAGCGGCAGCCTTCCGTAGATCATGACCTCCGACGGAACGGCCTTTGACACGTCCCGAATCTGCGGCATCGTCATCTCAAAAGACAGCAGCTGCGAGTCCACACCGATGGTTCTTAAATAGTGCATCGCGCGGGAATTATAGATGTTGAGCCCAAAATCGCCGCGCACGGCAAAGCCCGCCGCCTTGGCGATCTTGATCTGTCCGATATTTCCGACAAGCAGCTGCCGCACACCCATCACATAGACGCTCTTGAGCTGCTCGGCAAGCCCCGGATTTTCGCCCGACCACACCACGCGCGGCAAAATCGCCGCCAGCTGCGTTTCCACGCCGATCATCCGTGTCAGCTCGGGGTGTTCATAGAGCTCGGAGAGCGGCACATACAAAACCGCCGGTTTTTCCGAAATCAGCCGCGGCGTGATCTGCGAAGCCGAGCGCACCGCCACGGTCAGCTGGGGCTCTCCCGACATGCCGTCATAGAGCGCGGGCTTGTTATACGCGTTTGTTTTTGGCAGCGTGACTCTTCCACGTCTTGCCGTGAGCTCCGCAAGGACCTCTCTGCGCATCGCATTGATCGAAGACGCAGGGAGCATCAGCCCGGGGTCCACCACCGAGCGCACCATCGCGCAATAATACGGCGTGCCGCCCGTTTTCTTGAGCCTTGATTCCAGATCGTCCGCTGTCAGAGAATGCACCAGCGCCTGCTCGGGAACGGGGCCGACCGCCTTGCAGACATGCCCGTCCTCGTCCTGCGCGGCAAGCTGCGCCGGCTCTCCTGCACGCACCATCGCGTAGAACTTGACCGGCACGCGCGGGCTTTCGCCCGATTCATACGTCGCGCGGGCAGCGGAAAACAGCTCGCGGTTGTCCTCCGGCTCCTGCCGGGTGCCGAACATGCTCTGCCCGGTCTTTCCCTCGTAATAGCCCTGTGTAAAGCCCTGGCGGGAGAAGACCGCCTCCAACTGCTGCATGTCGTTTTCCGTGACGCGCCTGCCGTCGATCGCGGCGCGGTATGCCTTTGTGACCACCGCGACATACTCCGGGCGCTTCATTCTGCCCTCGATTTTGACCGACGCAACGCCCATGCGCTCGAGTTCGCGCACATGCTCAATGAGGCAATTGTCTTTCAGGCTCAGCGGATACCGCGTCGCCTCGAATCTGCCGTAGCCATACGCAAGCCTGCACGGCTGGGCGCACTGCCCGCGGTTTCCCGAGCGCCTGCCGATGACGCTGGATAAATAGCACTGCCCCGAGTAGCACATGCAAAGCGCGCCGTGGACAAAAACCTCGATCTCCACAGGGCTTCTGCGGCAGATATGGCGGATCTGCTCCATCGGAAGCTCGCGCGACAGAACCACCCGGCTGCAGCCCAGCTCCGCCGCGGCAACCACACCCTCGAGCGAGTGAATCGACATCTGCGTGGACGCATGCACCGGCACTGACGGCGCAATTTCCTTGCACAGCTGCACCATGCCGAGGTCCTGCACGATAAACGCATCGACGCCGAAGACCGCCGCCGCCCGGATGACCTCCGCCGCGCGCGCCATCTCCCGGTCAGAAACAAGCGTGTTGAGCGTCAGATGCACCTGCACGCCGCGCACATGGCAGTAGACAATCGCCTCCTGCAGCTCGTCGGCAGAGAAATTCTGCGCGCCCATGCGGGCGTTGAACCGGTCATATCCAAGATAAACCGCATTGGCTCCGTTCTGTACGGCAGCGCGCAGCGCCTCCATCGAGCCCGCGGGAGAAAGCAATTCGAGCATGTCGTTCTTCCTTCGTCTGTATTCAAGCCCCGTTTGCATACGGGCATAGCAATAGTACAGTACATTGTATCACAAGCGGCCGAAAGAAGAAAGTAGTTCTGCAATTTATTTGTAAACTGCCCCCGTGTATAGTGTAATTGCATTAAGTCGACAGGCTTTTTGCAGTTACACTTTTTTATTTTCTCCCAGAGAAAGGACGGTGAAAACGTGGCTGAATGTTACAAAACGATCGAATATCCGGACCGAAAGGCAATCGCGGCCCTTTACGCCGCCGGCGCAAAGGCCGGACAGATCGCGAAGGAAATCGGCGTCGCCCCCCGTACCATCTACGCCGAACTGAAGCGCGGCCGCGAAGGGGACAAGCTGGACAAGAACTTCCGGCCGTCCTACGACGCAGACCTGGCCCAGAAGCGCGCCCAGGAAAGCCTTCGCCGACGCGGCCGGAGGAAAGGAGGGCCGGCAGAATGACCCCCAGAGCAAGGCAACGGCGAACGCGCCGGAGAATCCGCAACGCGGCCGGTCTTCTTTCCCTGGTGGCCTTCCTGGCGCTTCTGGGAAGCGTCGGAGCCGTCGAACAGGACCTGGTCCCCCTTCTCCCTGGCGCGATCCGTATCTTCGCGGCGCGAACCTGTCGGGGAAAATGTTCAGGGAGTACGAAGCCGCGGCGAAGTCGATCCGAAGCCAGATCGACAGCTTCTATTCGAAGTACGCCGGCAAGTACGGCCTGACCTACGACCAGGCGGTCCGCCTTCTGTCCAGGAAGGAGTTCCAGGAGTGGAAGGCCACCCTGGGCGACTATGTCGCCACCATCGAAGCCACCACCGACCCCAGCGTGAAGGCGGTCCTGAAGGCACAACTGGACGCCCTGTCGGCGAACAGTTCCATTTCCCGCCTGGAAGCCCTTCAAGGTCAAATCGACCTGATCCTGAACGACCTGTGGAAACGCGGCGTCGAGCAGATGAAGGAAGAACTGGGCGAAGGCTTCGTCGAAGGGTACTACAAGAAGTCCTATGACCTCCAAAGCCGCGCCGGCTTCTACAATGAGATCGCGAAGATCGACGCTTCCGCCGTCGAAGACGCCGTGTCCTATCCCTGGTCCGGCGCTATGTTCTCCGATCGCCTGTGGCAGTCGAAACAGGCCCTGGTCTTCAACACCAGGGAGATCATCACCCAGGGCCTGATCCAGGGGAAAAGCGTGGGCGTCATGGCGTCCGCCCTTTCCTCCCGAATGGGCCAGTCCTACAAAAACGCCGAACGCCTGATCCGCACCGAAACCGCCCATATCCACGCAGAAGCCGACAGAAGGGCCTACAAGGAAGCCGGCGTCGCGGAATATGAATATATGGCCGCGGTCAACGAACGCACCTGTGACACTTGCGGCGCCCTGGACGGCCGCCGTTTCAAGGTCGACGACGCGGAACCTGGCGTCAAATAACCGCCCCTTCACCCGAACTGTCGCTGTACGACGGTCGAATATGACCCCGAAGAGGCCCTGGACTGGCTGAACAGCGGGGAGCCTATGCCGAAGCGGACCACCTATCAGGAGTGGTACAGCCGGCAGACGGCCGCAAACGGTCAAGGTTCGGTTGAAGTCGAACGGAAGAAGGCGTATAATATCAAGGCAGACCAGGAGCAATTCGACGCCTTCCTGGGCGTCCTTCCGGACGGCGAAGTCCCGCCCACCCTGGACGCCTTCCAGAACGTGAAATACACGAATCCGGAGAAATGGCGCCAGATGAAGGCAAAGGTCCGCCTTTACAACAGCACCGCCAGCCGCGGCACCCTCCCCGAAGCGGCGTCCGCGTCGGCGCCCCAGGACAAACTTCAGGGCTACCTTCTGAACCATGAACACCCCCGCGGGAAGGAAAAGGCCCATGTGATCAACCAGGTCCTGGGCTACAATGTGGAAAACTGGGAAACCTTCCAGAAGAAACTTCTGACGGAGGTCCAGAAGTCCCCTGTGACGAAGACCGTATCCACGCAGTTCGGCGAACGGTACACCGTCCCCGTGATCCTGTACGGCCGGAAGGACCGGTTCCTTCGCCTGAACACCGTCTGGCAGATAGACACCGGCGGGAAGGCCCCGCATTTCATCACGGCAACGCCGGAAAGGAAGAAGTGACAGCCTATGTTTGAATTATATGACACCGTCGTCCTTCTGGAAGACGACCCTGACACCGGCGTCAAAGCCGGCACAGAAGGGACCGTCGTCTATATCCAGGGCAACGGGGAAGCCTACACCGTCGAGTTCTTCGACGAAAACGGGGACACGATCGAAGACGCCCTGTTCAAGGACTTCCTTCCGTCACAACTGAAGAAGAAGTAAACGTCGGCCGACCGGCCGGCGTTTTCTTATACCCTTTTCCAGGTGGAACAGGCGTCGCCTTCGGGCGGCGCCTTTTTCATAATACAAGCCGCACCCGTCCGGCGACCAGGCGGGACCGCGAAGGGCGTGGAAGCCGCCATATAAACAGCGGAGAAAGGAACACCTATGATCATTGAAGGAATCAGAAATCTTCTGGGCGAAGACCTGGCGAAGCAGGTCGAAGCGGCGCTGAAGGGCAAGGGCAAGGACGGAAAGGACGTCGACCTGGTGATCGGGAACGACGGGACCTTCGTTCCGGCCGAAAAGTACAACGGTGCCAACAGCGGGAAGGCCAGCGCGGAAAACGCCCTGAAGGCGGCCGCGGAAGCCCTGAAAGCTGTCGGCGGTTCCGGCGATCCGGCAAAGATCGCGGACGACGTCAAGGTCGCGAAGGAGAAGTTCGACACCCTTCAGACGACCCACGCCGCCGAACTTGCGAAGATCAGCAAGCGGTCCGCCCTTCAGATGGCCTTGAACGGGAAGGTCTATGACCCTTCCGACATCATCGGCCTTCTGGACATGGACAAGATCGAAGTCAGCGACGACGGAAGCCTGAAAACTGACCTGGAAGGCCTTCTGAAGCCGATCAAGGAGTCGAAGGCGTACCTGTTCAAGGAAGACCCCGCAAAGACCCCGCCCGTCCACGGCGCGACGCCGGCCGATCCTGGCCCGAAGACGCCGCCGGCGGCCGGCAAGGTAGACGGCCCCGTCTGCCTGTAAACCACACCACCAAAAACGAAAGGAATGATACACAATGGCAAGAACTAAAGCTATCAGCCTGATCCAGAGCGGTTCCACGAAGGCCGACCTGGCCGAACTGTCCGGCCTGGTGATCGCGAACATTCAGAAGGACACCCTGGCCCAGGGCCTGAAGTCCCAGGCCTACACCGGCAACCCCGCCAGCGGTTCCGTCGAGTTCAAGCGATTCAAGAACAGTGCGTCCCAGCCCTACGGCACCGCGCGCACCGCGAACAAGGGAACCGCAATCACCGTTCCCCCGACCCCTGTCAACCTGGACACCCACCGCGAGATCGTCGAGGAAGCCGCGAAGTTCGACCTGGACACCTTCGGCGTGACGAACATCATGGCGCGCCGTGCCGACAACCACGTCGACACCGTGGCCGCGGAGTTCGACGCCGCCTTCTTCCAGACCGCGCAGTCCAGATCGTTCACGCGCAGCATCAAAAGCCCTCCCAGAAGCGACCACACGACGCCCGTCTGGTTGAGAACGCTTCCGGAATAGAAGGGAATGAATGAGCGCCAATCCTGATAGGCATTGGAGGCGTAGATATAAGCAAAGTGCGAGACAATCGCAAGCAGGAAAAGCCGCAGCGCGTAGCGCCGGAAATTTCGGGTGTAATGATAGCCCTCGGCAATAAAATAGCACATGATGGGGCAGGTGAGCCTGCCGATGATGTGCATGGTAAGCGGCATCGCCTGCGCAGGATACCCGGGGAACAGCAGCCACGCGATATGATCAAGCGTCATGGCAAGGATCGCGAGCAGCTTGAGTGCGTCGCCGGTAAGACCGCGGCGGGATGGGAAGGCAGCGTCTGACATGAGAAACCTCCTGATGAAAAGCTTGTATTGCAGTATTGTAAAGAATGCGGGCGGCGTTGTCAACTGCGCGCGCTTGACGTTTTGGCGCGTGCGTGATACCATCAGGATAGAAAAAACCGAAAGGCAGGAACGGAAGATGCAGCTGCGCCGGATGCTCGGTATTCAGCCGGGGCTGACCGCCATCATTGGAGGCGGCGGAAAGACGACGCTTTTATATGCGCTGGCGCGCGAGCTTTCTCAGACGGCGCGTGTGATTGTGTGTACCACGACGCATATTCTGCCGCCGGAGCACCTGCCGTGCCTGACGGATGGAACGGAAACGGAAATCCGCCGGACACTGAAAAAAACGAAGTGTGTCTGCGTGGGAACGCGGACGCAAGAGGGAAAATTCACCGCGCCGGAGCTTGCGTTTGAGAAGCTTCTGCCGATGGCGGATTACATTCTCGCGGAGGCGGACGGCTCGAAGCACCTTCCTCTGAAGGCGCACGCAGCCCATGAGCCGGTGATTCCGCCGGAAGCAAACCAGACCATTCTGGTTCTCGGTGCGTCGGGCTTTGGAAAGCCGATTGCTGCCGCGGCGCACCGACCGGCGCTCTACGCCGAAAAGCTCGGTGTGACGCAGGATACGATTGTAACGCCGGAGCTTGCCGCGCGGCTCATAAATCTGGAAGGCTTTCATACGCGGGTGCTGGTCAATCAGGCACAGACGCAGTGGGAGCTGGCGCTGGCGCGGGAACTGGCGGCGTATCTGCACTGCCCGGTTGCGGCAGGG
>OLFY01004028.1_pt1 | contig 10821 bp, 9 predicted proteins | sample 1605611 | NCBI WGS metagenome assembly OLFY01 (sample SAMEA3888923, study PRJEB22519) | human gut metagenome | biome: human gut; feature: human-associated habitat; material: faeces | place: Denmark | collected 2011
TAAAATACAAGGCACTTATTTTAAAATAAGTGCCTTGTATTTTTCGCCTTTTCAAACATCTATTTTACAACAACTTACAAAACCCGAAAAATCAGCCTTGAAACGAGAGCCGGAAACGGGCAAATCTGCACGTTTCATCATGACGGAAAACGCAGATACTGCGGCTTTGTTTTTTTGTAATTTTGCACGGAAACAAAATGTAAGAACATGAAAAAAGGTTTGGTTTCGCTTATCTTTATTATTGTCGCAAGCACAATCTATTCACAAACGCTCAAAAACTATTGCGACACGGCACGCAATTATATTATTGACGGAAAAACAACTCCTGTTTTGTCGGTTCTGCCCAAGGTTTACGGCAGCTTCATGACGGAAAACGTCAGGTTTACGGCACACAAAAAATTGAGATAGACGGAGTTCCCTACCCCGTTCCCCTTAAAAATCCGCGTCGCGTGGATTCGCTGCGCAAGAAAATGGGAATGGAGTCGCTTTGGAAGGAACTGCAAGAGGACTACGGGGGAAAATGGAATCTGAAAAAGTATCTTGAAAGCGAAAGCAAATCGGAAGAAGTATATAGCAACTGGTTGAAAAAGAACCGCAATGTCCGATAGCCCGGCGGAAAGGCGGAGAGGCTAAAACTTAACGGTTTCGCACACCGCGCCGAGGTATTTTTCATACGCCGCAACCATGAATCTCAGGCATTCGTCCATTTTGTTTTCATTGCCGTCGTACCCGTTCACCACCGCAAGCATGCGCGTAGTGGCAAGAGACATCTTGGTGCGCTCGTTGTCGCTTGTGGGAGTGCCTATACCGCCTGCGGAATCGCGATAAACCGGCATGCCTTCTATATTAAGTACACCGCGCCCTATTCCCTCGTATGGCTCGCCCGCACGTCCCACTCCGAGAACAATGTCGTTGCCCTGTATTTTGTCGTAATCGAAGCATCCTACACTGTAACCGTAGTCTATGCTCACGAGATTGCCTATGTCAACCGCAGTATTCACGGTCCATAATTCCTTACCCTGCAAAATGCGGCGCACAAGTTGTTCGTTCGACGGACGATAGCGCGACGGATCCTTGCCACACGCCTTATATACCCTGCGCGTAGCCTCTATGCCGCTTATATGTTTTATGGTGTCAACGGTTTGGCGCATCTTCAATTCGCCGGCTTTGACACGAATCTCATTCCAAAGCTCCTCACAGTATTCGGAGTTGGTAAATTCCGCATACAAAGCACCTCCCACAAAATCGGGACAGGCACTGCGTATCTGTTCCGAGACAATCAAATTTTTCTTTTCCATGCCACACGACGTTATATACTGCAAAATTGCGCATTTTATAAATGTTGCGCGCACCCGAAGCATCATTTTTCTGCGCAGTAAGAATGTCAAAACCATGATTTCCCCGAGAAAAAGCACGTTTTCAATCAATTTCTCTCCGAAAATTGCATTTGGTCAAAGTTATTTGCCAAGTGTTATTTGCAATATTGCGCAGAAATGAGTAATTTTGCGCTGAAATAAAGCGCGAATAAAATAACTATGCGTGACCTTACATTTATGGAAAAATTTTTTCAGTCACACGCTTACATGTTAAGCCATCTGAACGCACCCGTTCAGCGTTCGCTAATGGACAGAATTGACTGGAGTCACAGGATGATTGGGATACGAGGCCCGAGAGGCGTTGGCAAAACCACGTTTCTTCTTCAATATGCCCGCAATCACTTTGATCCGCAGCTTCAGCAGTGCCTGTACATAAGCATGAACAACTTTTATTTCCAAGGGCGCGGAATCGTGGAATTCACAGAAGATTTCGTGCGCTACGGAGGCAGAGTACTTCTGATAGATCAGGTTTTCAAGCAGCCCAACTACGCTGCCGATCTCGTGGAATGCTACCGACGTTTTGACAAGTTGCATATAATCTATGCCACTTCCTCTGTAATTCCTCCCGACAGCGAGGCACAACGCGAGCTAAACAGAATCAGCGATGTTTATGTGCTTCACGGATTCTCATTCCGCGAATTTGTAAACTCGCAAACCGGTCTGAATTTCCGTTCTTACAGTCTTAACGAAATTCTCGAAGGACACGAACAGATATTGAAGACCATTCTTCCGAAAGTACGTCCGTGGAACTATTTCCAAGATTACCTCCACCACGGCTACTATCCGTTCTTCCTCGAAACACATAACTTCACGGAACAACTGCTGAAGTCAATAAACATGATGATCGAGGTTGACATTCTGTTCATAAAGCAAATAGACCTGAAATATCTGGCAAGAATACGCAAACTGCTCTATCTGCTGGGCATGGAAGGCATTACCGCGCCAAATGTAACCAAACTCGCCTACGAGATAGGCACCTCGCGCGCCACGGTAATGAACTACATAAAAGATTTGGAGGAGGCAAGGCTCGTGAACCTTGTTTACCGCGAAGGCGAAGATTTTCCCAAGAAACCCGTACAAATCATGATTCACAACACAAACCTGCTCTACGCCATAAGCTCGCGCAATGCCGAAGAGCAAGAGGTCATGGAAACTTTCTTCGCAAACAGCGTGTGGAGACATCACAGTGTGAGCAAAGGCAAACGCACCGGTTCGTACATTATAGACGGACACAACATTGTGGTTTGCGATAAATCGCGCCGCTTCAAGGCACAGGACGGAGTGTATTTCGCACGCTACAACGCCGAAGTGGGACACGGAACCGACATTCCGCTATGGCTCTTCGGATTCCTCCACTAATAAATTCAGGAACAAACGAAAATTTACATAACATTTCATTCAATTACAAAATGAGTAAGGAAAAGAAATTCATAACATGTGATGGTAACCAAGCCGCAGCCCACGTAGCATATATGTTCTCGGAGGTTGCAGCCATATATCCCATCACTCCTTCGTCTCCAATGGCAGAGCACATTGACGAGTGGGCTGCCGACGGAAGAAAGAACCTCTTCGGCGACACCGTATCCGTACAGGAAATGCAATCCGAGGGAGGTGCAGCAGGTGCTGTGCACGGTTCGCTTCAAGCAGGTGCGTTAACATCGACATTTACGGCATCACAGGGCTTGCTCCTAATGATTCCGAACATGTATAAAATAGCAGGCGAATTATTACCCTGCGTTTTCCACGTATCAGCCCGCACTTTGGCATCACACTCTCTCTGTATTTTCGGAGACCATAGCGATGTCATGGCTTGCCGTCAGACAGGTTTCGCAATGTTGTGCGAAGGCAGCGTACAGGAAGTAATGGATTTGTCGGCAGTTGCCCATCTCGCAACAATAGAAAGCCGAGTACCTTTCATTAACTTCTTTGACGGTTTCCGCACATCGCACGAGTATCAGAAGATAGAGGAAATAAGCGAAGACGAATTGCGTCCGTTGGTTGACCAAAAGGCTCTCGCAGAATTCCGTTCCCGTGCGCTATCACCCGAACACCCTGTGGCACGCGGCATGGCAGAGAACCCCGAAACTTTCTTCGCACACCGTGAGATTTGCAACTCTTATTATGACGCAATTCCGGGCATCGTAGAGAAATACATGAAGGAAGTTTCCAAAATTACCGGTCGCGAATACAAACTCTTCAGCTATTATGGTGCCGAAGACGCAGACCGCGTAATAATTCTCATGGGTTCTGCTACCGAAGCAGCACGCGAGGCAATTGATTACCTGAATGCCAACGGTCAGAAAGTAGGTATGGTGAGCGTTCACCTTTATCGTCCGTTCTCCGTTAAGCATCTCCTCGCTGCAATTCCCGAAACAGTTAAGCGCATTGCCGTTCTCGACAGAACAAAAGAGCCGGGAGCTGAGGGTGAACCCCTTTACCTTGATGTTCGCGACGCTTTCTACGGAAAGAAGAACCAACCGCTCATCGTTGGAGGGCGTTACGGTTTGGGAAGTTGCGACACAACTCCCACAATGATTATTTCTGTTTACGACAATCTCAATCTTCCCGAGCCCAAGAACCACTTCACACTCGGCATTGTTGATGATGTTACATTCACTTCCCTTCCCATTGAAGAGGAAAAAGCTCTCGGCGGCAAGGGAATCTTTGAAGCTAAGTTCTACGGACTTGGTGCAGACGGCACAGTGGGTGCAAACAAAAACTCAATCAAGATTATCGGCGACAACACGCAGAAATATTGCCAGGCATACTTCTCTTACGACTCTAAGAAGAGCGGCGGTTTCACTTGCTCGCACCTTCGTTTCGGCGATACCCCGATACGTTCCACTTATCAGATAAAGACTCCTAATTTCGTGGCTTGCCATGTTCAGGCTTACCTGCACATGTACGACGTAATTCGTGGTCTTCGCAAGAACGGAACATTCCTTCTCAACACAATCTGGGAAGGCGAAGAACTTGCAAACAATCTGCCCAACCATATCAAACGTTATTTTGCGAAGAACAACATAACCGTTTATTATATCAATGCCACAAAGATTGCTCAGGAAATTGGTCTCGGCAACAGGACGAATACCATTCTCCAGTCGGCATTCTTCCGCATTACAGAGGTAATTCCTGTTGATCTTGCCGTAGAGCAGATGAAGAAATTCATTGTTAAGAGCTACGGAAAGAAAGGTCAGGATGTTGTTGACAAGAACTTCCAGGCTGTTGAGCGTGGTAGCGAGTACAAACAACTTACCATTGACCCGCAATGGGCTAATCTTCCCGACGATGCAGAAATCAAGCGCGACGAACCGGAATACATTTCCAAGCTCGTGCGTCCCATCAATGCACAAAACGGAGATCTTCTCCCTGTTTCGGCTTACAAACCCTCTATCGACGGTACTTGGGAACAGGGCACAGCAGCTTACGAAAAACGTGGCGTAGCAGCTTTCGTTCCCGTTTGGAATGCCGACAACTGTATCCAGTGTAACAAGTGCGCATTCTGTTGTCCTCACGCTGCCATCCGTCCGTTCGTAATGACAGACGAAGAAGTTAAGGATTTCAAGGGCAAAACTCTTGACATGCTTGCTCCGAAAGCAATGAAAGGCATGCACTATGTTCAGCAGGTTGATGTTCTCGACTGCCTCGGCTGCGGCAACTGTGCCGATGTCTGCCCCGGCAAGAAAGGCGAAAAGGCTCTTACAATGGTTCCACTTGAAGGACAACTCGGCGAAGCCGACAACTGGGAATATTGCGTTAAGAAAGTTACCTCCAAGCAGGATCTCGTTGACATCAAGTCCAACCCCAAGAATTCGCAGTTTGCTCAACCGCTCTTCGAGTTCTCCGGTGCATGCTCCGGATGCGGCGAAACTCCTTACGTAAAGCTTATCTCCCAACTCTTCGGCGATCGTGAAATCGTTGCCAATGCTACCGGTTGCTCATCAATCTATTCCGGTTCCATTCCTTCCACACCTTATTGCAAAAATGCCAAAGGTCAGGGTCCGGCTTGGGCTAATTCTTTGTTCGAAGACTTCTGTGAATTCGGTATGGGTATGACTCTTGCAAACAAGAAAATGCGCAACCGCATTCAGGCAATCCTCGAAGAACAACTCACATGCGACAAAGCATCCGACGAATACAAGGAAGCAGCAAAAGAATGGATTGCAAACCGCGAGGATGCAGAGGGATCACGCGCTGCAGGCGAGAAACTCATTCCTATGATTGAAGCCAAGAAAGACGAATGCAAGAAAATGGCAGAGTTAGTGGGTCTTGAGCACTACTTCACCAAGCGCAGCCAGTGGATAATCGGTGGCGACGGTGCAAGCTACGACATAGGTTACGGCGGACTTGATCACGTACTCGCATCGGGCGAAGACGTAAACATTCTCGTGCTCGATACCGAGGTTTATTCAAACACCGGCGGTCAGGCATCAAAGTCCACACCTATCGGAGCTATTGCGCAGTTTGCAGCACAAGGCAAGCGCATCACCAAGAAGGACCTCGGACTTATGCAGACCACATACGGCTATGTTTACGTGGCACAAGTTGCAATGGGTGCAGACCAAGCACAGTGCTTGAAAGCTTTCCGCGAGGCAGAGGCTTATCACGGTCCTTCACTTGTCATAGCTTACGCTCCGTGTATCAACCACGGTTTGAAGATAAAAGGCGGCATGGGTCGCTCACAAGCAGAAGAGGCACGTGCTGTGGAATGCGGTTACTGGCATCTCTGGCGTTTTAATCCCGAACTCGAAAACGAGGGCAAGAATCCGTTCTCTCTTGACAGCAAGGAGCCGGATTGGAGCAAATTCCAGGACTTCCTCAACGGCGAAGTGCGTTATCTTTCTTTGAAGAAAGCACGTCCCGCAGAGGCACAGGAACTTTTCGACGCAGCAGAAGCAGCAGCAAAACGCCGCTATGCTACATACATTCGTAAAACCAAGGAAGATTGGTCGCTCGGCGAGTAATCATCCGAAGTAAATACCAATAAAAGTCCTCTCGCAAGTATTTGCGAGGGGACTTTTTATATATAAATGTTGCCTACACTATGTTTTCCCCGAATAAGGATCCGTTCTTGTGCCTTTGACTGCGTATACGTGCTATCGTTTCCTATGTTTTTGCTGCAAAACACGATTAGAATTTTCTGTACTACTGCGAACAGATTCTGCCACTTGCGACATTAATTCGTGCAGAGTCTCATCCGAGGGTTCTTCTTTCGATGTCAGTCGATACTCTTTAATTCCCATTTCTTTTATTATTGCTCACAAAATAAAGCTTTCCCTCATTAACATTCAAATCTTTTCAGAAAACCTTCTTCCTTATCTTCCGGCACTATTTTTTCCGGACATAAAAACACTCTTTTCATGACTTGAAAAAACACACATGGCTTGTTGTGAAAAATACAAGCCATATATTTTGAAATAAGTGCCTTGTATTTTAAAATATATGCCTTATATTTTTTGCAAAAATCGGTATCTGATTTTCAACAACTTACAAAGGCGGTAAAATGCGGCTTTCCGCACTTGTTTTTCCGACTGTTTCGACGGAGTTTATCCTTGTCCGAAACAGATTGCGGTGTGCGGTGTTGCACATTATTAATACTTTTCTGCACAGAAACGGCTGAAAAACGTACCTTTGCATTCGGTTTACCAAACAAGGCAATGGACGAACATTCTCACGCAGGAAAGAAACCGCAAATAGCTGTTGTCAATCGCAACACGCTCGCTGCCAACGGTCTTACATCGCTCATCGAGGGCGTGATGCCCATGGCAGAAGTTGCCGTGTTCAACAATATGTCCGACATTCCCGAATCATTACTTTCGGGATTCTTTCATTTTTTCATTTCGGCGGATGTGCTTTTCGAAAACCGTGAATATTTCGTAGGGCAATGCCACAAGACGATTGTTGTAACCGAGGGCGACCGCCATCCGACCATTCCCGCATGTTTCCGAACGCTCGACGCCACGCTCAACAGCCATGCGTTGCTACGCGAGTTCCTGAGAATGGAACAAATGGCGCATGGCGGCGGAAGAAAGTTGCCCGAAGAAATGAAGCAGAGCGGCAACATGACTGCCAAGTCGCCCGAACTGACCCCGAGAGAGATTGAAGTGCTTCACGAAATTGTCACGGGGCACATTAACAAGGAAATTGCCGACAAACTGAACATCAGCCTCACCACCGTGATAACCCACCGCAAAAACATAATGGAAAAGCTTCACGCCAAGTCGGTTGCCACGCTCGCCATATACGCCGTGATGCACGGAATAGTGCCAGTTGACCAAATCTGACGGCGAAAAGCCAATCACATTGCATAACAGGTAAACAAAATCCGAAAATATGTATTAACTTTGTCGGATTAAAAAATTACGAAATGGAGCGACTTCTGCACTATACATGGCAAAACAAACTATTTCCCGCCGGTCCGCATAAAACCACACACGGCATTCCCCTCGAAATAATAACTCCGGGAGTGCACAACTCCGATGCCGGACCCGATTTCATTGGAAGTATAGTCAGAATAAACGGAATGGAATTTGCCGGAAACGTTGAAATCCACACCAAAAGCAGCGATTGGAACAGACACGGGCATCAAGACGACCGCAAATATGCCAACGTGGTGCTGCATGTGGTTTCGGAAGCCGACACCGAGGTGTTCGATTGCAACGGCAGGCAGCTTCCGCAATTCGTAATGCAGGTGCCGCAATACATCGAGGCAAATTATGACGAACTGAGCCGCGAAGAGAAATTTCCTCCCTGTTGGCGCAACGTGGGCAACCTTTCCGACATAAAAATAAACAGTTGGCTCTCAAAACTTCACATAGAACGCCTCGAAGCCAAAGTATCACGCATATACGATTGCCTGCATCGCTGCAACAACGATTGGGAACGTGTGTGTTTCATAACCATTGCACGAAATTTCGGCTTTGGCGTGAACGGTGAAGCCTTTGAAGAATGGGCATACAACATACCTCTGAACGCCGTTGCCAAACATCGCGACAATCCTTTTCAGGTTGAGGCAATGTTTCTCGGTCAGGCGGGGCTGCTTGACGAAGATTCTCTGCCTGAAAAATACAAAGAAGCGGCAATAAAAGAGGGATGGTTTTCAAAACTCGCGGCAGAGTATAAATTTCTGTCCCACAAATTCACACTCACACCCATGCCTGTGGAGCATTGGAAGCTTTTGCGCACGCGCCCGCAGAACTTTCCTCACATTCGTCTCTCACAACTTGCGGGACTTTACGCAAAAGATACGTTTTCTCTCGCGTCTCTCACGGCTCCCGGCGAACTTAAGGAAGTGAGGAAGCGACTTGAAACGGGAGTTTCGGACTATTGGCGGAAACATTACCTTTTTGGCTGCGAAAGCAAGGAAAGCGACAAGAAACCGGGGCTTCGCTCGCAGAATCTTCTCGTACTCAATTCGATTATTCCCCTGCTTTTTGCCTACGGACGCTATCGCGGCGAAGAATCCATGGAACAACGTTCACTCGAATTGCTCGCTTCGCTTCCCGCCGAAGATAACTTCATTACCCGCACATGGCAAATGCTCGGAATTGTGTCCCGTTCTGCAGCCGATTCGCAGGCTCTGGTGCATCTGAAAACACGTTATTGCGACAGAAGAGACTGTTTGCGATGCAGTTGGGGGCACGAATATCTCAAAACAACAAAACATCTTTGAAAATGAAAAAGCCAAAATATATTTTTGAACTGGAAATGGAAGTACGCGACTACGAATGCGACCTCCAAGGTATTGTAAACAACGCAAACTACCAGCACTACACGGAGCACACACGCCATGCGTTTCTCCACTCCATAGGAATGAGCTTTGCCGAAATGCACAACGCGGGAACAGATGCCGTTGTGGCGCAAAACAACATGCGTTTCAAAGCTCCGCTCCACAGTGATGACAGATTCGTGAGCCGTCTTGCCATGGAACGTGAGGGACTGCGCTACGTTTTTTACCAAGACATTTTCCTTTTGCCCGAGGACAAAATGATTTTCAGCAGCAAAGTGGATGTGGTTTGTCTGGTTAACGGCAAACTCGGACTGTGCAAGGAACTCGACGACAAGGTTTCGGCTCTCGAAAAATCCTTATGATTTCGCAGGAAACCCTTTACGAAACCGCCATAGCCTTTGTTTTCAAATACACTCCGGCAAATGCTCTGGAACTGTGGCGGAGAGCGGGGAGCGCAACTGCCGTGTGGGAAAACCGTAAAGACATCCGCGCCGTTGTTCCCGAGGCTTCGCCCAAACTTGCCGAGACGGTGGGAAAATTGGACGAGTTCCTGCCTCTTGCTGAAAGGGAAATGGAGTTTGCGCAAGCCAAAGGAATACAATGTCTCGGCTTTGGCGACTCCGACTATCCCGCGCGGTTGAAAGGATGTAACGACGCGCCGCTCGTTTTGTTCTACAAAGGCAACGCCAATCTCAATTCGCGAAGAATAATATCGGTTGTAGGCACACGCCATTGCACCGAATACGGCAGGGAAATATGCACTTCTCTCACCCGCGACCTTTCCGCTTTGGCTCCCGATACGGTTGTTGTGAGCGGACTGGCTTACGGCATAGACATCAACGCCCATCGCGGCGCACTTGCCGCAGGTCTTCCCACTGTGGCTGTACTTGCGCACGGGCTCGACAGCATTTATCCCGCCATGCATCGCACCACGGCAATAAAAATGCTCGAAAACGGAGGGCTCATAACCGAATTTCCCACCCGTACAGTGCCCGAAAAACAAAACTTCGTGAGAAGAAACCGCATTATTGCCGGTCTTTCCGATGCCACGATTGTTGTGGAAAGCGCGTCAAAGGGCGGAAGCCTCATCACAGCCTCTGTGGCTGAAAGCTATGACCGTGAAGTTTGTGCCTTTCCCGGTCGCACGGGCGATGTGTGGTCAGAAGGATGCAACATGCTGATTATGGAAAACAAGGCACGCATGATAACCTCCGCCGAAAGCCTCGTGAAAGCCCTCTGCTGGGACTGCGACGCCAACCCGTCAGCAATAAAGCCCGCCGAACCCGAGCTGTTTCCGCAGCTGAGCAATGAAGAGCAGAAAATAGTCGATGCGCTTGAAGGAAGCGACGGAAAGCAGATAAACCTGATAACCGTTGAAACAAACATTCCCATGGCGCGGCTCATGTCGGTGCTTTTCGAAATGGAAATGCGCGGAATTGTTAAGAGCCTGAACGGAGCGAGATATAAACTCAACCGCTGAAAACCCGCCGCCCCGCTATGCTTTTGCCCGTTAGTCATTGTTCTTCCGCCAAAAACAGTTCTTTTTTCACCGGCATGCGTTTTCTTCCGATTTTTCTCCCTTGAATTTAGATTTTTGACAGGGATAAAACCAACATTTTTCCCACATCCGAAAAAACACATGCCTTGTCGTGAAAAATACAAGCCATATATTTTAAAATAAGTGCCTTGTATTTTAAAATATATGCCTTATATTTT
>OLFY01004032.1_pt1 | contig 10812 bp, 16 predicted proteins | sample 1605611 | NCBI WGS metagenome assembly OLFY01 (sample SAMEA3888923, study PRJEB22519) | human gut metagenome | biome: human gut; feature: human-associated habitat; material: faeces | place: Denmark | collected 2011
GTGTACAATAAAATCATTGATAAAATAACGTGCCTGTGAGGTTTCCGAGATGGGTTGGTGAGCGGGTTGTCTCTTGAGTCTGTTCTTCTCGAATACGGGGCTTCCGAGGTGTCGGCCATGGAAGTCTACTCGGACATCTTCCAGCTCGGCGATGGCTTCATCCAGACGGAGGGCGAGCCGGGCGGGCTGCACAAGGCCAACCCGATAATCCTCGGCTCGTTCGGCGGGCATTACGACAGCGACGGGAAGCTCGTCGGAGACAGGAGACGCCGCCGAATCCTGTTCGAGGACACGTTCGAGGAGACCCTTGCCGAGTTCCGCGATGCGAACTGGGCGATAACGAACGGTCTCACCTACTGGGGCAGGGCGAACACCGCCGACGCGCAGAGCAAGATGTGCGCCATGATTTTCGACCTCGACGGGCAGGATGACGGCACGCTCACGGCCTTTCTGTACAACTGCCGAAGCGACTACCCCATCTACCCAGAGCCGAACTACATCATCCTGAGCGGCCACAACGTCCATCTGTACTACGTCCTTGAGGAACCCGCCGACCTATACCCGAACACCAAGAGCCTGCTGAAGGACATGAAGTACCGCCTGACCGACAGGATGTGGAACAAGTACACATCAAGGGAGTGGGAGCACCCGCAGCATCAGGGCATCAACCAAGGGTTCCGCGTCATCGGCGGCAAGACGAAGGACGGCGGCACGGTCAGGGCGTTCGCGGTCAACACGCACCCCTTCTCGCTCGAAGAGCTGAACGACTTCCTTCCCCCGGAACAGCAGGTAGACCTGTCGAAGAAGTGGAGGGAGACGAGGTACACGCTCGAACAGGCCAAGGAGAGATTCCCCGAGTGGTACGAGAAGGTCATCGTCAACGGCGAACGCGCCGACGGCTCGTGGGATGCCAAGGAAGACCTCTACAACTGGTGGCTGCGCAAGATACGCGCGGGTGCGACGTTCAGCCATAGGTACTTCTGCCTGATGGCTCTGGCGATATACGCCGTGAAGTGCGGCATCACCGACCGCGAACGCGTCAAGGCGGACATGGATTCGCTGGTGCCGTTCCTGGATTCGGTAGACACCGAGCACCCGTTCGGCAACGACCATGAGGTCGAGAACGCTCTCGAATGCCTCGACCTGCGGTACAAGAAGTTCCCCATCAAGGACTTGGAGAGGATATCGGGAATAGCGATCCCGAAGAACAAGCGGAACTACAGGAAGCAGCCACAGCACATGGAGTATCTAAACGGGCTGCGCAAGATGCGTCGCGACGTTCTCGGCGAGAACGAGTATGAAAACAGCGGTCGGCCAAAGGGAAGCGGTGAAAAGTGTGAGCTGATTCGCTCCTATGCCCGGGAGCACCCGGATGCCAACCACTCGGACATAGCAAAGGCGCTGGGCGTGTCGAGGTCTACCGTCATCAAGTGGCTGAGGGACTGGAAGTGCGATACCGACGGCCTGCCGGATGGTGCATGGTACGAAAACGGGCACGTTCACGTCGATATGACGGAGCCGAAGGCCGATTGATTCTTGCCTGCTTTGCGTTTGGGTGATGAAATGGGCTGATACACAGGGTGATACACGCCGAGATACACAGGAGATACACGTGCCGCAGAAGATGTTCAGGCTTACAGATGAGCAAATCTGTAAGCTAAAAAAGGTTTCCGAGCTGCGAGGATGTTCTCAAACTGATTTGATTCGCGGGTTCATCGATTCGCTTGACGAGGAGCCGCCTGATACACAGGGTGATACACACCGAGATACACAGGAGATACACGGTGACGAGCGGTCGAGCGGAGCCGATTCGCCAGCGCTCGCCGCCCTCATCGACCAGCTCGCCAAGAAGGACGAGCAGATAGCCAAGCTCATGGAGACCGTGGCCGACAGCACCAAGGCCGTGCAGGGCGCCCAGGCGCTCCACCACGAGACCGCCCAGACGCTCGCGCTGGAATCGACCGAGCAGAAGCTGAGCCGCTGGCAAAGGCTCAGGAGGGCTTGGAGGGGCTAGCCATGAAGTGGAACGTATCCGTGCTGCGCAGGTCGGGGGAATGCGAGCGCACCGAGGTGGCTGACTTTGAGTTGTCGGAGTTCTTCAACCGAATCGCGAGCGCCGAGGGCAAGGCGTGGGTTCTGTCGGTCGAGCGCGTCGGCGATGTGGGCGACTCCGCGCTCGTCGAGCCTGACGGCGATGAACTCGTATCGCAGCTCGGCAAGCGCCGCTGGCGCGTCATGGGAGACCCGGAGGACGGCTGGTGGGTCGAGGTCGATTCAGACGGCAACGAGCTTCCGGGCGATTGGGAGTATGACCGAAAGGGCGGGTACGTCTACTGCGCGTTCGCCTAGTCGGGCTGTCCGTCTTCTTTCTGCGGCGGCGGCACCGCAGAAAGAAGACTCTCGCGCAAGCGCTCACCGGCCAAGGCCGCTCTTCGAGTTGCAAGATTTGGGAAGTGTACGGACAAACTCCACTGTTGTGGACTTTTTCCTCACTTCCATCTTGCTCCCGAACGGCTTTAGCGGCCTTGACGGGAGAGCGCTTGCGCTTTGGAAAACCGGCAATTTAGAGTTGCCGGTTTTCAGTGGGCGGCAACCCTGCCGCTCGATTTCGCACCGTTTGCAAACGCGGCGGCGCTATTTGCAAACGGATGATTCTGGAAAAACGAGAGGTGCCGAAAGCGACATGCGGAGAAAAGAAGCACGCGTCGAGGTGCGGATGACTGAACACGAGAAGGAAGCCCTCAAGCGAAAAGCCGCCAAAAACGGCATGACGGTTTCCGAATACGCCCGCACGCTCCTTGCCAATTCCGACGATGCGACAATCAGGGTCATTGATACCGAGCCTTTGAGAAAGGCCGCGCACGAACTCGCGAAGCAGGGGACGAACCTGAACCAGTTCATGAGATTCCTGAACACGTACGGCGTGAAGGTATTCGATGCGGGAGAAGCACAGCGCGTCCTCGCGCGTGAGGTGGAGACGTTTATGGAGGTCGCGGAAGCCCTTGCTGCTCTCCGAAGGGAAGCAGACCGGAACAACGTCCATCTTAAAATCGAGGATTTCGACAATGCCGAAAACGACTGACGAGGGCAAGGAAAGGGTCGATGGGCGAGCCTGCCCATCGACCCTCAATCAAGTCTGGTCTTCTGTTTCGACCGTCGCGTCAATTCCGCCGTCGGTGAACGAGTCGGCTTAGATCCGCGCGGGCGCGGAACACGCCGCCCCGTAGTCACCGACAACTACATTGACCCGACTACTCGCCCGATTCCGAATCGAAAACGCGCTCCGGATATACCCGTCGGATGGTCTCGATTCCGTCATAGATTTCATCATCGTCCTCGCGAAAGGCAAGTGACTTGATATTCTGCATGACCCACTTCTGACGGGAGAGCTTGGAAATCGCGAGGGTTTGCGCATCGACCTTATCGTATCCCTTGGCTGCACGCCAAGTTCCGCGTGCGATGCGTTCGTTTCCAAGCCCCTCGACGTTCTTGCCAACGTAGTCATAGAGGGTATCGACCTCGTAACCGTTCTTTTTCGCCTTATCCTCATCGAAGACGATGGTGAAGCTCCAAGGCTCCATTGTCGTTTCAGCCATATGGTCAGTGTCCTTTAGGCCTGTGCTGCCAGATAGTAGTCGAGTGCGTCCCTGTAGACCGAAGACGGCTTCACGCCCTTGCTGCGGGCTATCATGGCCACTCTCTGCGTATCCTTCGCGTCGTAGACCACCGTCACGCGGCGGGTTCCGACCGCGTCGAGGTGTGAGCCGCTGAACACCTTGCCATCGGGTTCCGGCTCGAAGCTGCCGTCCTCGTAGGGCGCGGCCATGCGGTCGAGGTCGGCATCGGTGATGCCGTGCTTCGCCATGAAATCGTTCACGTTCATCCAAATCACCTCTCCAAGCCGAGTTCCCTGAGCGTCTTGCCGCTCGGCGGGGTCATCCCGTGGTAGACGAAGAAGTAGTCATCGTCGGCATCGTAGATGTAGACGAGCTCGACCAGCCTGCTGCGGGAGTCCGTGCCGACGGCAATCCACTCGCCCGATTCGCGTTGCTTGTAGCGAATCATCGACCGCATCGCGGCCATCACGTCCGCTTCGCTCACTTCGGGGTGCCGCCTGCTGATTCTGGGGTGAACCCCTATCTGGCTCATGCCCGCTCTCCTTTCGATATGATATGAAATCATATCATATCTTTCTATCGGGAGAAATACGCCTGCACTTCAAGTGCCAGACAAATGCCAGACGCTTTTATCGGGGAAATGTCTGAGATGCCAGACGTTCTGCCATACACCGTATCTTCTGGCTCTGGGTGTACAATAAATGTATTGATAATATACGTCCTGTATAGGCAGGGCCTTACCCCTCGGGGGCGGCTGGTATGGAGGGTGGTGTTCAGTGGCAGATCGTAGGAAGAAACCGGAGCATGATGATGCCTGGTGGGCAGCCCAGCGCCATGCCTACATCGAGAAGAATGACATCCTTCTGTCCGACTATCCGTCCTGGGAATGGGTCAGCCCGTACGATTTCTGGCGGACCATCTTTCCCGAGGGCTTTCTGCAGCCCCGCGGCGAGGAGGTCCCGTGGCACGAGCAGGGCGGCGGCCACCCCAACGGCATCGCAATCCAGATCACCAACAGGACCAAGACGGTCAAGACCAAGACGGGCCGCAAGCGCGACGTTCCCGTGGTCGAGCGGTTCACATTGACCGACGATCTCGACGGCGTGATGGAGCGCGTCGTCGACTCGAATCGGAAGAACGAGTCCGTCTTCTGCGCGCCCGTGTCGTTTTTCGGCAAGAGCCGCGTCGCGGAGAACGCCCGGTTCCTGCACGCCTTCGCGATCGACCTCGACGGCGTCGGCGTGCAGGAATTGAAGAACATGCTGAAGCAGTTCCGCAACGGACGCGACCCGAAGTTCGCCGCGGACAAATGGGTGTCCCTTCCCCAGCCGACCTTCCTCGTGAACTCGGGCACGGGCTTCCACCTCTACTACGTCCTCGACCAGCCGATCCCGCTGATTCCGCGCATCGTGCCGTTCGTGCAGGAGATCAAGGCGATGCTCACGGACTACATCTGGCGCGATACCGTCTCGACGCTCGAGGACGTCCAGCACCAGGGCATCTACCAGCCCTTCAGGATGCCCGGCACGCCTACGAAGCTCAATGGCAAGGCCGCTGGGTCGAAAATCAAGGATAAGTACGAGGCCGTGGCGTTCGTCCACAACGGCGAGGACGGGAAACCCTGGCGATGCAGCCTCGACTACCTGCTGGGATACGCCGGGGTTCGCGGCGGCAAGGACCGCGCCGAGCTCATCGAGCTCATGCGCACCGCCGGGCGTACGCCCATCGAGCGCGCCAAGAAGCTCTGGCCGGAGTGGTACCAGGCGCGCATCGTCGAGGGCAAGGCCCCCGGCCGCTGGACCTGCAAGCGCGACCTGTACGACTGGTGGCTCGGCGAGGTCAAGACGAAGGCCACCGACCACCACCGCTACTGGTGCTTGAACGTGCTCGCGGCGTACGCAAAGAAGTGCGGTATCCCGTACGAGGAGCTCGAGGCCGATGCGCTTGCGCTCGTGCCGACTCTCGAGGACTTGACCGAGCGCGAGGACAACCACTTCACCGAGGAACACGCGCTCGCCGCCATCGAGGCGTACTACGACCCCATCATCCACAAGCTCACCCGCGACCGCATAGAGCGGCGCACCGCCATCGAGCTGCCGAAAAACAAGAGGAACGGGCGTAAGCAGGACGTGCATCTTGCTGGTGCTCGGGCTGTCCAGGAGGTCAATGACAGGTTCAACGGCACAAACTGGCGCGATGGCAACGGGCGAAAGCCAAAGGCTGACCTCGTCCGCGAATACGCCGCGGCGCACCCCGACGCCAGCCACAGCGCCATCGCCCGAGAGCTGGGCATCTCGCGCACGACCGTCATCAAATGGCTGCACGATGCGCCGGAGGAAGCTGCCGAGACGGAAAGGCCGAATGGTTCGTGCGACTCAGCGATGGTTGAATTCAGGGACGCCATCCGCACCTGTTTCGAGTTCGCTGCCGTCGACGGAACCTTGGTGCTCCCCATAGAAAGAGCTCCATCGGAACGGGAAAAACGGGAACGGGAAACGGTAAAATCATCGGGAACCACCGGGAAAATTCCCGATAGTTCCCGGGAAAAGTTCCCGATTGACGATAGGTTGACCAATGGGCATAACGAAGCGTGAAATAGCGTCTGAGCTGGGAGTTTCCAAGCGAACAATAGCTAACTACATCGGGAAACTAGGACTGGGAAACCACGTTTCCCGAAACGGGAACACCGACATTCTCGATGACTTCGCCGCGGCGGCCATCGCCGATGCGCTGAAGAACCCCGAGAAACCGTCCCGCCAGCCAGCGGCCGCGGCGCCCGCCCCGGACTCCCTGGCCGCCTCCCTGGCCGCCCAACTGGAAATCGAGCGGTCCCGCAACGCCGAACTGATGGAGGCGCTTGCGGTCGAGCGCGACCGCGCCGCCCGCGCCGAGGCCGAGGCAAAGGCGCAGCTCGCCGAGGCCAACGCAAGGGTCGCGGAGCTCGCCGGAAAGCTCGCGTCGCTCGCCGAGCGCCAGCAGGCGATCGCCGCGACGCCGTGGTGGCGTCGCGGCCGCATGGCCATGAAGCTGCTCGGCCCAGGGGGAGAATAGCGGGAGCCCCGCGGCCCCTTCGATGGGCCGCGGGGCTCTTCGGTTTTCATCGCGGCGGCAGGGTCAGAACGGGTACACGAGCTTGCCGTCGATCTCGACCTCGGCCACGCCGCAGTACTGGTTGGCGCGATCCCAGAACTCATCCAGGCTGCCGCCGGGGCCGACCGCCGCGGCGGGCGGCAGGCGCAGCACCTCGCGGCTGAAGCCTCTTTCGGTGCGGGGTTCGGTCCCGTCATCACCGCCGCCCCTGTCGAACTCGAGGCGGCTCCAGAGCACCGCCGCCGAGCCGTCGGCGGTGAGCTCGAGGACGTCCTTGCTCAGCGCCGCCGATCCGTCGGCGCGGGTGTAGTAGCTCTCGACCTTGTTTTTAAAAGTGATGGTGACGTTCATTTCCGATCCCCCAGCAGCATGCCGACGGTCTCGGCGATCTGGCCGCCGCGGGTGAACGGCGTGCCGTCCGTGTACCGCAGCTGCTCGGTCAGCGCGACGGACAGGGCGCGACGGCTGTCCTCGGTGTCAAAGGTCATGCCAGCGGTCTGCTCGAGGATCGCGCCGACCTCGACCAAGCGGTGCGTACGGGCCTTCCGCTCGGCCGCGGCCTTCTTCTTCTCGAGGTCCCTCAGCTCCTTCTTCAGCGCGGCAGCGCGAGCTGCCTGCTTGTCGGCCGCGGCCCTCTTCCGTGCAATCTGCTCGTCAATGGATGCCGTCATAAATGACCGCCCTTCCTTGCTCGTTAGCGTTTTGTCTTTGCAGCAAAATATACCCATACTCACGGTAAAATTTCGCGAGCTGGGTATATCACTACCAGAGGTAGTGCGCACTTGGCAGTACTTTTGCCGCGATGCGTCAAAAGTCCTGCACTGCGTGCGGTCTTGGCAGACGGCCCTACGCTCGACCCCGAAGCTGTTCGCCTGAGACGGCTCACGTCTACGGGGTCGGGCTGCGCGGTCGCTGCGCTCCCTTGCGCTCCGCGCCGCGGGCACCGTTCGCCGACCGCGGCTCACGGCACTCCGCGCCGCTGCGCGGGGCGCATCTGCGCCCCTTGCCTGAAAGGAACTCGCATGGCCATCTTCCATCTGAACTACCGCGGCTGCTCGCCAGCCACCGGGGCGGGCGCGGTCAGGAAGGCTGCGTACCAGTCGGGCCAGGCGCTTGTGGAAGAGCGGTCGGGGCAGCTCTGCGACTATGCCAGGAAGGAACGCGTCGTCGAGGAGGGTCTGTCTCTGCCCGGTGGCGTGCCGCCCATCGGGCGCGGCGAGCTCTGGAACGGGGCCGAGCGTGCATGGGCCGAGGGCGGCGGCGGCAACGAGCTCGTCGCGCTGCGCTATGAGTTTGCGTTGCCGATCGAGCTCGATGCCGCCGGCCGCCGCGCCTGCGTGCGCGACTTCTGCGGGATGTTCCCCGCGAAGGCGTGCGACTGGGCGATACATGACGACGGCCGCGGCGGGAACCCCCACGCTCACGTACTCGTCTCCGCGCTCGACATTAGCGCTCAGGGCTTCATCCAGAGGACCAAGGCCGAGAAGGGGCAGTGCTGGTACCTGTGCCAGGATGCACATGGGCAGCAGGCACCCATCCGCGCAACCGATTGGAAGGCAGCCAAGGCAGATGGCTGGGAGAAGATATATAACTTCAAGGATGGCCGCCGCCTGACCATGAAGCAGGCGAAGGCCGAGGGCCTGGGCACGAAGGACCGCACGAGCAAGAGGCCAGTGCAGATGCACCGCATCTCGGGTCAGGCCGCGCGCGACGTCGGTAGCGCCGAACTCACGGCCGTCCGCGCGGCCTGGGCGGAGATCGCCAACAGGCACCTCGCGGCACACGCCGCCGCAACGGGAACCACGGCACAGGTTATCGACCATCGCAGCAATAAAGATAGAGGGCTGGATGAGCAGCCGACCGTGCATGAGGGCGGCACCGGGCTAATCGGGCACGCCGATCGCGTCAAGCTGAATAAAGAGATACGCGACCGCAACGCCCGCCTGCGGGTCCTTCGCGCGGAGCTGCAGCAGGATGGCGCCGCCCTCGAGCAGCTGCAACGGGAAGTCGCGGAGCTCGAGCGTCAGCGCGGCCGCATCGAGAAGGCCAAGCGCGGTCGCGCCCAGGGCAGGCACAGGGGCGCGCTGGCCAAGCGCCGCCGCGTGGCCATGGCCACCGCCGCCGCGGCCGCCGATGCCCAGCGCCGCGTGGCCATGGCCACTGCGGATCAGGTCGATACCCGCGCGGAGATGATCGCTCAGATCGACGAGCAAATTGCCGCGCTTGACCTCAAAATCAGGACGCTGCAGGGCGGCAATTCTGCCGCGATGCTGTCTGGCCCCCTGCGGGAGGCCGCGGCGCTGGGAGTCGAGCGCCGAAAGCTCGCCGACGAGCGGGCGCGTCTCGCGGGCGAGGACACCGCGCCGCGCAGGCCCGAGCCGCCCCAGACTGAGCAGAAGCACCGCGGCCCCAAGCACTAGCCGCCGCGGTAGCTTCAGCTACATCGGCGCCGGCTATGGCCATGACCGTTCGCGGCGGCAATCCAGCCGCCCGCGGTCGCCGCGGAGGTTGGCGAAAAAATATTTTCGAGGGGTCGCGCGACTATATATCGCGTGCGGGTGCACCTGCGCGATGGCACGTCTGACCTGCGATAACTAGACTTTTTCGGACTTTTTCGGAGCCGTACGCTTAGGCTGCGCCACGGACGGTGGCGCAGGGTTCAAGGCAAGGAGGTTGTCATGGTCAGGGTTCGTCTTGAGGGCCTGCCCGACGAGGTTCAGCGCATCGCCGACGCGATGCAGGCGGCGGGGTGCGTTCTGGAGCGCTCCCGCGAGTACCCGAACCGCGGCGAGAGCAGGTATGTCCGTGTCTATCTCGACTGCGATCTGCCCAAGGAGGTGAGCCGCCATGATTGAGATTGACGGCGTCGAGCTGCGCACCGCGGCACAGTGGGAGAAGAAGCACCGCCATGTCAAGAAAGGCCAGCTCGGAAAGGGTGTGGAGCGCACTTGGCGCTCCCCGAACGGAAACAAGACCGCGATGTTCTACAACATCGAGCAGACGCGCCCCTGGGCGAAAAAGGACGTCGAGGCGGTCAACCGCCGCCGCGCCGACGCCAAGGCGAAGCGCGAGGCCGATGAGCGCGAGCGCATCGAGGGCGCTGCCCGCGCGGAACAGCATCGCAAAGACCTTCTCGATTGTTGGGGGGCTCACATCGACGAGGAAACCCTGCAGGCGGGTCGCCGCGACCACACCGCCTACCAGTGGTGCGATCTCGGCTTCGTCCCGATTGCCGAGGCCCGGTGGCGGCTCACCCGATACGGAGGCAATTCCGCATGGTATTACTGCTCCCCCTGGGATGTGCGCTATGACCCAGACCTCGCCCGCGAGCTGCTTAAGACGGGTCCGCGCGAGTACGACAGGTTGCCCGACGGTCGTCCGTACGATGGGCGTCCGTGGTGGCAAGCGTAAAAAAACGGTGAGGGTCAAAACCCTCCCCGTTTCGTCAGCAGTGTCGACCAGCCTACCTGCGAGTCCTGTAGACCCTGCTTCGGTGGTCAACATCGACAACAAGGATGACGAGAACATCGTCCTCGATATCGGCGACTATCCGATAGTCACCGACCCTATAGCGCCAGAGACCTGACTTGTTCTCGGTCAATCCCTTTCCCATGCTTCTCGGGTCTTCGAGCTGTGAAATCTCATGAAGTTTCGCCACGATCCTCCTGGCGATCTGCTTGTCCAGCTTCTTCATCGAACGCTGGACGTCCTTGTCGATCTCAATCCGCCAAGCCAAGGCTTTCCTCCAGCTCGTCGAGCGTCACGGTCTCAAGCCTGCCGGCCCGGTAATCCTCGACCTTCTTCAATAGGCCGTACTCATACTCAAGCCTGTCAATCTCGGCAGCGAGCGCTTCTGTCATGTAGAAAGTCTTCGTGCGTCCCGTTGATTTCGCCAAACGGTCGTACCTGATTGCCAAGTCCTCGGGCATCCTCAATGCCGCGGTAGCAGTTGCCACGGTGCACCTCCCAATCATCTGTATAACACGTTATACATTCTAGCACACCATTCGCCGTATAGGTGTAAAACACGTTATACAGATGGCCGCAGGGGTGTACAATAAAATCATTGATAAAATAACGTGCCTGTGAGGTTTCCGAGATGGGT
>OLFY01004036.1_pt1 | contig 10801 bp, 5 predicted proteins | sample 1605611 | NCBI WGS metagenome assembly OLFY01 (sample SAMEA3888923, study PRJEB22519) | human gut metagenome | biome: human gut; feature: human-associated habitat; material: faeces | place: Denmark | collected 2011
CCGGCTCCGCCGGACCGATTTCAAACCGTGCGCCCCAGGCGCACTCCATCCATTCCAAATTCTTAATCCCTAACTTTCTAATTCCTAACTCACTCGGAGGTTCGCTATGTCCAAACGTATCGCCGTCCTGGTCTCCGGCGGCGGGACCAATCTGCAGGCCCTGATCGACGCCCAGGGGCGGGGAGAGCTGGTGAATGGCCGGATCTCCGCCGTCATCTCCTCCACTCCGGACGCCTTCGCCCTGGAGCGTGCCAAGAACGCCGGCATCCCCGGCTATGTGCTCCCCCGGCGGGACTTCTCCGACAGCCGCGGCTACACTGCCGCCCTGACCCGCCTGCTGCGGGAGACGGTGGGGGCCGATCTGGTGGTCATGGCCGGCTTTATGACCATCCTCACGGAGGAGCTGTTCCAGGCCTACCCCAACGCCGTCATCAATATCCACCCCTCCCTCATCCCCTCCTTCTGCGGAGTGGGCTGCTATGGCCTCCATGTCCACGAGAAGGCTCTGGAATACGGGGTAAAGATCTCCGGTGCCACCGTCCACTTTGTCACGGAGGAGTGTGACGCCGGCCCCATCATCCTGCAAAAGGCAGCTGAGGTGCTGCCCGGCGACACGCCGGAGGTCCTCCAGCGGCGCATCATGGAGCAGTGCGAGTGGAAGCTGCTGCCCCAGGCCGTCTCCCTCTTCTGCCAGGACCGGCTGAAGGTGGAGGGCCGGGCGGTCCGCATCTTGGACTGCCTGTAATACGCCTCCACACAAAGATCAAACACGCGGTGTAACTGACGGAAGTGGAATGGACCACAGGGAGCATCGTTGTGGACCATGCCGACCGTCTGGGCGCTGAAGGGGCCCGGAGGGGCGGCTTTTTTGCGCCCTTTTTTGCCCCGCCATCACAGAAAAGCAAGGAGGAAACAGGATGACGGGATATATCCACTCCATGGAGAGCATGGGGCTGGTGGACGGTCCAGGGGTGCGCGCAGTGGTCTTTCTCCAGGGCTGCCCCCTGCGGTGCCGCTACTGTCACAACCCCGACACCCAGAGTGGGGGCGGTCGGCCGGTGGAGGACGGCACGCTGGTCCGCAGGCTGCTGCGCTTCCGCAGTTACTTTGACCGCTCCGGCGGGGGCGTGACCTTCTCCGGCGGCGAGCCTCTGGCCCAGCCGGACTTTCTGCTGGCGTGCCTCAGGCGGCTGAAGGCGGGGGGTGTCCACACCTGTCTGGACACCTCGGGAGCCGGAAGGGGAATTTATGGGGAGATCCTGGCCCACACCGACCTGGTGCTCTATGATGTGAAGCACCATGAGCCGGCGGGCTACAAGGCAGTCACCGGCGGGGACATGGCCGCCACCCTGGACTTTGTAGAAGCAGTGCGCCGGGCGGGCACCCCCATGTGGGTCCGCCACGTGGTGGTCCCCGGCCTCACCGACAGCCGGGCCCACCAGGAGGGACTGCGGGCCTATGTGGACACCCTGCCCCATGTGGAGCGGGTAGAGCTGCTGCCCTTCCACAAGCTGGGGGCCCACAAGTATGAGGCTCTGGAACGGACCGACCCTCTGGCAGGTACACCCCCAATGGACCGGGATCTGTGCCGGCGGCTGGAGCGGGAATTTTTTGCTCCCTACACCACAACTGCGGAGAAAGGAAGAGCGGTATGAAGATGGAAAATCAGGCATGGAAGGGCTTTCATGGCGGCGAGTGGCAGCGCAGCATCGATGTGCGCTCCTTTATTCAGAAGAACTGGACCCTCTACGAGGGGGACGGCAGCTTTCTTACCGGCCCCACACAGCGCACCCGGGCCGTGTGGGAGCGGTGTGAGGACCTGCTGCGCCAGGAACTGCGGAAGGGCGTGCTGGATGTGGAGACCCACATCGTCTCCGGCATCGACAGCTTTGCCCCCGGCTATATCGACCGGGAGAACGAGGTCATCGTGGGCCTTCAGACCGACGCGCCCCTCAAGCGCATCGTCAACCTGTACGGCGGAACCCGGATGGCCCGGTCCGCCCTGGAGCAGTACGGCTATCGCCTGGACCCGGAGATCGAGGACCACTTCTCCCAGTACCGCAAGACCCACAACGAGGGGGTCTTTGACGCTTACCCGGAGCGCACCCGGAAGGCCCGCCACGCCGGCCTGCTCACCGGCCTGCCGGACGCCTACGGCCGGGGGAGGATCATCGGGGACTACCGCCGGGTTGCCCTGTACGGCATCGACCGATTGGTGGAGGAAAAAAGACGGGACCTGGACGCCCTGGACGGCCCCATGGACGAGGAGCGCATCCGCCTGCGGGAGGAGGTCTCGGAGCAGATCCGGGCCCTGGAGGAGATGAAAAAGATGGCCGCACGGTATGGGGTGGACCTGTCCCGCCCCTCCGCCACTGCCCGGGAGGCGGTGCAGGCGGTCTACCTGGCCTATCTGGCAGGGATCAAGGAGAACAACGGGGCCGCCACCTCCCTGGGCCGCACCTCCACCTTCCTGGACATCTACCTCCAGCGGGACCTGGAGGCAGGGGTCATCACCGAGGAGGAGGCCCAGGAGCTGATCGACCAGTTCATCATCAAGCTGCGGCTGGTCCGCCACCTGCGTACGCCGGAGTACAACGAGCTCTTCGGCGGGGACCCCACCTGGGTCACCGAGGCCATCGGCGGCATGTCTATTGACGGGCGCACCCTGGTGACCCGAACCTCCTTCCGCTATCTCCACACCCTGGGCAACCTGGGCAGCGCCCCGGAGCCCAACCTCACCGTGCTGTGGTCGGAGCACCTCCCCGCCCCCTTCAAGGCCTTCTGTGCCAAAATGTCCATCCTCACCGACTCCATCCAATACGAAAATGACGACGTGATGCGCCCGGTGTATGGGGATGACTACGCCATCTCCTGCTGTGTGTCCGCCATGGCGGTGGGCAAACAGATGCAGTTCTTCGGCGCCCGGTGCAACATCGCCAAATGCCTGCTGTACGCCATCAACGGCGGCGTGGACGAGCGCACCGGTGAGACGGTGGTCCCCGGCATCCGTCCCATCCTGGACGAAGTGCTCTCCTATGAAGCGGTCCGGGCCAACTATGAGCAGGTGCTCTCCTATGCCGCGGAGCTGTATGCGGACACGGTGAACATCATCCACTACATGCACGACAAATACGCCTATGAAGCCAGCCAGATGGCCCTCCATGACACTCAGGTGGAGCGGCTCACCGCCTTCGGCATTGCCGGCCTCTCCGTGGCCGCCGACTCCCTTTCCGCCATCCGCTATGCCTCCGTCCGGCCGGTACGGAATGAGGCCGGGGTGGCGGTGGAATTTGAGACGGAGGGGGATTTCCCAAAATACGGAAACGACGACGACCGGGCGGATGACGAGGCGGTGTTCGTGGTGCGGACCTTCATCCGGGAACTGAAAAAACACCCCCTCTACCGGGGAGCGAAGCACACCCTGTCCGCCTTGACCATCACCTCCAACGTGATGTACGGGAAAAAGACAGGCTCCACCCCCGATGGGCGCAAGCTGGGAGAGCCCCTGGCCCCCGGCGCCAACCCCATGCACGGCCGGGACGAGAACGGGGCCCTGGCCAGCCTGAACTCGGTGGCCAAGATCCCCTATCGGAACGTGTGCCAGGACGGGTTCTCCAACACCTTCTCCATCGTTCCCCACGCCCTGGGGAGGGACCAGGGGGAGCGGGAGGCCAATCTGGTGGCCATTCTGGACGGCTACTTCTGCCAGGGGGCCCACCACCTGAACGTGAACGTGATGGACCGGGCCACCCTGGAGGACGCCATGGAACACCCGGAGAAATATCCCAGTCTCACCATCCGTGTCTCGGGCTACGCGGTCAACTTCAACCGCCTGTCCCGAGAGCAGCAGGAGGAGGTCATCAAGCGAACCTTCCACTGCGCCCTGTGAGCCAGAGAGCCCCGGCGGTGACACCGCCGGGGCTCAAGTACTTTTGAGCGGCCGCACAGGCCGGCCGCCGGAAAGATGCTTTGCAGAGGTCCATAGGAGGCGACCGCCCCACAGGGGCACAGGGGCCTGCAGGGTGATATTCCTTCCGGCCCCTGTGCAGGGCGCCCGCTTCCGGCTGCGGGGCAGGTCCCGGGCAGCAGCACGCCGGAGCGCCCCATTGGGAAAAGCGCCCGCCCCGCCAGGAAAACGTGCCCTCTTTTCTCCCTTGTAACGGGTTGTCAGACGGAGGATTTTAGGATACAATAAAGTGCTAAGGTCTTTACATCTCGGCAAAGGAGGGGCACACCTATGGAGGTCACCCTGCGCACCTGTCAGAGCGTCCCGTTTTACGCCTGTGGCGGCTTTGATCCATCCGTCTGCGCCCATGGCTTCTCCACCCGGCTGGGCGGCGTCTCTCCCGCTCCCTGGGACAGCCTGAACCTGGGTGCTAACCGGGGGGACGCCCCGGAACGGGTGGCGGAGAATTTCCGCCGCTTCTGCTCTGCGGCGGGGGCCGACCCCGCCGCCCTGGTGAAGAACCATCAGGTCCACGGGGATCTGGTGCGGCCCGTCACCCGGAGAGATGTGATGTCCAGCTCCGCTGAGCCCGGCGTGTATGAGGCGGACGGCCTTATCACGGACGAGCCCGGCCTGTGCCTGACCATCTTTTCCGCCGACTGCATCCCCGTGCTGCTGCTGGACCCGGTGCGCCGCTGCGCTGCTGCTGTCCACGCCGGCTGGCGGGGGACCGCCCTGGGCATCGCAGCCCGGGCCGCCCTCCGGATGCGGGAGGACTACGGCTGCCGCCCGGAACATATCCGGGCCGCCATCGGGCCTGGGATCTCCCCCTGCTGCTTTTTGACCCGCGACGACGTGCCTGGTGCCCTCCGGGATGGGCTGGGCAGTCAGGCGGAGACCTGCATACGCCCGGCGGAGGACGGGCGCTGGCACGTGGACCTGAAGGGGGCCAACGCCCTCTGGCTCCGCCGTGCGGGGCTCTCACCGGAGCACATCGCCCTCTGCCCGGACTGCACCGCCTGCCGCACCGACCGCTTCTGGTCTCATCGGGTGATGGGGGAGCGGCGGGGCAGCATGGCCGCCATTATCCAACTTTTATGACTGTGAGGTTCCCCATGGGTCGTCGGCGTATTTTCCTGCTGCTTCTCAGCGCGGCGCTGGCCCTGTCCCTTGCCGGCTGCGGCCAGGCGGAGCCCCCTTCCGCCTCCGGCACGGACTTCTCCTCTGCGGCGAAGGAGGAGCAGGCCATCCCCGCCTCTATCCCCTTTACCCTCGCCTTTTACCCCGAGTACACGCTCCACCCCGCCCGGGCGGCCAACCGGGCAAATCTGACTCTGGGCTCCCTGCTCTATGAGGGGCTCTTCTCGGTGGACGCCTCTTTTCAGGCCCAGCCCCTGCTGTGCAGCGGTTACACCGTCAGCGAGGACGGGCTGACCTGGACCTTCACCCTGAGGGAGGGGATCACCTTTTCCGATGGCACCCCCCTGACGGGGACGGTTGCCGCCCAGGCCCTCCGGGACGCTATGGCGCCGGACTCCCACTACGCCCAGCGGCTGGGGGGCGTGCGGTCGGTGGCCGCCGGAGAGGGGACGGTGACCGTCACTCTTTCCACCCCCAACGGGGCGCTGCCGGTTCTGCTGGACATCCCCATTGCCCTGGGAGACGGGGACCGCCCCCTGGGGACCGGCCCCTATGTGCTGACGGAGGAGGCAACAGGGGAGACCGTCCTCACTGCCCGCTCCGGCTGGTGGCAGGGCAGGTCCCTCCCATTCCAGACCATCCATTTAGCCTCGGTGGGGCAGGCGGACGACCTGATCTCCTCCTTTGACGCCGGGGACATCACCCTGCTGGATGCCGACCTCACTGGCACCAACAGCCTGGGCTACTCCGGCAGTTATGAGGCATGGGATTACAGCACCACCAATCTGATCTATCTGGGCTTCAACACCCAGCGGGGACCTTTCCGCTCCGCCCAGCTGCGGCGTGCCCTGTCCCGGGGCATCGACCGGCGGTCCATTGCGGAGATCTCCTTTGCCCACCACGCCGTCCCCACAGCGCTGCCCATCCACCCTGACAGCCCGCTGTATCACCAACTGCTGTCAGACTCCGCGGACTACTCCCCCGACGATCTGGTGAAGGGTCTGGAAGGGCAGCAGCTGGGCAGCGACGGGCTGGTCTTTCTGGTGAACAGCGAGAACAGCAGCAAGGTGGCCGCCGCCCAGCGCATCGTGGACCAGCTCTCAGGGGCCGGAGTGTCCATCTCTCTGGAGCGCCTTTCCTGGACCGACTATCTGGCCGCCCTGGAGCGGGGGGACTTTGATCTGTATCTGGCGGAGGTGCGCCTCACCGCCGACTTCGATCTGACTCAGCTGGTGGGAACGAGGGGCGGCCTGAATTACGGCGGCTGGTCCGACCCGGCCACCGACGGCCTGCTATCCGCCTTCCGGGCCGCGGGCGCGGAGCTGCGCTCCTCTGCCGCCGCCTCACTGTGCTCCCACCTGATTCAGAACGCCCCCATCGTCCCCATCTGCTTCAAAAACGGCTCCGTGCTGACCCAATGGGGACGGCTAAGCGGACTGGACCCAGTGCGGGACAACGTGTTCCATGGGCTGGAGAACTGGGTCCTGGACCCCTGACCGCCCGCTCCAGCGTGGGAGGTCCACCGCCTTTCCCATCCTGAACTATCCCACAAAGGTTTCCCTTGCGCGCCCCCGCTCCCCCGGGGGCGGGACACACAAACGGATCGAAACATAAAAAATAATATATATCTGGAGGAATGGACATGAGCGTACTGCGCTGTTATTCACAGAAAAAGACCGGATTCGATGTGGAGGCCCAGGGGCTGCTGGGTGCTCTGCGGGACCAGCTGGGCATCCGCGGCCTGGAGTCTGTGGTCATTCTGAACCGCTACGACGCCGACCAGATCGACCCCGCGATCTATGAGCAGGCCAAGGGCATCGTCTTCTCCGAGCCCCAGGTGGATGCGGTGTATGACGAGACTTTCCCCGTCCCCGAGTATCCCCACCGCATCCTGGCGGTGGAGGCCCTGCCAGGGCAGTTCGACCAGCGGGCCGACTCCGCCGCCCAGTGCATCCAGCTCATGGCCGGGGTGGACCGCCCCCTGATCGCCTACGCCAAGGTGTACCTGCTGGGCGGCCGGCTCACTGAGGAGGAGCTGGACAAGATCCGCCGCTACCTCATCAACCCGGTAGAGAGCCGGGAGGCCTCCATGGACAAGCCGGCCACCCTGGTCCGCACTCACGAGGCCCCCGACCGTGTGGCCGTGATCCAGGGCTTTACCGCCCTGGACGAGCCCGGACTGGCCGGCCTGCTCTCCCAGCTGGGGCTGGCCATGGACCTGGACGACCTGAAGTTCCTCCAGGCCTATTTCCGGGATGAGGAGAAGCGGGACCCCACCATCACGGAGGTCCGTGTGGTGGATACCTACTGGTCTGACCACTGCCGCCACACCACCTTTTCCACCCACATCGACCGGGTGGAGATCCTGGACCCCGCGGTGGACTCCGCCTACCGCCGCTACCTCACCGCCCGAGCGGAGGTGTACGGACCGGAGAAGGCCGCGGCCCGGCCCCAGACCCTGATGGACCTGGCCACCATCGGAGCCAAGGTGCTGAAAAAGCGGGGCTTGCTCCAGAACCTGGACCAGTCGGAGGAGATCAACGCCTGTTCCATCCACGTCACCGCCACGGTGGACGGGGAGGCGCAGGACTGGTTGCTCATGTTCAAGAACGAGACCCACAACCACCCCACCGAGATCGAACCCTTCGGCGGCGCGGCCACCTGCATCGGCGGCTGCATCCGGGACCCGCTTTCCGGCCGGGCCTACGTGTATCAGGCTCTGCGCCTGACCGGGTGCGGCGACCCCCGCGCCCCCTATGACCGGACCATGGAGGGCAAGCTGCCCCAGCGCAAGCTGGCCACCACCGCCGCCGCCGGCTACTCTTCCTACGGCAACCAGATCGGCCTGGCCACCGGCCATGTGGCCGAGGTGTACCACGACGGCTATGTGGCCAAGCACCTGGAGGTGGGCGCCGTGGTGGGCGCCGCGCCGGCCTCCAACGTGGTGCGGGAGCGTCCTGCCCCCGGGGACGTGGTCGTCCTGCTGGGCGGCCGCACCGGCCGGGACGGCATCGGCGGAGCCACCGGCTCCTCCAAGAGCCACAACAAGGCTTCCCTCACCACCATGGCCAGCGAGGTCCAGAAGGGCAACGCCCCCGAGGAGCGGAAGATCCAGCGCCTCTTCCGGGACAGCCAGGTCACCCGCATGATCAAGCGGTGCAACGACTTCGGCGCCGGCGGCGTCTCCGTGGCTATCGGCGAGCTGGCCGCCGGCCTGCGCATCGACTTGGACGCGGTACGCAAGAAGTATGACGGCCTGGACGGCACCGAACTGGCCATCTCTGAGAGCCAGGAGCGCATGGCAGTGGTGGTGGCCCCGGAGGACGCGGACCGCTTCATCGCCGCCGCTCAGGCGGAAAACCTGGAGGCATACCCCGTGGCGGTGGTCACGGAGAGCCCCAGGATGGTGATGACCTGGAAGGGCCAGACCATCGCCGACCTGTCCCGGGCTTTCCTGGACACCAACGGGGCGGACAAGCACACCTCTGTCACCGTACCCGACCGCTCCGCCGCCCAGCGGCAGCCCTCCCCCCGGTTCCGGGACCTGCGGGACATGGCCTCCAGCCTGAAGTGCGCCTCCCGCCGGGGACTGACCGAGCGGTTTGACGGCTCCATCGGCGCCGCCTCCGTGCTCATGCCCTTCGGCGGGAGCACCCAGCGCACCCCGGCCCAGTCTATGGCCGCCCTGCTGCCCGTGCTGCCCGGCCAGAGCACCGACCTGTGCTCCGTGATGGCCTGGGGCTTCGACCCAGACACCATGGTCCGCGACCCCTTCACCGGTGCGGCTGCCTCAGTGGTGGACTCTATGGCCAAGCTGGTGGCCGCCGGCTGTGACCGCCGCCAGGCCTACCTCACTTTCCAGGAGTATTTTGAGAAGCTTCGGGACGAGCCCCTGCGCTGGGGCAAGCCCTTCTCTGCCCTGCTGGGGGCCATGGACGCCCAGCTGGGGCTGGATGTGGCTGCCATCGGCGGCAAGGATTCCATGTCTGGCTCCTTCCTGGATCTGGACGTGCCCCCCACGCTGATCTCCTTCGCCATCGCCCCCGCCAAGGCCGGGGAAGTGCTTACGCCCGAATTCAAGGGGGCGGGGCACCCGGTGTATCTGCTGCCCGGCTTCCCCTCCTATGGGGAGCTGAAGACTGCCTGGGACTCCTTCCACCAGTTGTGCCGCCAGGGCAAGGTGAAGGCCGCCTGGGCGGTGGAGGCCGGCGGCGTGGCCGAGGCGGTGATGAAGATGTCCTTCGGCAACTCCATCGGCTTCCAGGCCGATGTGGATGCCGCCGCTCCCTGGTACGGCCCCTGCTCCGGCGCCATCGTGTTTGAGCTGGAAGGGGAGGAGTTCCTCCCCGGCATGGCCTGGCGCATCGGCACCACCACCCAGGAGCCAGTCATTACCATCGGGGAGGACACCGCCTCCATTGCCGAGCTGCTGGAGCGGAACGAAGGGGTGCTGGAGCAGGTGTATCCCACCCAGGCGGGAAAGACGGAAAAAGTGGAGGCCATCTCCTGCGGGGAGCGAGCCCCCATCGTCTGCCAGAGCCGGACGGCCCGGCCCCGGGCGGTCATCCCTGTCTTCCCCGGCACCAACTGCGAATATGACACCGCCCAGGCATGCCTGCGGGCGGGCATCCAGCCCGAGGTCGTGGTGGTCCGCAACCTGTCCACCGACCTGCTGGCCCAGTCCGCTCAGGCCCTTGAAGAGGCCATCCGCCGCAGCCAGATGGTGGTCCTGCCCGGCGGCTTCTCCGGCGGCGACGAGCCCGACGGCTCCGGCAAGTTCATCGCCTCCTTCCTGCGCAACCCCCGGCTGACCGATGCGATCCATGACCTGCTTCGGGACCGGGACGGCCTGATGCTGGGCATCTGCAACGGCTTCCAGGCCCTCATCAAGCTGGGGCTGGTCCCATACGGGGAGATCCGCCCCATGGACGATCAGTGCCCCACTCTGACCTACAACCTGATCGGCCGGCACCAGAGCCGGTACGTCACCACCCGGGTGGCCTCGGTCCGTTCCCCCTGGATGCTGAAGTCCCAGGTGGGCGACCTGCACGCCATCCCCATCTCCCACGGCGAGGGCCGCTTTGTGGCCTCCGACGAGATGGTCTGCCGTCTGATCCAGAACGGCCAGGTGGCCACCCAGTATGTGGACGGGGCGGGCGTCCCCTCCCTGGACATCGACGTCAACCCCAACGGCTCCATCATGTCCATCGAGGGCATCTTCTCCCCGGACGGCCGGGTGTTCGGCAAGATGGGGCACTCGGAGCGGTACGGCGACTTTGTGGGCCGGAACATTCCCGGAGATAAGCACCAGCCGCTGTTCGAGTCCGGTGCGGAATATTTCAAGTAAACACATCTTTCAGGGGCCTGGGATGTGGCGCACCGCATCTCAGGTCTTTTGACAAACTAAAAAATTCCCGCACGGGATACCGTGCGGGAATTTTTATGAGCACACAGGCAGGTTGGAGCAGCCTGTTCAGATAGGGAACATGGTCATGGTCGCCAACACGCTGACCACACCACGGACCACGGCGGGCACCATGCCGGCCTTGAAGATGGTCTTTAGATTGTAGCCGCCGGCGGTCATCGCCAAGGGAACAACGCCTGTGGCCATAGGGGTGACCAGGGAGGACATTGAGGCAATGTTGCACAGGATGATGGGGCCGATGGGATCGACATTCATGGTCACGCAGGTCATGATAGCCAGGGGATAGAGCA
>OLFY01004046.1_pt1 | contig 10784 bp, 9 predicted proteins | sample 1605611 | NCBI WGS metagenome assembly OLFY01 (sample SAMEA3888923, study PRJEB22519) | human gut metagenome | biome: human gut; feature: human-associated habitat; material: faeces | place: Denmark | collected 2011
TGTTTCCGGTCGGGGAAGAGTTGATACCAGTTATTCAGATTTCCTCCGGTTTCGCTTTCTTTTTCGATCAATTCTACCGTTTCACCTGCCTGAGCCGGGTACTGAAACGCTGGTGGAAAAACCGGGGAAAAGTGCGCTCTTCCTCCGCACCGGGCTGCGAGGAAAAAATAGATGCGGAGTTCCTATGGTGGGTCCTGCATCAGGGCCGGACCCCTGCCAAACTGGCCGGATACCGGCGCATTGGTCAGCAATATCCGGAAAAGTTTGTTTTTCTCAAAAATCAAAGCCAACTTGAACGATTTTTAAGCTCTGGATCGTATTCCTTATAAAGAGAACAGGAGGTTCTGCCATGAAATCTTCCAAAAAGCGTTCCCGCGCCGTGGTCACGGTGGTGGCCTGCATTCTGGCGGTGTGTCTGGTGGCTGCGCTGGTCCTTTTCAGTCTGGTCAACAGCAAAGTCCGTGCCTTACAAAAGGGTGCGGCCTTTGAACTCAGCTATAACATCACCGCACAGGACAGTTCCAGTACCCCGGCCCTGTACAATATTCTGAAACAGGTGGGTGCAACTTCCGGCGATGTGGCCGGGCTGTATTCGCCGGGTCAGCTGCAATTGTACCTGTACCCCTCCGGCGGGCTTGCCCGCGCCGAGACCGGCGGCACCGACTTTTTCACCGACCTCTATATTGATGCCAACGATACCTATTTTCACGGTCAGAAGTGCTGCCTTTTCGTACATGGGCAGATATTTTTCAATAAATTCCCAGTTCATGTATCTATGTCCTTTCCGGTAAAGTTCAAAATAATCTTTTAGATTATATCAAATGTATTTCTCAGATGCAAGAAAAGACTGCGGCGGCAGCTTACGTGCCCCGCAGTCCCCTCTATATCATCTTATTCCCATCGTACCTTACTGTGCGTTTACTTTGCCGCCCTCTACTACCAGGCTGTCCTCATAGTCCAGACCATAGGTGTCTGCCAGAGTTGCTTCGTAATCTGCATGGAAAAAGTTCTCCTCACCCAAAGCTACGATCTCATCATTGATCCAGTCAAGCAGTGTGGTGTTGCCCTTGGAAACAGCGGGAGCAATGGTGTCTGCACTGCCCAGGGAAGGAATACCTACGGTATATCCTTCGTTCTGCAGAGCGAATGCGATAACTTCGGTGTTATCATTTGCCCATGCAACAGAAGTGCCGTTCTCGAAAGCTTCTTTTGCGGTTGCATAGGAATCAAACTTCTGTAAAGGAATATCCGGATAGTTTGCGATCAGATATGTCTCAGCGGTAGTGCCGGAGATTACAATGATGGAATCATCTGCATTCCAGTCGTCTAAGGAAGTGATCACATTATCATCCTTGGATACCACGCCAAGTGACACATTCATATAAGGAGAAGCGAAATCCACTTCCTCTGCTCTCTCGGGAGTTACGGTAAAGTTCGCCAGGATCACATCTACCTTACCGGTCTGTAAATACTCAATACGATTGGCTGCCTCTGTAGATACGAAATTCACATCTACCCCCAGGTCTTCGCCGAGTCTTCTTGCATAATACACATCATAGCCCTGATATTCACCGTTCTCATCCACATAGCCGAACGGGTTTTTATCGGAGAATACTCCGATATTAATGGTTCCGCTCTCCTTGATCTCATCCAGTGTGCGGTATACTGCCTTGCCGTCTGCTGCCGCTGCGCTTCCTGCGTCTGCGGTTTTGCTGTCACTGCTGCCGCATGCGGTCAGCCCCAGTGCCAATACTCCTGTTAATGCCAGTGCCAAAACGCTCTTCCACTCAAACTTCTTCATAATCCTTTTCCTCCTCTTCGATGTCTCATTTAAGTATCGAATCAACTTATGGGTAGGATTATATCTCCTATTTCATACTATGTCAATAGGAAAACAGTAATTTGTTTTTGCTTTTTGCGAAAAAATAAAATCAATGCTATAATACTTTTGTTACTTTTGATTGTAAACAGACCTTGTAACCGGAATTCCGTAAGAGATAATAAAATAATAAAGGAGAACAAAAGGATAATATATGAAAAAACCGATTTCACGTTTCTATCTGCTGTTGGTTCTCGTTCCGTTACTGTTACTGGCGAGCATGGGCGGCTATTACTTTCTGGAAGAAACTGCTGCAGGCAGCGATGTTGTTGTCGTTCCACAGACCCCTGCACCGCCTTCTGCCACACCGGTTCCCGTCCCTACTCCGGAGCCGACCCCCACTCCCTTCCCGGAGCATGACATTACGCTCATGGCTGTCGGGGACAACCTGATGCATCTGGGAGTCGTGGCCAGTGGAAAACAGGAGGACGGAACTTATGATTTCTCCATGCTGTTTCAGGGAATTTCACCCTTCTTAAACGCGGCAGACATCCGGATCATCAATCAGGAAACTGTCATGGGCGGCAATTCCCGGGGATTTTCCGGTTTTCCCTATTTTAATTCTCCTACCGAAGTTGGGGATGCGATTGCGGATGCCGGATTCAACGTGGTCCTGCAGGCATCCAATCATACCGCGGATCAGAAGCTGGACGGCCTGTTGTACTGTGCGGATTTCTGGAAAAACAAGCACCCGGAGGTACTGGTAACCGGTATTCACGAAGACGCTTCACAGGCAGATGACATTCCGTTACTTACCATCGATGATGTCACTTTCGCCATCTTAAATTATACCTACGGTGCCAATACCGAGACACTCCCCTTAGATCTGCTTGGGCATCTGAATCTTCTGTGTGCCGTAAATGAGAAAAACGGACAGATGGACTTCACCACGCTGAACCCGCAGGTCTTAGAGGATATCTCCCGGGCAAAAGAACTGGCAGATATCGTCATCGTCTGTCCTCACTGGGGGACTGAGTATTCCTCCAAAATCTCAAGCTATCAGGAAAAATGGGCACTGGAGATGACAGAAGCCGGTGCCGATGTCATTATCGGAACCCATCCCCATGTGGTAGAGCCTGTGGAATGGATCACCGCAGAAAACGGCAATGAGTCTCTGTGCTATTATTCGCTGGGCAATTATGTGTCCACCCAGAAAAATGCTCTCAGCATGTTAGAGGGTATGGCCTGGCTGACTTTTCACGTTGCAGAGGACGGTGTCTCCATCGAGCGGAAGACCACCGGTGTGATCCCGCTGGTCTGTCAGTACACCTCCGGACCGGTACGGTTTGAAAATGTCTATCTGCTGGAAGAATATACCGAAGAGCTGGCGGCCTCCCACGGCATCCGCAATTATGCCGGTGTGGTCCTTCATCTGGAAGACCTGCAAAAATGGAGCGACGAGATCCTCGGTGATTTCGTACTCACCAAAGATCAGGCGCTCCATAATTTCAAAACCGTTTCTATTAATCAATAACGTTTCTCATACCGATGATGGGACTGTAGTCCACAGCACTGATAATGACACCTTTCCGTGAATTGGCGGAATGGATGATCTGTCCGTCACCGATATACAGTCCTACATGGGTACAGCTCTTCCCTCCATTGGAACTATAACATACAATATCTCCTGGCTGAAGTTCTTCAGAACTGATACTGCGTCCGGCACCGGAATACTGTCCTCCCGGTGTACGGCTGATAGAATAGCCGAACTCCGCATAGATAAAGCAGGTGAATCCGGAACAATCTGTACCTCCTGACAGACTGGAACCTCCGTGTACATACCGGTTGCCCAGATACTGCATGGCATAATCAATGATTCCCTGTCTGAGCTCCGCATTTGAGGTATAAGTTGTAGTGGGAAGTGTGATGTTCGTGATCACCTCCGGGGCATCCTGCTCGGCAGTCTGTTCTCTTGCCTGCAATGCCTTCTGCGCGGCAATTTCCGCCTGTTCCTCTTCTATTGTCTTCGCATAGATAAATTCTTCCGAGATCGTAACATATTCCGCAGAGACATAGCCTTCCTTGCTGTCGGTGTACTGTACCTTCAGCCAGTCTCCGTCATTCTCCAGAATTTTTACCTTTTCTCCATTGTCAATGTAACCAATTCTTTTTGCATCTGTGGCAGGATCCTGTCTCACATTCAGACGGTCTGCGATAACCACAGCATATCTGGTCACATAATTGTCTACAACCTCAGCTGCTGCATCTCCATAGATGAAAAACTCTGCCTTGATATAACCCTCCACATTACCGGAGATGATCCGGAACCAGTCCTGATCCTCTCCTGCCACATCCAGGATCTGTGCCACCGCTCCGTCATAGATTTTGCCCACTACGGCACTGTCCGTGTTCGGTTCTGTCCGGACATTGACGTAATTCGTCACATTGGCGATCGCTAACGATGCATACTCATCTGCGTTCGTATCCTCTACGGAAGCTTCGTCTACCGGGACATCCTCCGGATCTGACACCCCTTCCAGTGCTCTGGGATCCTCCGTCTCGCCACCCTGTACCGCCAGCAGATCCTCTATGGTAATCTGTCCGGTAGCCGGGATCGGCTCGACACCGATCTGATGTATTTCTGCCGCATGTACTTTCTGTACCGAGGCTTCACTCTGTATTTTCAGTTCTCCGTTTCCTGCTGCCACCACCATACTGACTCCGGTGAGAGCTACCGCCAGTGCCATGAACATTCTTTTTTTCATTATAATCCCTGTTACTTCCTACAATTACTGTTTTCTGATGACATTCTGTATAATAGCACATAAAGCAGCACCCGTCCACGAATATCTCCAAATATCTCAAACTACTTAAAATACTGCATCAACTCTTCCAGATCCGTGGATGCCTTTTTAATTGTTCCTGTATCGTCCGAAATTTTGTTAACTGCTTCTGCGATATCAGATACGTTTGCCGTTACTTCCTCGTTGCTGGCTGCATTCTCTTCACTGAGCGCAGAACCAGGCTTCTTAACATGTCGGATATTGCATCCTGAACTATGCTCTCCCGTTCTCCGGCAAAAGCCATTCCCAGAATCTCTCCGTCATCGGAACATACCGGCATATAATAGACATAATATTCTTCTCCCTTAATCTCTACTCCATCAGTTTCATAATCGTTACCGGCTCTGACCGTCTCCCATATCTGTGGATCAGCCTTGGTTCCTTCTGCCCTGTTCCCATCCTTGTCCACAATGGAAGTAATAAATCTCTCATCCTCCATGAAAAGCGTCTGTTCAATATGCTCATCCTGCAAAGAATCTATAAACTGATAACTGATATCATCCTTTTCCAGAATATCCTCACGGATATCCCATGTGAAATACTGCTCCACTGATGTAGCACATGCTTTCAGCCGCAGATAGGTACTGTCGACCAGTTCATCTTTCATTTTGCCCGATGCAGTCTGAAATTTTTAAAAATAAAGAATGCTTACGCCATGTAACATCGTGGTATTTCTCCAGTTCTCCGTTCCCAACGATCCGGTGTGCCAGATCAGTAGTCCGGTGTTTTCGGCATTTTCTCTTCTGCCTACTTCTGCCGTAAGCTCCACTCCCCGGGCATAGCCCCTTTCCTGCTGTACCACCGTAGGTTCCGTAACCGTCCATGCTTTTGCCGATAATATTCCGTTCTCATACCGCACCCAAATTCTGCATCCCGTTACAAAGCAGTTTGTCACGACCTCGCGGGAAATGCACTGCGCCTGTCCACGCACATACTGTATCAGATACATGGATACCGCATCGGAATGGGCCGCCGTACGGATGATCCGAAGTCCATAACCGTCCAGAGTGTCCGTGTCCGTCTTGATGCAGACATCCAGATACTGTCCGGCGCTGCCAAAACCCTGTCCGGCAGACTTTGCCGGATCGGCTTCCAACAGGACTTCCATATTCCGTTTGGTTTCCGTTCCCATCTCCGGTGCCGTGGTCGGCGTATAGCGGATCCTGGCCCCCTGCATTCCCTGATAGAGCCCTTCGCCCTTACTGCCGTCCCCTGTTGCACCGTAGTGCCAGGAGACCTGCGTCTTTTCCCGGTCCCACTTTTCAAAATCACAGGTATCCGCCGGACGCTTCGCATCAAAATTCCATACACCTTTTTCGTTTCCGGCATGGCTGTAAAGAGGAAGGTTATGAAAATCTGTCCAGATCCTGTCTGTTTCCACATCTTCCGGCGAAATAGCTTTTTCATAAAAGCACTGCACTGCTTCCCCGTATTCGCTGCGATTCGTTCTGGGTCTTATCTGTGCAAAAATATAATATCCCACATCATCTCCGGTGAGGGCATAAACTTTCTCCGGCTGATCCGGTTGGGAGATTGCCGTCACGATTTTGTCCTCTCCCCGAATGTTTCTGCTTCGATACCAGATAATATCCGAGCAGTCATTCTCCGCTTCCGTAAAATCATAAGACAGCCGCAGCATTTTGCCTTCAAGACAGATCACCGGATTGCCCGTAAGCCTTGGTGCCGCCACTTTCCGGGGATGAATTCTGACATACGCACCGGTCTGCAATCCCTCTTTGGTCTGCGCCGTGAGTACTACTTCCGTCTCATGGTCTATATTACTGTCTTTCAGTTGCAGCAGACAGCTCCCCTCCGACACACGCTGTATTTCTATGGAGTCTGCACTGTCTCCTTCTATTTTAAAATATATCTCACACTTCCTCTCACGCCCATCAAAGGTCAGGCATTTTCCCTTTATATTTATGGAAGATCCGCCTGCTTCCAGTTCAAAAGCCTCTGACTTCAGCAGAAGCTGTGTAGGAATATCTGTTTTTCCGGCAAAGCGGATCACTTCTCCGTTCCCCAACGGGTCCCAGTCGTCTTTCCCGCCCAGCAGATTATAGACATTGTAGATCGTTTCTCCATCCTTACGGATATAGTAGGCCTCTGCCAGCATCTTTTCGTCAATGTCCACCGTATGGGAATCCGCAACCTCCGGAGGCGTAAACCGGCCTTCCGGATATGTCACATTCGCCTGATAGCACTTCAATGCTACGGAAGGATATTTCGTCCACAAGACCGCAACTTTGGTGTCCGGCAGACCTGCGAAGCTGCTGTCGATCAGTGCGATCTGTCCTCCGACTTTTGTAAAATACTGTGCGTGAGTCTCCCCATCCTGTGGATATTTACAATGAAATGTACAGTTTAAGAATACCGCTCCCGTACCGGAAGCCTGATAGATCGGCATTCCGCTGTAAAAATCAAACTCACAGTCCAGGTACACTGCATTTCCATTCAGAGCATCGTCCGTCTGTTCAAAATGACAATGTTCATACAGGCTTCTGCCCGCGCCACATACGGGATACAGGTTCAGACGACTGACAAACCGGCAATTCTTCGCATGGAACTTATCGGCATTCGTATCCGCCAGCTGTGCCTGTGTAATGGCTTCTGTCCTCTTTTTCACAGACTGCGCAGGATCCAATGCATAATCCAGATCCACGCAGCAATAATTCCCCAGAGTCAGGTTTTCCATCTCCAATTGTTCCCCGGAAAAATGGAACAGAGTATAATTCCCCTTCGCTCCATGGTCGTTCCCCCGGTTGGCGGCAATCACCACATCCTCCGGGTTCTCCGACAGCCCCACCAATTTCAGATTTGCGCAGTTTACCTTGCATCCGTAAGGGTAAAGATCCTTCGGATCCTCCCTTACGATCACCGCCTCCGACTGCGGATCCTCCAGCCAATAGATGCCGGGAGCAATGTAGACCGTCACCGGGTGTTCCACAGTTGCTGCGTTTAGTGCTCCATCCGACAGGACTTCTCTGATGTTATTGTAAGTGTATGGATTTTTCTGTACTTCCTCGTTCGCAAACCTGCTGTCCAGCAGGAGATGACAGGAATCGGGGTCAGGTTTTATCATAAATGTTTTCCCTTCCTCAGAATAAAATAAGTGACTGATTACTTTTTACTATAGTAAACGACCACTTATTTATCAAGAGATTAAGTTATTAATATCCTACCATAGAAGTAAAAATTATGGTGGGAAGTCATGAAGAATTGTATCATGCTATGGAAAAATGACGCTGTTGATCTTGCCATCAACAACCAGAGAAGAGCTTTTTCGGATGCGTATAATAATGAAGTGCCGGCAGAAAGTAAAATTTATATTGAACTTTCCTCCAAAAATCCACTCAGTAAATTAAGTTCCCTGGAAACCGAAGATTTAAAAAATACCCCCTGCATTCTTGTCATCAACCAGACCGGACAGCAGGATACCGCTTGCCTTTTTCACACTTCTAATAAACCACTGCTGCCAGAATGATATATACCAGAATCGACACCATACAGTACATAGAATTGGTTGTTGATACATAGGCACTGCCCTCTTCCTTTTTCAGAAAAGTCTGCATGCTGAAAGTGGCCGGCGCCGACATATAGGAAATGATGGCAAGATTCAACAGCATGTTATCTCCTATCCACAAATGCACTGCCCACAGCACTCCAATTGCCATAAGTGTCTGTAGCAGAACTCTCATCAGGATTGTCTTCAGGCATGGCCGGATCAGTTCCTTTGTCAGTTCCATGCTATATCCCACAACGATCAGAATGATTGCTGTCACGGATGTGGTAAGGATCCCTTCCACCGCCAGATATGCACCGCCGAAGGGACTGTCGATCAGGCAAATCACCACCTTGGACAGTCCTGCCAGGATTCCAAGCACACTTGCAATAAATGCCGGTGTGTGGAATGCACTCATACATAGTTTCTTTGCATTGATCTTCTCTCCGTTTTCCACCTGTCCCAGCATCCCCATATAGATGCTGAATCCAAACAAAAGTCCTGCAATATCCAGTACTGCGATCTGTGAGAGATTTTCCTGCCCGCACAGGCTGGTATACAAAGGATACGCCATGAGGCCACCCTCATATACACTGACCATAAACGGCAGGTACTTGCGGTATTCTCCGTTCATAAGCGGCTTCAACAGAAATCCTACTCCGAAAGATACCACCAGCATAACGAACATAATCCCCACCAGTTTCCAGGTCTCCACACTGTAATCCGCTGTGGCCAGTGCATGAAAGATTGCCACCGGAAGCATGATATTGGTTACCAGCAGTTTCATATTATCTATTCCGCTTTTGGTAAGTAACTTTAATTTTCTGCATGCCATACCGAGAACCAGCATGACAAGTACCGGCAATATAATTTCTAATATTCTCATTTGTTATCCCTTTCCGAGGTATCCTATACTTTTTTATTTATTATACTTCGATTTTCCTATCCTGTATATTATGTATCCCGGAAGTTTTGTAGAAATGTTTTTGAATTGATGCAGAAATGTTAATGCCAGAATTCGGTCTCCATTTCAGATATGCAAAAAGGCACTGTATCTCAATTTTTTTGAAATACAATGCCTTTTTTACAACACAATCTTACCCAAAGAAATTATACTTGTTAGCCTCAAAAGCTTCCATATAGGTTGCCCCATTGGAACCATACCGGTTGGATGCGCTGACCACATTTTCGGAAGCATTCTTATTGATGTGCTCACCGAGAAATCCTATTTTGGGGGCGATGCCATTCTCTCCTCCCAGTACCTTCTGTAAGGTATCCGCATCCGCATTCCGGAATACTTTCTCGTCCACGATCAGGCTTCCGTCCTTTGCCTGACTGATTCCTATACTTTCCAGTGATTCTTTACTGCCCGCTGGAATGTTTTTTAACTGTTGCTGGTAAAATTCATTCATGATTCCGCCGGTGGTCTTAAGCTGCTTCATGGTAGCATTGTACGCTTCCACCATTTTGTTCACATCACTCAGGATGTCCGTGGTGTCTCCGCTCTCTTTTGCCTTGTCGTAGATGGAATCCTTATCGCTGCCTGCAAGCTTTGACGCAGATTGGCTCAACTTCTCCGACAGATCCTCCAGCTTTGCATAATTATTTTTCCTCAGAATGTCCGTGGCACCGGTACTTGTGGTGTTCATGCTCTTCCCGATGGTTCCCAGCAGGTTCTGGGATGACTTGTTATTGATAATGTCCAAGAGCGACGTTCTCTGAATGGGAATCCCGCTTTTTGCTGCGGAATTTGCCAGCATTTGGGTTGTGATCCTCATTTTGCGACCTCCTTTGATCTGCAATTTTTTCTCTCTGTCTTCTATATCGCCGCTTTTCTTTCACCCTTAATATGTCTTGTAACGAACCGATCTTTTCATGTAACGAAACATCAAAAAATCAGCAGGCCCATCACCCGCAACATTTTTCTATATAGATACAATAATACAAGGACTAATTTTAGTCCACATTCTTCCTTTTATCCAAAATCAATGATATAATGCTAATAGTTTTATTTATACAGATAAAGGAGTCAAAACAATGGATACCCAAATTGAGCAGCTTAATCTTTCTTCTATTACCAAATTTGCATTAGCATATGCCGGAATTACTACTGTTTCCGAACTTAAGGAATATAATTATATCTCTTTAGCAAATGTTCTTCCTCGTAATTGTTCTCTCAATCCCATTATGAAAGAGCTAAACACATACGGTTACATATTTCCTCCTGAAAATGAAATTCCTATTAGCAGCATTCCTATGTCTAAACGCCTTTATAATATTCTTGATCGTAATAACATACTGTATATCTCCCAGCTAACACATTATGCACGGGAGGAAATCATGCAGTTCCGCAATCTCGGAAGTACTACATTAATTGAACTTGACGCTCTGTGCCAAAAATATCACGTAAAAATAAATTCTCTTTCCATTGTAAAGGAAAGTCTCCAACAATTTAATTTTCCTTCTAAATTATATATTTATCTCTTTAGGAACAATATCCACCACATCAATGACTTTAACGACAAAACCGTATATGACCTCTATTGTATATGTAATAAGGACTACCTCCTTACCATGAAAACATACCGTATATTAAGAAAGCATGGGAACACACCTAAAA
>OLFY01004049.1_pt1 | contig 10767 bp, 7 predicted proteins | sample 1605611 | NCBI WGS metagenome assembly OLFY01 (sample SAMEA3888923, study PRJEB22519) | human gut metagenome | biome: human gut; feature: human-associated habitat; material: faeces | place: Denmark | collected 2011
TTTGCCGCCATAATCTGGAAATTCCAACGATAGCTCCAGAACTGGCTGACGGGACTCTGAGGACCGCCTTCACAGAAGAGGAGGGTGGGGTACTTCTTGTTAGGGTCGAACTGTGGAGGATAAATCACCCAGGTCAGCATCTGCTTGCCGTCGGTGGTCTTCATCCAGCGGGCTTCCACCTTACCCATCTCCAGCTGGTCGTAAATCTGCTTGTTTTCTGTGGTCAGTTGCACTGCTTCTGCAAAAGCGTCGCCGTTGCGTGCACTGTTTACGGCATAGATTTCGTCGCCCATGCTCATGGAGTGGCGTTTGGCGATAATCTTGTCTCCGCAAAGGGCAAGCGAAGCATAGTCGTACATGCCGTCGGTGAGCTGGGTAAGCTTGTCGTTTCCGGCAAGGTCGATGTTGTAAATCTGTGTCTCGCCATGCCATACACCGATGAAGTAGATGCTCTGGGAATCTTTGTTCCACAAGAAGGCGTCCACGTTCGATTCGAAAGCTTTGCTTACAAAACGTTTCTCGCCGGTCTCGAGGTTCATGATAAACAAGCGGTTCAAGTCAGCTTCGTAGCCGTCACGCTCCATGCTCTGCCAGGCGATGTATTTGCCGTCGGGAGAGTATTGGGGATTCGTATCATATCCCTTGTTTTCTTCCGTGATGTTTTTGGTTTCCTTGGAGGCAAGGTCGTAGATATAAATGTCGGAGTTGGTGGAAATGGCATACGCCAGTCCGGTTTTCTTACGGCATGTATAGGCCACCTTATCAGAAGACGGGCTCCATGCCAGCTGCTCGATACCGCCCCAGGGCTTCATCGGGCTTTCGTATGGCTCTCCCTCAAGGATATCGGTGACATTGCTGATGGCATTGCCGTCGAAATCGGCAACGAATGGATGGGGAGCAGTAGTCACCCATTCGTCCCAATGCTTGTACATCAGGTCGGTAACGATGATGCCGGTGGCTTTAGGAAGGTCCGGATGTTTGTCTGCCGTACTCTTCACGGTCTTTACCTGGGCAATGAAAAGGAGTTTCTTGCCGTCGGGCGAGAAAGAGAACCCTTCGATGTCTCCCTCGTATTGGGTCAGCTGCTTGCGTCCGCTGCCGTCGGGATTCATTTCCCATACCTGGCTGCTGCCGCTTTCGTTGCAGAGGAAGGCAAGCTTCTTGCCGTCCTTGAACCACGTGGGCTGTCCTTCTTGCCAGGCGTCATGCGTTATCTGGGTATTGCCACTACCGTCGGCATTCATGACGAAGACTTCGCTGTTACTCTTGTTCTGGGGCACGCTGTAATAGGATACCGTGTAGGCAATTTGCTTTTCGTCGGGAGATACGGCTACACTGCCGATACGTCCCATCGCCCAGAGTGCCTCGGGTGTCATACGCTTTCCTTCAATCTTGATGTCCGACCGCTGGATGAGCGCTGCTGCGTCCTGCTGCTGTCCGGCATCTTTTGTTCCTCCGCAGGAGGCCAATGTCATGGCTGCTGACATAAGTAGTAGATTTACTTGTTTCATATATGTTTTTTGTTTCGGTTATTTCAATGCAAAGATACTAAATTTTCCTTCCTTGCCAATTTCCACGTTTGATATATAGCCAGCAGAAAATGAGAATAAAGCTGGAATAAACCATTTCCGAGGTCCAGCAGATGGCCACGTCGAGTTGCAGAATCAGAATAATGTAGGTGATATAGGCTGTGTAGATGACCAGCGTAGCCATCTCCAACCCCCATGCCGTACGCGTGTTGCCGGTTCCGGAAACTGCCTGGAAATAGACATTGGCGGGAACCAGAAACAGATAGGTGGAGCACATCACCCAGAGTGAATGCACGGCAGCGTCCTGCAGGTCGGGCATGTCGGTATAAATTCCCAGAATCAGCTTGGGGAACAGCGCGAAAAGCAATGCCAGCGGAAGTACGAAAACGTAGGCTATGCGTACGTGCTGCCGGATAGTGCCTGCCACGCAATCGGAGTGGCCTGCACCGATGAGGTTGCTGACCAGTGACCCGCAGGTAGAGGCAAACGCCATGAGTACCATGAACAGTATGCCGGACACGTTGCGGACAATGTTGGTCACTGCCAGCGAGCGCTCTCCCAGATGCTCCACATAAAGGAAGAACAAGAACCAGGTGGAGAGGGAGAAGAAATTCTGTATCATGGTCCAGAAAGAGACGTTCAGCATCCGTTTCAATACGTCCAGCCGGAACTTCGGAATACGGTCCAGCCCGTACTTGCAGCAGTCGATACGGCTACGGGTATAGAGGATGAAGAATAACAGCGAAACCAGCTCGGCCAATGAGGAGCCGATGGCGGCTCCGGCAATGCCGAGTGCAGGAAAACCGAATTTACCGAAAATCAGGATATAGTTGAATACGACATTGCTCAACACCATGACGATGGAGTTCAGTGTCAGTGTCTTGGTCTGGGTGGTTCCCAAGAAAAAGGCACGGAACATGACTGCGCTGAACGAGAAGAAGGCACCGAATACACGCCAGTGCAGGTAGCTGGTGGCTGCTTCGTAGATATGTTCCGAGGCTACGATGCGTTTCAGGATAATCGGCGAGAAGCAATAGGACAGCAGGAACATGACTGTCGCCATCCCGACTTGGAAATAGATGCCCTGATAGAACAAGTCACCGATTTCCTTATACTGCTGTTCGCCGTTGCGCCGGGCAATGAGTATCTGGGCCCCGATACTGAAACCGAAGGCAACCATGAAGATGACCATGTAGAAGACACCGGCGATGGCAGATGCTCCCAGCTCGACTTCGCCCACACGTCCGAGGAAGGCGGTGTCCGTCATACCTATCAGTTGCTCCATAAGGAGGCTGATTAGGATGGGGTAGGCTATAAGCCAGATTTGTTTGTAGGTGTATTTAGTCTGCATAATTTAGAGTCTGTGAATTTTTTCGTTGGTGTAAGGATAAGAAAGCCGGGCAAATGTCATTGTCCGGCTTTCTGCAAAAGAATATCTTGAACGGTAGTCTTACTACTTTTTGTTCTGTTTTTCTTTCATCATCTGTTCCTGCTGTTTCTGCATGGCTTCCAGACGAGCGGCGAAACCGGTTTTCTTCATCTTCTTCGGGTCTTTCTTGTTGGCTTCCAACTGAGCAAGAAGGGCTTCCTCATTGGTTGTCTTGCGCATGATGAGCGTTGTTACCACACTGACTAACGTAGAGATGAAGTAGTAATAGTTCAATCCCGAAGGATAGTCGTTCAATATGAAGAGGAACATGATAGGCATCAGGTATGACATCCACTTCATGGCAGCCATCTGCGGATTGGCACCCGTATCCTGTTGCTGCATCATGTACTTCGTGTTCAATATGTTGGTAACCGTCATCAGCAGGCAGAACAAGCTGAGGTGGCTTCCCAGGAACGGGATATGGAACGGGAAGTTGATGAACGCATCGTAAGTGGAAAGGTCGTCTGCCCACAAGAAGCTCTGCTGGCGGAGTTCAATGGCACTCGGCACGAACATGAACAAGGCCATCAGGATAGGGAACTGTATCAGCATCGGCAGACATCCACCCATCGGACTGACTCCGTACTGGCTGTAGAGGCCCATCACTTCCTGCTGCTTCTTCATGGCATCTTCCTGCTTGGGGTACTTCTTGTTTATCTCGTCGATTTTCGGTTTCAGTACGCGCATCTTGGCAGAGGACATGTAGGTTTTCCACGTTGCGGGGAATACTACAGCTTTTACGATTAACGTCATGAACAACAGTACGATACCCATGCTCAACCCCCAACTGGACAACCAGTCGAAGATGTTGATGGTGAACCATTTGTTTATCCAGCGGATGAGCGGCCAGCCCAGATAGACCAGACGGTTCAGCTCCCACTTCTCGTCACGCCCCTTGTCGAGTGCGGTCAGGGTCTTGTAGTGATTGGGACCGAAGTAGAAGAACAGCTGGGTAGGTTCTTTGCCGGCAGGGTCGAACTTCGTGCTCATCTCCGCAGAATAGTCCTTAATGTAGCCGCTGCCTTGAGTCTCCATCTTGGAACTCAGTTTGGTCTTTTCAAAGTCGGCATCTGCCAAAAATACTGAAGAGAAGAACTGGTTCTTGAAAGCAATCCAGTCCAGGCGTTCCGGAACTTCCTTTTCGTCGTTCTTGTTGGCAGACAGATAATCGGTACCCTCTCCGGTGATTTTGTAAGTCAGTTCAGCCAGACGGTTCTCGTAGGTGTAACCCTTCTCTATCTGACGGGCACGCTGAGACCACTCGATGTCCACATAATTGTTGGTAGCCGCCAGCTTACCTTCCATATTGACTGCCTGAATAGTAAAGTCTATCAGGTATGTGTCATTGTGCATGCGATATGTAAAGTCGATATAGCTGTTGCTGTCTGCCGACAAACGCATGGTGACGGTACTGTCCGTACGGTTTACTGCGGTGAAATAATAGTCTTCCGTCTGGATAGTCTCTTTCTTGTTGTAAAAGAGGAAATTCATGGAAGCGTCATTGCCGCTGAACAGTGTGACGGGGGTCGTCTTGTCTTGTCCCATGTATTCCTTCAGCGTGGCCGAAGCTATGCGCCCGCCTTTTGTATCTACGGTTATTTCTGCCAGGTTGTTCTGGATGGTTACCTGCGAGTTAGTTCCTTGACGGGCGTCGAAGAAGAGGGCAGTGGAGTCAACGCTTGCTTCCGCTCCGCTTTCGTTGGCCAGGGCTGCTTCCGCCTTGGCTTTCAAGTCGGCTTCGCGCTGTTGCACCTGGGCTATGGAGTCGTAGTAACGTTGCTGTGCTTCCAACTGCTCCTGGCTGGGACGGCTCAGAAAGCTGAAACCTACTAACAATATCGCTATCAGAACAAGACCTGTGATGGTATTTTTATCCATTCTTTGTTGATTACAAATTACTTATTACAAATTATTTCTTTTCGTTTTCATTTTCGATGGCGGCCTTCACGAATGCTACGAACAGTGGGTGCGGATGCAATACCGTACTGCTGTATTCGGGATGGAACTGGGTACCGACAAACCACTTCAATGCGGGAATCTCAACAATTTCCACCAGGTCCGATTCGGGGTTTATACCCACACACTTCATACCTGCTGCTTCGTAGGCATCCTTGAAGCTGTTGTTGAACTCGTAGCGGTGACGGTGACGTTCCTGGATATGCTCGGTACCATATGCCTCGTATGACTTCTGCTCTTCCATGATGTCGATGACATTGTGCGGTGTCTTTTCGTCCATCTCGCGTGAGTTGGCATCGGCATAACCCAGTACGTTACGGGCAAATTCGATGGCGATACACTGCATACCCAGACAGATACCGAAGGTGGGGATGTCGTGCGTACGCGCATATTTGATGGCTACGAACTTGCCGGCAACGCCGCGTTCGCCGAAGCCCGGACCGATAAGTACGCCTGCCATACCTTTCAAGGCTTCTGCCACATTCTCGTCAGTCAGCTTTTCACTGTTCACGAAGTCTACCGATACCTTGCGGTCATTGTAGGTTCCTGCTTGTGAAAGGGCCTCGCGGATGGACTTGTAGGCATCCTGCAAGTCATATTTGCCCACCAATGCGATGTGCAGCGGGGCAGTCTCTTCGGCTTTGTGACGGCGTTCGAGGAAAGCGCGCCACGGTCCCAGTCCCGGAGTATCACCGACGGGAAGTCCCATTTTCTTCAAAATGGTAACGTCCAGTCCCTGGCTCTGCATCAAGATGGGCACCTCGTAGATGGTAGGCGCGTCGATGCTCTGCACCACGGCATTCTCGTCCACATTGCAGAACAGAGCCACCTTCTTGCGCAGGGTAGTGCTCAACTCGTGCTCCGTACGCAGTACGAGGACATCGGGTTGGATACCGGCACTTTGCAGTTCCTTTACGGAGTGCTGGGTGGGCTTGGTCTTCAGCTCACCGGCAGCTGCCAGGTAGGGGACATAAGTAAGGTGTACGCACAAGGCGTCTTTTCCCAGTTCCCACTTCAGCTGACGGATGCTTTCCAGATAGGGCAGAGACTCGATGTCACCCACTGTACCGCCAATCTCGGTAATAACAAAGTCGAATTTGTATTTGTTTCCCAGCAGTTTTACATTACGCTTGATTTCGTCTGTAATATGGGGAATAACCTGGATGGTCTTTCCCAGATAGTCACCCCGGCGCTCTTTGTCGATGACGCTTTTGTAGATGCGTCCGGTCGTGATATTGTTGGCCTTGGTGGTCTGGATGCCCAGGAAGCGTTCGTAATGGCCCAAATCGAGGTCGGCTTCGTGGCCATCCACGGTAACGTAGCATTCGCCGTGTTCATAAGGGTTCAGTGTACCCGGGTCGATGTTGATGTACGGGTCAAACTTCTGGATGGTTACCTTGTAACCTCTTGCTTGCAGCAATTTACCGATGGAGGATGAGATGATACCTTTACCTAATGAAGAGGCAACACCACCGGTGACGAAAATATACTTTGTTTCTCCCACAACTATATTATTTTATTAATTGTTTAATCTAATGCCAAGAGCCTATACGGCTTGTCGTTCAGGGTGCGCACTGCTCCCGTCAGTACACGTAGAACTTAAAAAGCGCAAAATTATAAAAAAAAGAGGAAGTAGAGAAAGTTTCGATGAAACAATTATTAAAAAATACGATTTCATCGAAGAAAGTCCTTCTTGCCTTTTTCTTATGGCTTTTCTATGTTTTCTAAACATTTTAAGCTAAATTTGCGCTCGAAACATAGACTTTAGGGCATTATGAAGAATAGACACATTGCATTTTGGTTAATTGCTACGATGATTTCTTCGTCGGTGATGGCACAGAATACGCTGGATACCGCCTCGAAGAACAGTGGACAGGAAACAACTGCCAAAGCTGACACCTTGCCGGATATAATGAAAGAATACATGATTCTGAAATTGAAACCGGAAGGTATGGGGTACAGGCTGGATACTGTTTCCATATTATATGAAAGGTATATCGGAGTGCTGGATTATTTGAATGACCCCACGACTCCGGAGCGTTATATACCTTCCAATCCGAACTACTATAGGTTGTTCCTTCCCCTTACCTATTATTATGCCCCCATGAGACGCCTTTCCAAGGTGGACTGGCATTTCCAGGTGCCTGATACGGTGCCTGCCCTGACGCGCGAGATGTTGCCGTTCGACACACTGAGTTTCACCTCAAAGGACCGAGCCAACAAACTGGTGGACCGTACGCTGCTGAACACGTATGTAGATTGTCCCAATCTGGTTGTAATGACCGAGAAGGAGGTGATGAAAGGGAAGATATTCAAGGATAATATAGAGAAGGAGGTTTCTTCCAAGCCGTCCGTCGTGAAACTGTTTGCACAAGAGAATATGGTGGGAGTGAAGGAGGAAGCCGACGTGATTATCCACAAGCCCAACTGGTGGGTGACGGGTGGAAACGGTTCATTGCAGATTACCCAGAACTATATCTCCGACAACTGGTACAAGGGAGGTGAGAGCACTAACGCCGTGCTTGCCAACCTGCAATTGTTTGCCAACTATAATGACCGTGAAAAGGTGCAGTGGGAAAATCTGCTCGATGCCAAGCTGGGCTTCAGCTCCGCACCTTCCGACGAGTTTCATAACTATCTGGTAAGTACCGACCAACTCCGGCTGTACAGTAAACTGGGTATTCAGGCTGCGTCCAAGTGGTATTATACCATCACGACTGAGTTTAAGACCCAGTTCTGCAATGGCTACAAGGCCAACAGTGAAGAGCTGGTTTCGGCTTTCTTTGCTCCGGCAGACTGGTCGAGCAGTATCGGTATGGACTACAAGTTGAAGAAGCAGAAATTCAGCTTGTCCGTTTTCATGGCTCCGCTGACGTACATGCTGCGCTATGTAGGAAATAAGGGGGTGAATGAAGTGAGTTTCGGTCTTGATGAGGGCAAATGCGTGAAGCATAACTTCGGTTCGCAGATACAGCCTACACTTTCATGGACCATCATTCCTTCCATCACGCTGGATTCCCGCTTGGACTTCCAGACCAGTTATGAGTGGACACGTATTGAATGGGAAAACACGGTGAACTTTGTGCTGAACCGCTATCTTTCCACCAAGCTCTATGTGCACGCCCGCTATGACGACAGTGCCAAGCCGACGGAAGGGGACAGCTATTTTCAGGTAAAAGAATTGCTCAGTTTCGGTATCAATTATAAATGGTAAATAAACAAATGGTCTGTTCGGAGTGAACAGATTATCTGTTTTGGTTAGTCAGACGGTCTGTTTTTCCTTGACAGACCGTCTGTTTTTTGTCTTTTTGTAGTCTGTGGCAGGTGAAAAAACATAAAAACATAGAAAAAGCACGTTTACGAACACAGAAAATGCATAGGAAAGGTTTGCAGTTCACAAATAATGCGTAAATTTGCCGCGATTTGTAATGCACACTTTGCAAAATGGCGAATACTATAAAACATCAAGGTATTGTGGAAAACATAAACGGTTCTCATCTCCAAGTGAGAATCATCCAGACTTCAGCATGCGCTTCGTGTAGTGTCAAGGGACATTGTACCTCTGCGGATACGAAAGAGAAACTTGTCGATGTGGCCGATGCCGATGCCGCATCCTACCAGCCCGGCGACCGTGTATGGGTGACGGGCGAACTTTCAATGGGAGTGATGGCAGTTCTGTTTGCCTTTATATTTCCTTTCCTTATTCTGATAATCTCACTGTTTGTCTTTATGGCTATCTGGAATGACGAGCTGCGTTCCGCGCTTTGTTCGCTAGCACTTCTTGTACCTTATTATTATATATTGTGGCTGAACAAGTCGCGGATGGGTAAGAAGTTCTCATTCTCCGTACGACCGATGAACTAACTAATAATAAAACAAATAATTAATAAACAACTAATTTATGAATGTAATTCTGATTGCAGTGATTTCATTGGGAGTTATAGCGCTGGTATCGGCCGCTATTCTTTACGTGGCTTCCAAGAAATTTGCCGTGTATGAAGATCCGCGGATTGCCCAGGTAGCAGAGGTGCTTCCCCAGGCAAATTGCGGTGGATGTGGTTACCCCGGTTGTAGCGGATTTGCAGATGCTTGCGTAAAGGCTGGTTCGCTGGATGGTAAACTTTGTCCGGTGGGTGGACAGCCCGTCATGACAAAGATTGCCGAGATTCTGGGCTTGGATGCCGCTGCTGCCGAACCTATGGTTGCGGTGGTGAGATGTAATGGAACTTGTGCCAACCGTCCTCGTGTGAACCAATACGATGGCGCCAAGAGTTGTGCCATTGCGGCTTCTCTCTATGGTGGTGAAACGGGTTGTAGTTATGGCTGTCTGGGATGCGGCGACTGTGTGGCTGCCTGCCAGTTCGATGCTATCCACATGAATCCGGAGACCGGACTTCCCGAAGTGGATGAGGAAAAGTGTACGGCTTGTGGAGCTTGTGCCAAGGCTTGTCCGAAATCTATTATTGAAATCCGTCCTCAAGGCAAGAAATCACGTCGTATTTACGTACAGTGTGTAAACAAGGACAAGGGGGCCGTAGCACGCAAGGCTTGTACCGTGGCATGTATCGGTTGCGGCAAGTGTGTGAAGGTTTGTCCGTTCGAGGCTATCACGCTGGAAAACAATCTGGCTTACATTGACCCCAATAAGTGTAAATCCTGTCGCAAGTGCGAAGAAGCTTGTCCGCAAAACACAATCATTGCCCTCAACTTCCCGCCGCGCAAACCGAAGGCTGACGATGCAGCTCCCCAAGTAAAGGTTGCAGCTCCTAATGCTGAGGTTGAGACTCCCAAAGCAGAGGTTTAGACTTCCCAAGTTGAGGTATGAATTAATAAAGTAAATAAACGACTAAAAATACAGAATTGTATGTTGAAGACATTTTCAATTGGTGGAGTCCATCCACACGAAAATAAACTTTCAGCACATCAGCCTATCATCAAGGCAGAGATTCCGGCCAAGGCCGCTATCTTGCTGGGACAGCACATCGGTGCTCCTGCCAAGCCTATCGTTGCCAAAGGTGATGTTGTGAAAGTGGGTACGAAGATTGCCGAGCCCGGCGGTTTTGTATCAGCAGCCATCCATTCGTCTGTCAGCGGAAAGGTCGCTAAGATTGACACGATTGTCGACGCCAGCGGTTACGCCAAGCCTGCTATATTCATTGACGTAGAAGGGGATGAGTGGGAAGAATCCATTGACCGTTCCGAAACGTTGGTGAAGGAATGCAGTCTGACCTCCGAGGAAATCGTGAAGAAAATCGCTGATGCCGGTATCGTAGGTCTGGGCGGTGCATGCTTCCCTACGCAGGTCAAGTTGTGCCCTCCTCCTGCATTCAAGGCAGAGTGTGTCATCATCAACGCCGTAGAGTGCGAACCGTATCTGACTGCCGACCATCAGCTGATGCTGGAACATGCGGAAGAAATTATGGTAGGTGTATCCATTCTGATGAAAGCGGTAAAGGTGAACAAGGCATTCATCGGCATTGAGAACAATAAGCCCGATGCCATCCAGCTGATGACGAAGGTTGCTTCCAGCTATGCAGGTATCGAGGTGGTACCCTTGAAGGTACAATATCCGCAGGGTGGTGAAAAGCAGTTGATTGATGCTGTCATCAGTCGCCAGGTTGCAGCCGGTGCGCTGCCTATCTCCACGGGAGCTGTGGTGCAGAATGTGGGTACCGCATTTGCCGTTTACCAGGCCGTACAGAAGAACAAACCTCTGTTTGAGCGTGTCATTACCGTGACTGGTAAGTCGTTGGCAAAGCCGTCCAATTTCCTGGCACGTATCGGTACGCCGATGAAGCAGCTGATTGAAGCTTGCGGCGGTCTGCCCGAAGATACAGGTAAGATTATCGGCGG
>OLFY01004057.1_pt1 | contig 10731 bp, 9 predicted proteins | sample 1605611 | NCBI WGS metagenome assembly OLFY01 (sample SAMEA3888923, study PRJEB22519) | human gut metagenome | biome: human gut; feature: human-associated habitat; material: faeces | place: Denmark | collected 2011
TGTCCCGGGACGTATCGCGGTTTCTAAAAAGACGCCGGCGAACGCCCCAGAGCCTTGCAGCCAGCCGGAGCGCGAGCGCGGCGTTCATGCGGCAGCGGCCGCTTTCCATGCATACGGTCTCGAACCCGGCATGCGCGACCCGTATGCCACCTCTATTCTTGAGCTTGTGCGTGTTGTTGAAGCCCAGCAGTGTGAAATTGCCCGTTTGAGCGAGGCACTCGCTTCGGCAACGGGAAAGAAGGTTGAGCCGTCGCCCGACGCTCACTTCGATACCACAAAGCTTTGGCCGAGCGATCGTGCCCCGCAGCAGAGTAAAAACGAAACCTCCCCCGAAACGCCGGACGCAGCCAAGGAACCAACGAAAGAGCAACCCAAGGCACCGTCGGATAAGGTCTAAGCAGGGCTGACGACATCAAGGCAGAGCAAGGCCGGCCGTTCTCACGAATGGGCCGGTTTTGTGTTTCTGGCGCTTGGGAGATTTCCGCAGGCGCATTGCGCAGCAACAGGTATTTTGGGTGTGTTTTCTTCAGATCGAACGGAATTGTTTGCGCATTAGCGACGAATAGAGAATAATTCTCATTAACATTTAAATGTTTTGAGGAGACCGTCATGAGCGAAGGCACAGTGCATCCGTTGGCGCAGCCGGTTGGCCGTATGCATGCTGCGGGCGCCTTCGATTGGCGTGCGGTGCCGTCGGCGGATCCGAGAGCATCTGCATTCGCGCTTGACACTGCGCCTGCGCTCCCGGCGCCGGCTGAAGAATTCTCCGGCGAAGCCTGTCGTGAAATCGTCGAAGATCTTTTAGACCGCACGCGCACAGGGGCGGCCGTCGCTGAGGTTCATGCGCCTTTTTGCGAGTCCAAATGCGACGGCTGCGGCTGCTGGCAGCATGCTTATAAAGAGCTCGAAAGCCGTCGCTGGGCCGACGCACTGGTTCGTGAAATGGCGGCGTGGGCGGATACGCATGCCCAGGCGGGAGCGCCGATTCAGGCGCTGCGCTTTGGCGGCGGAACGCCGAGCGCTTTGGAACCTGTCGACATCCTCCATGTGCTGGCCAAAGCCCGTCAATATCTGCCGCTTTCCAACGACTGCAGCATCGAGCTTCAGGCACGTGTTAAATCACAGCTTCGCCGCTATATGCAGCTTGGCGGCGGCAAAACGCAAAGCGATGTTTATTCTGTTGGCGGTATCGTATTAAATCCAATTACCAAGGAAGTCACGTTAGACTCTGATCCCATTGCGCTGACACGCATCGAATACAATATACTGTTATTTTTGATGCAGCACATCGGACAATCCTTTACACCACGTGAAATCTACCAAAACGTATGGCACGACAATGCTTATGGTGAAGAAAGCACTGTCGCCGTACACATCCGACACTTACGAGAAAAAATCGAATATAACCCGGCAGAACCACGTTATTTAAAAGCAGTGTGGGGACGCGGTTATAAACTGGATAACAATTAATATTTTGGAAGATCTGCGTCATAACATTGCGATACAATGCGATGCAGGAATGAAGTGATCCACTTCAGATTGGAGGAGTATATGAAAACAAATCACCAAATCAAAAAACGGCAGATCGGTGCTATTGCCATTGCGATGATCACCGGTACCGGTCTGATCCTTGGTATTTTATTGTCGCTATTATGCTATCAACTTGGAATGTATAAAGACCAGTCCAAGAAAGAAATCTTGAACAACAAGTACGATCTGTTGACGAAATATTACGAAGCTACCATCATGAGCGAGATCAATAAAAAGAAAGATGAAGATGCCGTTGTCAACAAAAAAAAGATCACCAACTTCAAATACAGCGTGTTCGGTGTATGGAATATGGAAATTGATGCTCAGCCAGCGTCTGCACATCTGTATCACACTACATTTACCGACACAAAGGCAACACGATCTGTGCCGGAGCCAAATCTTGCTACGATCCTGCAAAACAACATTACCACAGATTATGACGGAACAGATGTCGATCTATACCGAAAACACTCTACAACGATAGATCAGATTCAATGCACTACCAATGGACTGTTGTACTATCGAACCAAATCACAATACTATTTTCCGGTCAGGACCGTCGAAATTCCAACCGCCTTCGCTGTGGTTAAGGCTAAAGGAGTAGCAAGTGCCAGAAGTTCATTGACCTTTAAATATTCCAAGCGCCGGAGCTGTTACGTCTGTGTAGACAAAAGCTATGAGAACTTGAATATACGTAATTATATCCATGACGTGAATCCCGTTCGCATCATATTAGATGATATTCCTTACTATACCAAAGATATTGAAATGCGTGATATCAAAAGCGATCGTATGGCAGCCTCTTGGCAGCTTACCGATCCTGTGGTCTATTGGGGTTCCGAGGAAAGTCAGTTTCCTGCGTCTGAGTTTTTATCAAAATCAGATGCCGCCATTTATTATCTGGGTGCCTACAACCATCCAAAGACCGTCACACAAAACGGCAGACGGATTCCATTACAAATGGTTCACGCAACCGTATACTATAGCATACAGGCCACGGACGAAACACACTTCTATTCCATCAGTTCCAAAGTTTCTACTCCTGTAGACACTTCAAAGCATGACCTGTTTGCTTACACGACCAAGCTTGTTAACACATTGTATCCGATCTGCTATGCCATTCCTTTGGTAACAGCATTATTATTGATCGCTTTACTTGGTGCATTATACCAGTGCTGCCACCAGACAATACTGCTAAAGTCATCCGTGAAACCTTCCTTCACGACACGCATTCCCTTATTGGTCTATCTCAGTAGTATGACCTTTATATCGGCTTGGGTTGTCTACTTTATAAGTTTCTTATTGCTGCGCACACTACAGTCCAAGAAATTATTAATGAGCGGAAATCTGCTTCTCGCCGTTGGCGGAATAGTGCTTTTCTTCTTCCTGTTAAGCTCTGTTTTCGTTAATCTGGGTGAACGGCTTGGTACCAAAACGTTCCGCAAATACACAGTATGCCACGGCGTTATGCAGCTGTTACGTCGTATTAAATCCAATTTGACCCACAACTTGAAATGGGCGTCAGAGTTTATCGGCACACATATACATTTAGCAGTGAGGATTGGCGTCGTATGGATCGTACTCACGCTGATCGAACTGTTTGTGATCGGCATAACCGACATGAATACGGATCTTGAAATTATCACCTTTGCTATTTACAAAGTTGCAGAAGCATTGTTTCTTCTATTCTGTGTGGAACAATTTACCAAACTGACAGATGCGAGCCGCAGTCTCGCCGAAGATGCTCTGTCCACCAAATTGGACACCTCAAAATTGTTTGGACCTTTCCGCCGCCACGCCGAAACACTGAATCGACTGCAGGACGGCATCCAAATAGCAGTGCAGGACAAGATGAAAAGCGAACGTTTTCGAACAGAATTGATCACAAATGTGTCACATGACATAAAAACACCTTTAACTTCTATTATAAATTATGTAGACTTGTTAAAAGCAGATAATCTGTCGGAGGAAGAAAAGGCGCAATACTTAGATGTCCTTGATCGTCAATCCGGCAAGCTAAAAAAGCTGATCGAGAACCTGATCGAGGCCTCCAAAGCATCAACCGGCAATCTAACCGTTTGCCCGGAACCTTGCAACTTAAATATACTGCTGGCACAAACTGCCGGTGAATTTACCGACAAACTAACTCAGGCAGGTTTAGAATTGATCCTTCGCAAGCAGCAAAGTACCCCTATGATCGATCCGAACGTCGATAACGCAGATCTACCGGACCTTGTCATTACCGCAGACAGTCGACATCTCTGGCGCATATTCGATAATTTAATGGGTAATATATGTAAATATTCACAACCCGGCACCCGTGTTTATATCGATCTCGCCACAGTCGACCAATGTGCACAGATCACTTTCCGTAACACATCGCAATACCCTCTGGAACAGAGCACCGATGCATTACTGGAGCGTTTCGTACGCGGTGACAGTTCTCGCAGCACACAAGGTAATGGGCTTGGCTTGTCCATTGCTAAAAATCTGGCCGAGTTAATGAATGGTACTCTCGCATTGCACGTTGACGGCGATCTGTTCAAAGTGATCGTTACATTTCCATTGGCCATAGAGGAGGAATACAATTGAGTATAGAAAGCAGATTAAAAACAGTTCGCAGAAATACAGGAAATCATAAATCAGAATCGGCTATGAGCAAAGAAAACCTTAAGAAAAGCAAGAAAAACTATTGGTTTTCCATAACCCTCATCGCACTTGCATTATTTTGTGTGGGGGCAGCATTGCTGTACTCGCAAAAGCTTTTGAGTGAAAAGCTCTCCACTCCCAAAGCTCCTGTTGCTTCCTACACAGCACGATACGGCGCTCGTTCCATCTCAAAAGTGCAGTTTCTCAAGCGTGATATGCTGCTCGATAAAGACGAGACGTCCATCAATTGGCTCAAAAGTATCCGGACGGCGCAGCGCAAAAAGAACATCAAGCATTTATATGACGAATACAAAAACGTCGGCATTTTTCAGGTGACCGAAGATGTGAAATACAATTCTCTCTTTGCAACGTATAAGTTAAAACTGTTAAAGAACATCAAGTCGACGCATCCTTTGCAAGTCGGCAATACGATCGATGCTTATACTTTCGACAGTCCTTGTTTGGATGCGAATTCCGTTTCTGCCGTCTATAAAAGCAGCAACATTACACCTTTGCTGCGCAAGAATGAATGTTATCTCTTAGTTTACGGCGATCCGGCTGGACCAAGCACACTAAACACTCTGCGCTCACATGGTGCCAAAAACGGCACTTACTACTGTCTGGATTACGGAACACTGTTCGATACCGGTCTGCGCCTTTCCAAAGAGAAAAATCTGACAACGATCAGACCCAAAAAGGTATATGACACCAAAGAACTGCAATCCTTTGATCTGTTCTGCGGAAGCAAAACCATCCTTAAAGAATGGTATCGCGCGAAAGATGCTATATTGACTTATTATGTGGGCAAAAACTATGACAAACAATTTTGAATCGGTGATTTTTTATAAAGACTTTTCATTACGTATTTTTATGTTTTTTAGTTTTTTGTAATTTTTTTCAAAAAACGCTTGCATTTCGCAGGTTGCTTTGCTATAATATATTTCGTTGTAAAACAATACGTTTTGCGCGATTAGCTCAGTTGGCAGAGCACCTGACTCTTAATCAGGGTGTCCAGGGTTCGAACCCCTGATCGCGCATGAAAGTCCCAATTTGACAGCACGGACTGTTGGGTAGGGGCTTTTTTTGTTGCTCTTTTTAGGCAGATTTCTTTTATAGCACTATGGCTACCATTTTCTTTCGATTTTAATAGTGTCTTTTTAGGTATGTTTCTTTAGCAGCGCCACGCCGCAAGCTTTGATCTGCGCCGGCACAAGACGCAGCAGCCGATTTATCATCCCCGGAACCACAACTGCCTTATCCGCATTTAATCCTTCCCACGCCTCTTTTGCAACGCGCTCCGGCGACATTGCCCAAATTGGCGTCTTAGCTCCTGTTTTTTCAAAGAAATGTGTTCGTGTAGAACCCGGACACAGCGTACACACCTGAACACCCTGTTTTTTTGCTTCCAAGCGGATCGCCTGACTATATTGGTAAAGATAACTCTTCGAAGCATAATAAGACGCCGTATACGGTCCCGGTTGAAATGCACCTACGGATGCTACGTTCAATATTTTTCCCGAACCACGTTTGTACATGTCACGCAGACAGCATTTACACAACTGCGTCGGCGTTACCACGAGCAATTGAAGCATCTGTTCCTCTTTTTCCATATCCAGCGTATGCGCGGCACCTACCATACCAAAGCCTGCGTTATTGATCAGCACATCAACCTGCCAGCCGTCTTTACCGATCCGATCATACAGTCGTCCTGCCGCTCCCTGCACCGCAAGATCCTCTGCGTATATCTCCACTGCTAAATTGGGCTTTACACGCAACAATAACTCTTTCAAGTGCTGCAAACGCTTCTCACTGGAAGATACCAGCAACAAACGATATCCCTTCTTTGCTAATAACTTTGTAAACGCTAAACCGATCCCTCCGGTAGCACCTGTGATCAATACTGTTTTCTTCATGGCACGTCCTTCCTTTCCTGTTCACACATATCACACGGGATAATATTATTCGCCTATATTAACACATCCTCCATCCAAAAGCATATATTATAGTAATCCACTCAAACTTCCCATACCTCAAATTCTCCGCAGCCACATATTGCAAATAAGGAAGGAGATGTATCTACAATGTGTCTAAAACAATGGATTTCCCGACGCTTTTGCTGCTGTCAGGGTTTTAACCGCCGCATCGTTGCAATGAAAAAATCATGGGATGAAGTTAGCTTTCTCTTGATGACCGCCAGCAAACATTGCGCCTGCAGACGCCGAAAAGGCAAATAGCCCTTCATTGCAGACATTCTATGCAAATACTGTTTTGATTCAGACACATTATACAGAGACGTCAATGTTCCTGTATAGAGAAAAAACGGACCATTTGCATGATCCGTTTTCCATCATTCGTTTATCCTTTTCCCGATAATTCGGGATGTGAATCAACATTAAATTATTTAAGAGTAACCTTAGCACCCTCAGCCTCAAGCTTAGTCTTGATGTCCTCAGCCTCATCCTTAGAAGCACCTTCTTTAACAACCTTAGGAGCGCCATCAACAACTTCCTTAGCTTCTTTCAAGCCAAGACCAGTTACTTCACGGACAACCTTGATAACCTTAACCTTGTTAGGACCAACCTCTGTCAACTCAACGTCGAACTCGTCCTTCTCAGCACCTGCATCAGCGCCAGCACCTGCTGCTGCAACAACAACGCCTGCTGCTGCGGATACACCAAACTCCTCCTCGCAAGCCTTTACTAAATCATTTAACTCTAAAACAGTCATGCCTTTGATAGCATCAATAAATTCCTGTGTAGTCATTTCGTTTACCTCCATAAAATTTGTAATAATCGTAATTTTGTGAACCAATTGGTTCGTTGTTTCATAAAATTGCGACGCACAATGCGTCATCTGCATTGCATGAATTATGCCTCTGCAGCACCGTCACCCTTCTCAGCGATCTGATTAAGAACACGAGCAAGATTGGTGATAGGGGACTGTAAGGAACCAAGCAACTTGGAAATAAGTTCTTCTCTGGAAGGAATGCTTGCCAAAGACTTGATGCCATCAATGTCATAAAGTGTACCCTCTACAACAGCACCCTTGAACTCTAATGCCTCAGCCTCTTTTGCTACGTTATTTAATACGCGGATCGGAGCTGTTGCATCTTCCTTAGAAATAGCGATTGCAGAAGGTCCATCCAAAAGGTTGTCCAACTGTGCGAAATCTGTTCCCTCGAAAGCACGCTTCATCAGTGTGTTCTTGTAAACTTTGTACTCGCATCCTGCCTCTCTAAGTCCTTTACGAAGCTTTGTGTCCTGCTCTACTGTAAGTCCACGATAATCAACGAGAACAACAGTTGCAGCACCATCAATCTTAGCCTTAATCTCCTCAACGATAGGCTGTTTCAACTCTACTTTTGCCATGAGTGTATCTCCTTTCTATGGGTGTGCCCCATTATTTTGTAGGATCATCACAGATCTGCCGATAACCGGCTCTGGCAAGATCCCTGCACTGCACGCAAAAGTTCTAATAAAAAAACCTCTCTACGTAGAGAGAGGAGTAAAATTATCATATCAGATACTTCATCTTCCTCGGTAGGCGGCTATAATCAGACTTACGCGGAAATCCGCACCTACTGTCTACGGCAGTGAGTTTTACTTTTCGCAAAACCTTTACTACATTAGCACACAATTTCGCAATTGTCAAGCTTTTTTCTATTTTCCCTTTCAATTCACCCTTTTTGAACAAACACCACAATAACGTTATCGAGAGCTGCTTCAGATGTGCGTAGTTTGAATCTATTACTAATCGCGCGCCTTGCGGTTAATGTACTCCGTCTTATATTTGGAATACACGATCGTTTGGTCGTGATACAACCCGTAGTACCCGGAAAGCAAATAGCTGACACTGATCGCGATCATAAAAAACGGAATTCCATGATATCCAAAGAGCTCGAAAGCGATCAATAGCGACGTGATCGGGCAGTTGGTTACACCACAAAATACAGACACCATACCAAGCGCAGCGCAAAGCGACGGCGATAATCCGATCAACTGTCCAAACAAGCAGCCAAACGCCGCTCCGACGCAAAAAGATGGCACGATCTCGCCTCCCTTGAATCCCGCCTCCAACGTCAACGCTGTAAAAATGATTTTCCACACAAAAGCAAGTGGAACGACATGTCCGGCAATCGCCCTCTCTATGATCGGCACTCCCGCCCCCATATAATCTGTAGTATGTAACACCATCGTCAACGCCACGATCACCAAGCTGGAAACCACGATCCTTATATATGGATTTTTGAGCTTATCCCGATAAAAATCTCCCAACGAATGCAGCGTCACACAAAAGATCACACTTACCGCCGCACAGCAAACGGCGAGCAGGATCACTTTTATGCTTGGCACAATCAAAAAATCCGGTATCTTCTTTATAAGAAATGTATCCGGTCCAATCCCCATATGTCTTGCAAACTTTGACGCAATCAGCGACGCAAAAACGCAGGGAACCAACGCTGCATAATACATAACACCTACGCTGACAACCTCCATCGCAAAGACCACGGCAGCGATCGGAGTCCCAAAAATAGCCGAAAACGCGGCACTCATACCACACATAACCACAATGCGGCGATCCTTTTCATCAAAGCGAAACCAGCGGCCAAGCTGATTACCGATACTTCCGCCCAACTGCAAAGCTGCACCTTCGCGCCCTGCCGAGCCGCCAAACAAGTGTGTCAGGGTCGTAGAAATAAAGATAAGCGGTGCCATTTTGAACGGCAGCTCCGTTTCCGCATGAATTGTGGAAAGTACCATATTTGTTCCTTTATCATTTTTATAATGAAAAATATGATACAAAAATACAATAACAATACCAACAAGCGGTAATAGCAGGATCATCCATGGGTTTGCTGTCCGAAACTGCGTCACCAATTTCAAACATTCCGCAAACAATGTGCTGAATGCACCGACGACCAATCCTGTGATCGACGAAAATACAGCCCATTTGGCAAATACTTTTAGATTATGATATATTCGGCGAACGTAAAATTTCACCATCGCCATTTGTCGTGATATCGAATTCATTCTCATCCTCCATATTCTCCCAGTCCGGAATGTTACAACCGGACACCCCCTGTACTTTCAAACCTTTGGTATTATGCTACTTTCATTTGCACACACTTTTCTATTATATCTATATTTTTGATGTTTTGCCAAGTCTAAAACCGATTTTGTATTGACTTTTTCTAATATTATTTTTATAATATCAATAATGATTACTATTTAAGGAGGTGTGCTTATGCAACGTGTTCGGCATAGTAAACAGCGAGATGCTATCAAAGCATATCTGCTCTCAACAACATCACACCCTACCGCAGAAGCCGTCTACGAGCAGTTGCAGAACGACTTTCCAAACATCAGTCTTGGAACCGTTTATCGCAATCTGAATTTTCTCGTAGATCACGGCGAAGCACTTCGCTTAGACATGGGAGATGGCAACGACCACTTCGACGGCAATGTTATGCCTCACAACCATTTCTTCTGCCGCAAGTGCCACCATGTTTTAGACCTGGAAATGGACGGCATCAATCACATTGACGTGATTGCCAATGCAGGATTTGACGGCATCATCGAGGGACATACGATTTATTTTACCGGGCTTTGCCCAGACTGCGCACAGGCTAAAATGCCGTAAAACATGGTGCAGAAAAGTTTTTGATAATTTTTTTCAAAAAACTGTTGACATTATCAGATCAGATGATATAATGAGTCTTGTAAATGATAATCATTACTATTTAAGAAATTCTTAGATAGTATTTAACAACAAATAACTTGAGATGACAAAGGAATGCATAGCAAGCGAAACCTTTGGATATCTTAAACAACAATTACAAAGAAAAGGAGATTACAATTATGGCAAAATGGGTTTGTACAGTATGTGGTTATATTTATGAGGGAGATCAGGCTCCGGAAGAGTGTCCGGTTTGCCACGTTGGCGCAGACAAGTTCAAGAAAGTAGAGGGCGAGCTTACACTTGCTGCAGAGCATGAGTTCGGAATCTATGACAAAACCGTTAAGAATAATCCTGATATCAGCGATGAAGACAAGAAATTCATCTTCGATCAGTTGAAAGCAAACTTCGACGGTGAGTGCTCCGAGGTTGGTATGTATCTTTGCATGGCACGCATCGCACATCGCGAGGGATATCCGGAAATCGGACTTTATTGGGAAAAGGCAGCTTACGAAGAGGCTGAGCACGCAGCTAAATTTGCAGAGATGTTAGGATCCGATTTGGAAAGCAACATGACAGCTTCCACCAAGAAGAATCTCGCTTGGAGAGTTGATTGCGAGTTCGGTGCAACAGCAGGTAAAGTTGATCTTGCTACTTGCGCTAAGAAAAATAACTTGGATGCGATCCATGATACCGTTCATGAAATGGCTCGTGACGAGGCTAGACACGGCAAGGCTCTTAAGGGATTGCTTGAGAGATATTTCGGTTAATGCAATCTGAAAAATAACCGTTGAATTTTATAAGATAAGGGGCAAGGATATTTCCCAATGGCATTAAGTTAAGGAAATCTCACATCACAGAAATGTGGTGTGGGAT
>OLFY01004062.1_pt1 | contig 10709 bp, 10 predicted proteins | sample 1605611 | NCBI WGS metagenome assembly OLFY01 (sample SAMEA3888923, study PRJEB22519) | human gut metagenome | biome: human gut; feature: human-associated habitat; material: faeces | place: Denmark | collected 2011
ATTGCACCGATAATTCCGATTTTTTTCATCTGTTTTTCGCTCCATTTCTTTTCTCATTTGAAAATATTTTAACATAAAAAAAGAAATTTCACAGTGAAATTTCTTTTTTTATATTTATTCTTACTTCATTGTATATTTACGCCACACGGATCTTCTGTAAAATATTTCCAAGTTCCGCTTCCTTCTTCTCGCAGTCGCCCTCGGAAATCTTTTCTGTCACAAAGCCAAGCTCTCCGGTCACGCCTTCTGCCTGTACATACGTAACAGTTCCAAATACTCTTTCTACAGCTGCTTTGTCTGCTGTTGTGCGGATGAAGAACCGATTCTCCCATTCCCTGTAATCTACGAGTTCCAGTTTCTTTGAACTCCACTCAATTGGAATATTTTTGTCCATATTTTTTGCCATCTCAACGACATCGGCTACAACGGCACTTGCTGTTGGTAATTTTCCTGCACCGCTGCCGTAAAACATTGCGTCACCTAACACATTGCCATGTACGAAAATTGCATTGAACACACCATTTACAGCATAGAGCGGATGAGATGCCGGAAGTAAAAATGGAGCAACGATCGCTGTATAGCCTTTTGGACCTTTTTTGCTGGTAGCGAGCAGTTTGATCGCTCTTCCCATCGCCTGTGCGTATTTGATATCCGTCGGTGTGATTTTTGTGATTCCCTCTGTGTGAATGTCCTCAAAGTCAACCTGCTGTCCGCATACTAAAGATGTTAAAATAGCAATCTTACGGCATGCATCATAACCTTCCACATCGGCAGTAGGATCTTTCTCTGCATACCCCTTTGCCTGCGCATCCTTTAAAACTTCATTAAAATCAGCACCCTTTTCTGTCATCTCAGTCATCATATAGTTCGTTGTACCGTTTACGATACCAGTGATCTCTTCGATCTCATCTGCAGTAAGACAGGAATTTAACGGACGGATGATCGGTATACCGCCGCCGACACTCGCCTCAAACATGAAATTCACATTTTTTTCTTTTGCAAGTGCGATCAGTTCTGCACCTTTTGCAGCCACCAGTGCCTTATTGGAAGTTGTCACATGTTTTCCAGCCTCTAACATTGTTTTTACAAAAGTATACGCCGGCTCCACGCCACCCATTGTCTCAACTACAATCGCTACTTCCGGATCTTCTGCGATCACTTTATAATCATGTACGATTTTCTCCTGGATCGGATCTCCCTCAAAATCTCTTAAATCCAGAACATACTTTAATTCCACTTCATCGCCGACGCGGGCTGCAATGCTCTTCTTATTGATGTCTAAAACCTCTGCCACACCGGAACCGATCGTTCCAAACCCCATAATTGCTACTTTTATCATTTTTATTCTGCCTTTCTGTTTTTGTATTATGTAAACTATTCTGTTCTGCCAGTCTGTTTTTATTCTCTCGCCAGAATTTTCACATACTGAATGCCGCCCACACTCTCAATCTTTGTGACCATCTCTGCAACATCCCCCGTCTGCGGTAAAATATCAATACTGAGCGTCAGCGTTGCGATTCCATTGACCGGTATACTCTGATGAATGGTAAGGATATTGGCATGAAAATCAGCAATCGTTTTCAATACCCCGGACAAAAGTCCCGGCTCATCATCCATCTGAATGACCATCGTAATAGTCTTTCCCTTTGTTGTCTCGTGAAAAGGAAAAATATCATCTTTATACTTGTAAAAAGAACTGCGGCTGATCCCTACACTCTCTGTCGCCTCCTGCACCGATGCGATCTTACCGGAATCGATCAGCCTTTTTGCCTCCACTACTTTCAGCAGTACTTCCGGCACTGCCTTCTCTTTCAAAACATAATATTGCATTTTGTCTTTCATGGAAATGAATACCTCTTAGTTGCCAGATTCAACAGATTCTCTTTTGTATATAGAATCCATTCTGTTTGTTTGGGACTTACATCTGTCCTCATGAGGAAGATAATAACACAAAGAGGCTGCCAAAGCAACCTCTTTTCCAGAACATTTCTATATTTTTGTTTCTTATTCACCAAATTTTTGATATTTAGAACTTGCGGCTTCCGCCTCCATGACTTCTGCCAGAACTGCTGGTATGTACCGTTGATCTGCCGGAATGGCTGCTGCCACCTCCGCTGCTTCCACTATTGGTCTGGATTCTCCGATGCGTCACCATCTGGTTGACAAAACGGTCTTCCTGACCGGTCAGGTTAACTTTTCCGAACGCATGGTAATCATACTGGTATCCACCGCCAAATTTCAGACGGTATTTTCCGGTAATTCCAAAAAATACAGCGGCAAACACAGCTGCTGCAAGTACAACTGCAAACAGAATTTCACCCAACGTGAGTACATGGTAATAATGGATCTCGCCTGTTTCTTCATCATAGGTATATGCGTCAGATGGGACTCCTACCTCATAATAGTACTCTGCATCACTTAACATGGAAGAAAAGCAGGAAGCATATTCCCCATCCACAACATAATCATAACAGTTATCCAGAATATCATCGATCCTGTCGTCATTCAGATAGTAAATGGCTTCTCCCGCAGTCGATATCGTAACCTCTCTGTTATCCATGTCAATGAGGAACACCACGCCATCATCGCCTGTTGCTGTCGTGTCATAAAAATCATCCGCATACTCTCTCGCTGTCTTTCCCTGTGCATCCTCTGTCGTCAGGACAAAAATCTCCCAGCCTGTGGTCTCCTGCAGATTGGTGATTTCTTCCGAAAGCGACTGCTGTTCCTCATCTGAAAGTAACGCTGCATCATCATACACCGCATCATAAGTATCCGCATAGACCGGTACAGCCGCAAAAAGTGTCAGTGCAGTTACTGCGGACAGAGCGATTCTTTTTCTTAATTTATCTCTCATAAGAAATACCCTCCGATCAATGCAATGATTAAGACAACGACTGCCGAAATAATACCCGTCAGCGTGACTTTTCCGTAGTCTACCGGAAGTTCTCCGAACACTTTTCCTGTCTGCCCGTTCATGGAATAATAGTAGATTTTTCCATCTTTCCCCTTATAGGTAACAGTCCAGACCGGAAACAACGCATAAGACCAGTCCTCCTTCTTCGGGATCACCCCGAATGAGTTGACCGATAACGCATTGTATCCCTGAACAGATTCCCGCATGAGTTTTTCCGCTGAGTTTTTCATCGTAGCCTGCATATTTCCTTCCACTGCTTTCTGCTCGATGTCACGTTTCTCTGCCATGAAACCGGAAAGATATCCCATATTAAAATCTTTCATCTCATTGAACTGATACGGCAGTACCCCTTTCACAAGCTGCACATTTGCCTTTTGCAGTGCGTTCTCTGCAAGATTCTTCAGATTAACCTCACCCTCACGCTCCACATGGTAAAACTTTGTCTCTGTGTACTCGGTATCTCCGGTTCTCCACACACGGATTTTCTTGCCTTCGCCCTGCAGTTTTCCCTGCAATTTTGCATCATAGATCCAATATGGGAAATAGACACCACTCAGACATTCGATCTGTTTCTTATTAAAAAATGCCTTTGGAACAAATTTTTTCTTTCCAACATATTCTAAGAAACGTTTTTCCGCTTCCTTTTTGGAAATTTTAAAAGGAATGACTTTATTTGGAAGATACTTTCCTTCCAGCCGTTTTCCAAGCACGACCGGATTGTGACAATAATAACAGAACGTGGCTGCTGTCGTTGCATCTGTCACGATTTCTGCTCCACAGGAAGGGCAGTTATAAATGACTGCCTCTGCGCCGCCGTCCTCCCCTTCTTTTTTCTTTGTGTCCGCACTCTGCTGCTCGGTTGTTTCCTGCTCTGCTTCATCAGAACCATCCGCTGCACCGGCATCCGTTTCCTCAGACTCTGCCGGCTGCAATGCATCCAATTCCGCCTGGGTAAATTTTGAACCACAGTACTCGCATTTATACTTCTGTGTTTCCGGGTCAAAAATCAGTTCTCCGTCACAGTTTGGACACTTAAAACTGATAACTGCCATAGTTAGCTCCTTGCCTTTCCGCAATTGCTGCAGAATTTACCTTTGTTGACGGTTCCACACTCACAGGTCCACTCCGCTGCCGGTGCAGGTTTTCCACACTCACTGCAGAACTTTCCGGTATTCACGGTTCCACATTCACAAGTCCAGCTATTTACCGGAGCCGGTGCAGGTTTTCCGCACTCACTGCAGAACTTTCCGGTATTTGATGCTCCGCGCTCACAGGTCCAGCTATTTGCCGGGGCTGCTGTCTGCTGTGGTGCTGCTGTCTGCTGTGGTGCTGCCTGTGGCTGTGTTCCTGCCATGCCTGCTGTCATGGCGTTCAATCCTTCCATGGAAGTGTTAAACTGCTGCATTCCCATGCCGACACCCATGAATCCTGTCATCGCACCGCCTGCATTGGAACCTGCGTCACGCACACCTTCTGTTAAATTCTTAACAGCCATACCACGGAGCACACTTGCATCTCCACCTAACATTGCACCTTCATTTCTCATGTTGATGAGCTTCTGGGATTCCTCATCATAAGAAACGCTTGCAATACCGACTGCCTGGATCTCCATACCACGTGTCTGGTTCCACTCTTCATCGAGTGTCGTAGACATATATTTTCCAAGTTCTCTTGCTTTGGATGTCACATAGGAAATACGTGTTCCGTCTGCGGACATCTGGTTGATGGAGGACTGCAATGCCTCTAAGAACTCTGACAGATACTGCTCGTTGATTTCATCGATCTCCACTCTGTCTGCGTTTCTCGGAATTACCTCTGCATAGAACTGGAGTGGATTGGTGATCTTAACGGAATATGTACCATGCGCTCTTAAGAAAAGCTCCGCATTATAAAAATTATCAAAGTAATTGATCGGATTTCTCGTGCCAAACTTGATCCCTTTAATTTCCTGCAGATTGATAAAGAATACTTTCTGCGCAGTTGGTGTCTGACCGCCATATTTAATACGGTTAAAAGAATCCTTTAATGAATCTCCAAACTGTCCGTTAAACAATGATGGCAGGGAAGAGTTATCCACTTTGTAATATCCCGGTTCTGCCGTGTAATCGACTACCTTGCCGCCATCCACTAACATCATGAACTGATTGTCATAAACATGGATGATCGAACCATTGGAAACTGTGTTGCCTGTTCCCTTGGTATTCTGTCCTTTGCGGATCAGCACACCGCTTGTAAAGACGGTTTTGTCGCTCATGTCATCTGCTTCGATGACTTCTAACCACTGATCTGCAAGTGTTCCTCCGATCGCCTGTCCAATTGCCTTAATAATTCCCATAACATATCCTCCTATACGTGATTGTAATCTACTTCATAAAAACGATGAAGCGTCCAAACTTTTAAATTGATCGGTGTGATTGCAAGCCCGCAGTACTCGCAGTACATTGCCCCCAGATTGGTGACCGGTGCACCGCAATGCGGACAGGTTGTTCCGACAGCATTGTCGATTTTTGCTATCTTCTCATCCTGAATATACATGACCTCAACATTATACTTTGTCTGCTCCAATCGGTTTTCATCCCCTGAAACCACTGTTCCATCTTTCTTTTTATAATGAAGATGTTCCACAGCACTCTGAAATGTAATGATACATTTTCCCTGTTTTTTTTCATAGTTGGAAATCTCCGTCCGGTGAATCCGGATCTTTTCGTATACTTCCCGGATTCCTTCCGACCGGTTCATTTCAATTCTATTTTCTACCTGCGCTTTTAATTCCTCTGAAGCATCCCGGATCAGCGAAACATTCCCGGAATCAATTGCCTGCAAAGCGGAAACCAGCATATTCTCAGCCTTATTCTTAAACTGCACCAGATTAAAATCCGGAAAATCCCTCTGGATCTGCGGTTCAAAGATCCGCGTCATCCCGGACACGGATTTCGGGGTGGCTGCAAGCTCATCTGCCTGCTTATTCCATCCCTCCACCAATGAATCTGTCCCGAATAAAGCCTGGGAAACATCCTCTACTTTTCTTTTGATTTTCCGGTATGCATAATAACCGCCACCTGCGAGCACCGCCAGTATGACGATCACCGGAATCCAGTTATTCATCGTCGCCACCTAATCCCTTCGGACATCCCAAAGATAACCACTTTAAGTATCCGTTGATAAATAAATCTATTTTTCCATCCATTACGCTGTCCACATTTCCGGTTTCCACACCTGTACGATGATCTTTGACCATCGTATATGGCTGCATGACATAGGATCTGATCTGGTTACCCCAGCCGATCTCTGTGACCTCACCGCGGATACCGGCTGCCTTCTCTGCATTTTCCTGTTCCTTCAACAGATACAGTTTTGCCTTTAACATCTGCATTGCCTTATCCTTGTTCTGGTGCTGGGAGCGCTCATTCTGGCACTGCACGACAATTCCGGAAGGTGCGTGATCCGGATTGCAGAGGAAGTCTTGTTGATATGCTGTCCACCGGCTCCGCTGGAACGGTAAGTATCAATTCTTAAGTCATCTTCATTGATCTCAATGTCGAGATCTTCCTCGATATCCGGCATAACATCACAGGATACAAAAGATGTCTGGCGCTTTCCAGCCGCATTAAACGGAGAAATACGGACCAGACGGTGTACGCCTTTTTCCGATTTCAGATATCCATACGCATTCTCTCCATTGATCTGGAATGTGATGGACTTGATGCCTGCCTCATCCCCGTCTAACGAGTCTAAGACAACCAGCTCATATCCCCTGCTGTCTGCCCATTTGGAATACATGCGGAACAGCATCTGTGCCCAGTCACACGACTCGGTTCCACCAGCTCCGGCATGTAATGACAGGATCGCATTATCCCCATCATATTCACCGGAAAGCAGTGTCTTAATACGGATATTGTCGAAAGTCGTAACAAATTCACTCAACATCTCCTCGATCTCCGGGATCAGGGAAGCATCATTCTCCTCATACCCCATCTCGATGAGTGTCTCTATGTCGTCAAACTGTGTTGCAAGCTTCTCATAAGTTGCAACATCATCCTTCATACTCTTTAAGGTTTTCATTTTATTCTGGGAAACGACCGGATCATTCCAAAAATCGCCGTCTTCCATTTCCCGCTCTAATTCCTGGATTTTCTGCTCTTTGTCAGCCAGGTCAAAGTGAATCCCTCACTTCCTGCAGCGGTCCTCTGTATGAATTCAGAGTCACTTTAAATTGATCAAGTTCTACCACAGTATCACCTCTTTCATTTTTTATCTGACAGACTCTTTTATCTGTCTGTTATTTTTATTGTAAAGTAAGCTTTGATTTTTGGCAATGTTTTCGCACTACTTTTAAGGTAAAAAAAAGAATTGCAAGTCCGATCGACGCGCCGAGCGTGTCAATGCACACATTCATCACCTCTGCCGACCTTCCCGGTATAAAATACTGATGAAACTCATCTGTAGCCGCATAAACTGCCGCCGTGAGCAGCGCCGCAAGAAACTGTCGCTTTTCTTTTTTCAGGATTCCGCGGTAAAATGCAAAAGAAAGCAGACCTAATATGGCATACTCTGTCATATGGGCTGCTTTTCTTACCGGATATTCGATTTTTTCTGCCATGGCCAGCTGCTGTTTTTCGGTCATATCCAGATGGAGCGTATCATTGGCACGCTCCACCAGACGATGACACAATCCGCCACTCACTTTACTCGATTCCGTCGCAGGCTGATTGGAAAAAGAAAAAATCAGACACATCCATGCTACTGCCAATATCCCTGTAACGATCCGATAAAGTTGTTTTTTCATGCTATTCTCCTGTTATTTACTGGATTTTATCCTTTAAAACCTCTATCGCCTTCTGAATCTGGTTATCATATGCCTCGTCATAAGAAGTTGCATCTTTGTCGAGATATTCGTATTCCAGTTCAATATCCGGCTCAATTCCGACACCGTGAATATAATTTCCGTTCGGAGTAAAATATTTGGCAGTCGTAAGCTTCACTGCGTCCCCATCCTCCAACGGGAAGATTGTCTGCACAATTCCTTTTCCAAACGTTGTCGTTCCGATCAGTGTGCCATACTGATAATCTTTGACCGCACCTGCCAGAATCTCGGACGCACTGGCGCTCTCCCCATTGATCAGTACCGCAAGCGGGTAGTCCAGATACGTATCCCCGCCGGAAGTGTAATCCTGACGGTTTCCATTTTTATCTTCTGTATACACAACTGTTCCCTCCGGCAGAATATCATCCAGGATCTGGACAACTGCGGTTACCATACCACCGGGATTATATCTCACATCAATGATCAGTGCTTTCATTCCCTGATTCTCAAGATCTTTTACTGCCTCCTCAAATTGCGCTGCCGTCTCTGTCTCAAAGGAATCAATATGTACATATCCAATACCATCCTCGAACATCTTGTGGGACACGCTTGGCAATGTAATGTCCTGTCTTTCTACATCAAAGGAAAGATTTTCCTCGGTAGACGGACGGTAAATCTCCAGATGGACAGTCGTTCCCTTCTCTCCACGAATCAGTTTTACCAGTTCCGAAAGTTCCATGGAAGCAGCCTCTGTTCCGTCCACGGAAACGATCACGTCATCTTTCAACAATCCTGCTGACTCAGAAGGGGTTCCCTCATAAACCTTGTTGACGGTTACCACCATGGTATCCTTATCCTGGCTTAACCCTGCACCGATTCCATAGTACTGACCTGTCGTAGATATCTGAAGCGCCTGATAATCTTCTGCATTATAGTAAACAGAATATTTATCTCCCAATCCATCGATCAGACCTGTATACAGTCCATCCTGCAGTTTCTCATTTTCAATGTCATCATAATAATAGAGCTTTGTGTATGCAGTCAGTTCATTGATCTTGCTGACCGTATCTGCGTCGAGCACTGCGCCTTCTCCGTCATCTGCACTTTCCTTGTTCGTGATCAGGATCTGTGAATTTGTTGCCAGACATGCCACATTGATTCCCGTCCAGCTTATCAGAAGTGTTCCGATCACACCGATCACGATCCCTTTGACTGTGCTTCCTTTTTTCTTCTTTGGAGTCTCTTCCGCTCCAGTTTGATCCAGTTCATAATTCTGCTGATCCATAAATTTCCTTTCGCAGCAATTTCAAAACATTTTTGCTGCATCCTTTCCATGTAAACATATGCATAACCGCACCTCCACTTTCATAGCAATTGAGAAAAATGCCGAGGTGCCGGTTTTATTTTCCATAACCTTTACAAAACAGAAAAAAGAGATTGTACACAAAATGCCGTTTCTGATTTCCGGCTTTCGTGTGGCAACCTCTTTTTATATACTTTATCTGCCTGATTCCCGGAACGCTTATCAGCCCTTGAGATAACTCCACGGACTGACATAACTTCCGTTTAATGATACACCAAAATGTAAATGATTTCCAGTAGAAATACCTGTACTTCCAACGTAGGCGATCGTCTGACCTGCGGAAACTGCTGTTCCTTCCGAAACTGCAAGCGAGGAACAATGCATATAAACGGTATAAAGTCCGCCGCCATGATCGATCATCACGTAGTTTCCGGCTGCACTGCTGTAATTTGCCGCCTTTACGGTACCGTTTGCCGCTGCAACGATCGCCGCACCTGCTGAGGCACCGATATCAATTCCTTTATGGTTTGAAGACGCTCCTGAAGTCGGTGAAACCCTCGTTCCATAATCACTGGTAACCCTTGTACTTGACGGACACGGCCATGTGAAAGCTCCACCTGTATAAGGATTGTCTGCTACCTCTTTTCCCTCTGCAGCCGCTTTGGCTGCCGCTGCCGCTTTCTCAGCCTCGATCCGCTTGATCTCCGCTATCAATTCGTTCTGCGCCTGTATCTCTGCCTCAAAATACTTTGCATCCTCCTGCGCATCCGAAATATTACTTGTGATGCCTGCAAGCTCTGTCTCCTTCTGGCTCATCAGTGCTGCAACAGACTGCTTCTGGCTCTCCACATTCGCTTTCATATTTTCCAGATCAGCGTAATCCTGTTCAAGCTGTTCTTTCGCCACGGTGATATATTCAATATTCTCCGTGTACTCATCCAGCTTTTGCCTGTCATACTTCTGGATCTCTGCGATATACTCTGCCGTATTCAGAAACTCTGCCACGCTGTTCGATTCCAGAAGCTGCTCCAGATACGTTGTCTGGCTGTTTTCATACATATACCGGATACGGGTTTTCATATCGTCATACTGTTTTTGTTTATCTGCTTCTGCCTGTGCTAATTCTGCCTCGGCATCTGCAATCTCTGTGCTTTTGTCCGCAAGCTGATTTTCCAGTGAAGTGATCTTCGATGAGATATCCACAAGTTCATTGTTCAGTTCCTGAACTTTGTCCTCTACATCACCTTTGGAATCCTTCAGATCATTGATCAGCTCTTTCGCAGCTTTTAACTGCTTTTCCAATGCGGCTTTTTCTTTCTGTGCTTCCTTGAGCGACGTTGATGATGCATCTCCTTTTGCCTGTGCCGTCAGCCCTGTTGCCATCGTGAGAACAAGTACCACCGCCAGTATGCGGTGTAAAATGTTTCTTTTCTTCATAAAATTATACTTTCAAGTGCTTTCTGATCGTAATAAAGCTTCCGATAAATCCGATGCCGATACCGAGCAGCAGTGCCACCGGCAGCAGCGTATGGTAAAGCTCTTTCACCGGAAGGAACTGCAGCAGGCTGCTTAAAATGCCGAACTTCTCTTCCACCACAAGGATAGTCTGCTTGTACAGGAAGTAGAAGACAAACAGCGGGATGGCTGCACCGATGAGACCGATGATCAGTCCTTCCACGATAAAC
>OLFY01004066.1_pt1 | contig 10705 bp, 12 predicted proteins | sample 1605611 | NCBI WGS metagenome assembly OLFY01 (sample SAMEA3888923, study PRJEB22519) | human gut metagenome | biome: human gut; feature: human-associated habitat; material: faeces | place: Denmark | collected 2011
GTGGTTACAAAAATGCAAAAACGAAAAATCTTGCGTTAAGAGAGTGGGATTGTCCACAGTGTGGGACCCATCATGACAGAGATGTAAATGCGGCGGTAAATATCAGAAATGAGGGAATGCGGCTGGTAAATGCATGACCTTAACACAATATAACACAACCGTGGGACACACGGGGATAGCTCGCTTATGCTTAGCACAGTAGTGTTATCGAACGAGAACCAAACTTGCCGAGGTGGGAAGCACCCACCTCTATAGGACGCCACTGAAAAACTAATTTTACATGCAATATATAGTATTGTAAAATCAACAAACATACTTTATTTTGTATTGATTTACACGTAAAAAGGACTTTTTCAGTGACATCCTATAGGTGGGGGAGGATGTCACAATTGCCATTTTCTCTATATAACTCAAAAATTGAGATTGCTTATAGTTTATCTCTCAAAACACAACTTCACCAACCAAAGACAGCCCACAGAAAATGAAATAATCCTTATTTCATTCTCTGTGGTCGTTTCTTATAACACATGATCTATGGTTGCTACTTTTTCCCAACCAAAGCACAGCTCTCAGTAAATAAAAGAAACTATATTTGTGGCCTCGGAGCAAGGTTTGAATACGAGAGTGTAGAAGCGAGTATTCAAACCGCCGCGACTAAAGTCACAAATATAGTTTCTTTTATTTACTGAGAGCGTCTCCTTTGCTGCGCAAAACAAATCCCTAAGCTTTTTTTATGAATTTATTTCCACATTTTGGACAGGTAATCTCCACCTTTCCCTTTCCTTTTGGAACTCGGAGTTTCTGCTTGCAAACTGGGCATTTGAAGAAGCGAAATAACTTGGCCTCTGCCTGTTCCTCACGCTTTTCAATAATATTCTCACACAATGGACGAGCCAGCTTAAGGAAGCATTCATTTTCATGCGCTCTTCTTTCATGGTTGCGTGAAAATACCCGAAAAATGCAGCCTAACAGCGGAAGATAACTAATTAAATTAAAGTTATTTACTGCCTGCGACGGCCACATGCCTGTAACCAGATTCAGGATAACACTAATGAACAGCAAGAAGCTGGACATTCCATCAAAACCGTATATTTCATCAAAAAAACTTCCTAACCGTTTCATCCCCAACAATCTCCTTTTGTCTATTGAATCAGTGAAAAGAAGCCGGCACTTAATGTCATCATAATGACTCCGGCAAGTAAAACTCCGCACATAGCTGCGAGTACGCTTGATTTAAAGTTCATCTTTAAGAAACTTGCTGCCAGTGTTCCTGTCCATGCTCCAGTTCCCGGAAGTGGAATTCCTACAAATAAAAGTAATGCAACAAAGAGTCCTCTCCCTGCAGTTGCCTGTAACTTTTCTCCGCCTTTTTCGCCTTTTGCTGTGCACCAGCGGCAGAACTTACCGATTATACTTGGCATATTGCTTCCGATTTCGAGTACCTTTCTTGCAAATAAATAGATAACTGGTACTGGAAGCATATTTCCTATGATTGCAATGACATAAGAAGGAATCAGTGGAAGTCCTACTGCCTGTGAATAAGGAATCGCTGCTCTTAGTTCTGCAATCGGAACCATTGAAATTAAAAATACTGTTAAATAATGTTTGATCATCTTATCTTCCTTTTTTATTTTTTTACTATTCCAAATCATACAATTACAGACAAACTATTTTTCCTTTTAACACAACGGTATTTTGAAAATTAGTAGTTCGGATAGTTATATCCAAAATTGCCTCACTTTTAAGATTTTGAATGATTTCACGAATAGCATCATCAGACTTTATGATTTATATATCTGACAGAGATTTGCAATGTTTCGCTCCAAATAATACTACACATTATTCGTCCCGTCAATTACAGTAATTTACGAATTATGTCGGTATTGGAGCTTTATTTTATACATACATTACAATTTATATTATTTTTTCAACAAAGAATGCTTCATCACCTGAATAAATTCTTTATTATTTTTTGTCCGTTTGAAGAAGTTAAGTATCTGCTCCATATTTTCTTCTGCGCGGTTTCCGGACATTTCTCTGTGAAGGGCGTATACAATTTCCTGTTCTTCTTTGGATAAGAGAAGGTCTTCTCGTCTTGTTCCAGAACGCTGGATATTGATTGCCGGGAAAATTCTCTTTTCTGCCAGTTTACGGTCTAATACAAGCTCCATGTTACCGGTTCCTTTAAATTCTTCGAATACAACGTCATCCATCTTGCTTCCAGTCTCAACAAGTGCAGTTGCAAGGATAGTAAGACTTCCGCCTTCGCGCATATTTCTTGCTGCTCCGAAGAATTTCTTTGGCATATAGAGCGCTGCCGGATCAAGACCACCGGAAAGTGTTCTTCCACTTGGAGGTACAAGAAGATTATATGCTCTTGCTAATCGTGTAATACTGTCTAATAAAATAACGACATCCCGTTTATGTTCTACAAGACGTTTTGCACGTTCTAATACCATTTCAGATACTCTTTTGTGATGCTCTGGAAGTTCATCAAATGTGGAATAAATGACTTCTGCATTTGGTCCCTCAATGGATTCTCTGATGTCTGTTACTTCTTCCGGGCGCTCATCAATAAGAAGAACGATAACTTTCATATTTGGTCTTGTCGCTGTGATGCTTCTCGCAATCTGCTTTAATAACGTAGTCTTTCCTGTCTTTGGCTGAGAAACGATCATTCCTCGCTGTCCCTTTCCGATTGGAGAAAGGAGATCAACCATACGCATGGAAAGCGGTGCATTTTCCGTTTCAAGACTTATTCTCTCATTCGGAAAAATTGGTGTTAAATCTTCAAAGTTCTTTCTTTTTGCTGCGTCAAATGGTTTATATCCATTGACAGACTGTACATATAATAAGGCACTATACTTTTCATTTTGTGTTTTAATACGGATATTTCCTACTAAAATATCACCGGTCTTTAAATTGAAACGGCGAATCTGTGATGGAGAAACATATACATCATTCTCTCCTGGCAAATAATTCTCACAACGAATAAATCCATAGCCATCCGGCATTACTTCTAAAATACCGTCTGCCATATTTCCACTGTCTAAACTGGATAATTCGCTTTTCTTATTTTCTTTTCCTGCATTTTCATCATTCGCACTATTTACACTATTTCCATTTTCTCTGTCATTATGGTGATGTACTTTTTCTTTTTTCTCTGATTCCTGCGGTTTTTGCTGTGTTTTTCTTATATTATCTTCTGTTTTGCTATTCTCTTCTGTTTTGACTCTCTTTTCCGCTTTAGGTTCTCCTTCTGTTTTTATACCATTTTCTGATTTAGCGTTTTTCTCTGTTTTTATACCATTTTCTGATGTGGTATTTTTTTCTGATTTTATACTTTCTTCTGCCTTTGTCTGTATACTTTTATTTTCACTCGCTATAATCCGCTCTATTAACTGATTCTTTTTCAATGTACTTACCCCACGGATACCTTTTTCCTTTGCATATGCCTTCAATTGAAGGAGTGTCATTTCTTTAAAATTCATTCTTACCTCCTAAACATTTAAACATTTTCCTGTAAAGAACTTTATAATCAAATTTTGATATTCAAACGACCAAAGATTCCCACTTGATTTTCTTAATAACTTTTATATTCTTCTAATTATTTTATATTTTTTGTCGCAAAAAAGCTACTTGCTCCTATGCCTTTCTCTTTGTAAGGCCAATTTATCTTTATTATCACTAAATTCAGCATTTTCTCTACTCTGATAAAGCATGAAAGTCCTCTTCCTATGCATATATACAACTATCATTTTAAATCAATTGGGAAATCAAAAGATTGTAACTAAAAATATGATGTAAACTCGAAAAAAAATCTCTTCTTCGCATCAAATTATTAAGACGAATCAGAATTGTCTTTTCTATAATAGCACAAACTGGGAAGAAAACAACCTGTTTTTGAGAAATATTTGATTGCAGAATGCGAAAACCGATGCTAGAATATATTTTGGGAAAGGACGGAATTAATTATGACAAATAAAGAAAAAGCTTTAGAAATGCACAAACAATGGAACGGTAAACTTTCTGTAGAAGCCAAATGTCAGGTAGCTTCCGCAGAAGATCTCGCGATTGCTTATACACCTGGTGTTGCAGAACCTTGTCGTGCTATCGCAAAAAACCCAAAAGAAGCCTACACATACACAATCAAGTCAAATACCGTTGCCGTTGTATCAGACGGAAGCGCTGTACTTGGTCTTGGTAATATCGGTGCCCTTGCTGCCATGCCTGTTATGGAAGGAAAGGCTGCCCTTTTTAAAGAATTCGGCGGTGTGAATGCATTTCCTATCTGTTTAGACACACAGGATACAGAAGAAATCATTGAAACTGTTGTAAGAATCGCCCCTGCTTTTGGCGGTATTAACTTAGAAGATATTGCAGCTCCACGCTGTTTTGAAATAGAAGAACGTCTTGACAAGATGCTTGACATTCCTGTTTTCCATGATGATCAGCATGGTACAGCCATCGTTGTTCTTGCAGGAATTATCAACGCTCTTAAAGTTGTCGGCAAACAAAAAGAAGATTGTAAAGTAGTTGTTAACGGTGCCGGTTCTGCCGGAATCGCTATCGCAAAGATGCTTTTATCTTACGGATTTAAAGATCTTACGCTCTGTGACCGTCAGGGAATCTTATGCTCCGGCGACCCATCCTTAAACTGGATGCAGGAGAAAATGACACAGATTACCAATCTTTCTCATAAGACTGGGACTCTTGCAGATGCGATGAAAGGTGCCGATATTTTTGTTGGTGTATCCGCTCCTGGCATCATAAGCCAGGATATGGTCCGTTCTATGGCAAAGGATTCTATTTTATTTACTATGGCAAATCCAGACCCTGAAATCCTTCCTCACCTTGCAAAAGAAGCAGGGGCAAAGGTTGTTGGAACTGGTCGTTCTGACTTCCCAAATCAGGTAAATAACGTGCTTGTATTCCCTGGAATTTTCAAAGGTGCTTTAGAAGGCCACTCTACACATATCACTTCCGAGATGAAACTTGCCGCTGCTCATGCAATTGCTGGTCTTGTTCCTGCAGAAGAATTAAGTGATACAAACATTCTTCCACACGCATTTGACCCACAGATTGCTGACGTAGTCAGTGCCGCTGTCAAAGAATATATTGATTAATTTTTATGGAACGCTATTATAGTTACAGTCGCTTTATTAAAGAATATTTTGGAGAAAAACTCTATAAGATCTGCATAGATGGCGGTTTTACCTGTCCAAACCGTGATGGGACACTCGCAACTGGCGGATGTATCTTTTGCAGCGAAGGGGGAAGCGGAGAATTTACAGAGAACGCTTCCCTCTCTGTTTCCGAACAGATTCATCTTGGTAAGTCACAGACTTCCAGAAAATATCAGGGCGAACATTACATTGCTTACTTTCAGGCATTTACCAATACTTATGCCCCTGTAGACAGGCTTCGCGCCCTCTACGAGGAGGCGATCACTGCCCCAGAAATCGTTGCTTTATCCATTGGCACAAGACCCGACTGTATTACTCCGGAAATTTTAGATTTATTAGAAGAATTAAATAAAAGAAAACCTGTCTTTATCGAAATGGGATTACAGACCTCTCACGACAGTACGGCATCCTTTTTAAACCGGGCATATCCGACTGAAACATTTACGAAAACCTGTCATGCCCTCGCAGAGGCAGGTATCCGCGTGACCGCACACATTATTCTCGGTCTTCCCGGTGAAACTTTAGACATGGAACTCGACACAATCCGTTACCTAAATACACTCCCAGTAAGCGGCATCAAAATTTCCATGCTTTATGTACTGAAAAACACCGTACTTGCCAGTTACTACGAACAGCACCCATTTCATATTCTTACCATGGAAGAATATATCAACCATCTCATCATCTGTCTTAGCCAGCTTCGCAAAGACATTGTCATTGAGCGAATGACTGGAGATGGCCCGAAAGACCTTTTAATTGTTCCAAAATGGATCGGACACAAACGACTCGTCTTAAACACCATCCATAAAGAAATGAAGCAACGAAACTTTACACAGGGAGGAAGCTTATGTCAGAAGAATCTTTAACATTATATAAATTAATGATACTGTTTATGCTGGATAATCTGGATTTTCCACTGACAAATTCCCAGCTAAGCGAATTTTTTGTAAACCACGGATATACATCCTATTTCCACTTACAGCAGGCAATCAATGAACTGGTGGAATCAGAATTTGTCCGTGCCGAAACAATCCGCAACACTACCAACTACCACCTTATTTCCTCAGGAAAAGAAGCACTCTCCATGTTCCACACTCAGATTTCCGAGCCAATTAAGAACGATATTCTCGACTACTTTGCCGAGAAAAAATACCAGCTTCGAAAAGAAGTCGATATTACCGCAGACTACTATCCACTCAAAAAGAAACGTGGTGAATATATGGTAAAAACCCAGATTAAGGAAAAAGGCTCTCTTCTTTTAGAACTGAACATCAACGTCGTGTCAAAAGAACAGGCGATTGCAATCTGCGACAGCTGGGAGAAGAAAAGTGATGCAGTATATGGGAAATTGATGGAAATGTTGTTGTTGGATGAATGAGTTTTTGCGTTTTAACAGATGAAAAATAGAATCCAGGAAGCTAAATAAAGCATATTTGTGGCCTCGGAGCAAGGTTTGGATGCAAGCGTATAAGCGAACATTCAAACCGCCGCGACTAAAGTCACAAATATGCTTTATTTATCTTCAGGAGTTCGTCTGCTCCGCAGACGCACAAATCAGGATTAATCTACTAATTTATCTAATTCTTTGACGTACTCTGTTTCAGTAGCCACCTTATGATTAGCCTTTGTAGCATAAATCTTTACAGCTCCCTGAGACTTTTTAATTGGCTGCATTGTTCCAGCTCCGGCTACACAGCCGCCTGGACATGCCATACCTTCTAATAAGTAACCGTTATATTTGCCCTTAGATGCTAACATCATAAGCTTGCGGCATTCTTCTAAGCCTTCTGCATTGGCTATTTTAATCTCTTTATCTGGATATTCTTTCTTGATTACATCTACTACAGCCTGTGCTACTCCGCCAGATACGGCAAAGTTTCTTCCGTCTGTAGATACATCATTGACACCATCTGCATCTTCATGCATATTTTCAAGATCTAAGTCTTTTGCTGCGAAGATTCCGCTCATTTCCTCGAAAGTAAGTACAAAGTCTACTTCGCTTCGAACAGTTCTTCTCATCGCTTCAAGCTTCTTCGCTGCACAAGGTCCGATAAATACGACTTTGGCATCTGGTGTATGATTTTTAATCAATCTTGCTGTTAATGTCATTGGTGTTAATGCCATGGATACACAGTTTGCATACTCTGGGAAGAGCTTCTTCGCCATTACTGACCATGCAGGACAACAGGATGTTGCCATGAATGGAAGTTCTTCTGGTACTTCTTTTAAGAAATCTTCTGCTTCCTGTTTTGCACATAAGTCTGCTCCGATTGCTACTTCAAGTACATCGGCAAATCCTAGTTCTTTCATGGCCGCACGAAGTTTTTCTGGTGTTACCTTTGGTCCGAACTGTCCTACGAATGCAGGTGCTACTGCTGCGTATACCTTTTCACCGGACTGGATTGCCTTGATTACCTGATAAATCTGAGACTTATCTGAAATTGCACCGAATGGACAGTTTACAAGACACATTCCACAGGATACACATTTATCATAATCAATTGTTGCTTTTCCGTTCTCGTCAGATGTGATGGCTTTCATACCACAGGCTTTTGCACAAGGACGTTCCTGAACAATAATCGCATTATAGGAACATACTGTTGCACAGCGTCCACATTTGATACAGGCATCCTGATCAATAATGGACTTACCAGTTACACGGTCAAGAGAGATTGCCTTCTTTGGACATACTTCCATACAAGGATGTGCCAGACATCCCTGACATCCATCTGTTACATGTACTTTCTTTTCATCACATGCATTACATGCGAACTTGATTACATTAATGAGTGGTGGAGTGTAGTAACCTTCTGGCTTATCTGCTTCCATAATTCCATCAGATACTGGTGCTGGTTCTGCTGCTCGGAACGGGTCTGGCTGTCAATCCCCATCTCAAAGAGAGTATCTTCAATCGGCGCTACGCCATCTCGCAGCTGCTCTACTCTTCGCCGCAATATGACTACGCCTATCGCCCGGGCGATTATCTCGGCTTTGCGCTTTCTGGCGATCACGTTCTCTATGCGCTCCGCTCCTCGCGCATTTCCGCCGAAGGCTTTCCGGAAAGCGGCGAGCTGCGCGAGGTAACGCTCCCCGACTGGTATCTGCGCAGTCTTTTCTGCGACGGCTGGGTCGACAACGCGCTGTTAAAAGAGCTTTCCAAGGCGCAGACCGCGTGGGTCACGCAGCGCAAGGGAGAGCGGAATTTCTCCTTTTACCTTGTGCTGCAGAACGGAAAGACCGTCTATCTCGCCCTGTGCCACGGACTGTGGGATACGAATACCGCCGGCATCCGCTGGCTGTTTGAGCTCACGCGCGACGAGCGGACATTCGTCACGGAGGACCTGCAAAACCTTCTGCAAGAGACGATGGGCGAGTTTGACGAGGATACGCCGCCGCTCATTTCTGCGTCCTATCAGTCGGACACGCTGCCCGGCGTTCTGGTCGCCCGCTTCACGGGGGTACGCAAGGGAATCGATATCGCCGGAACTGCGATTTTCCTGGACGAGGGCAGTCTCTTCGGTCCCACGCTTCGTCAAGTCACCAGCGACGATGGCACACACGACTTTTCCTCTCAGACCATCTGGCTCCGTGATGTCGGCAAGACCTTCACCGTCGTCACCGCCTCGCCCGACCGAGCAGACCTCTATGAGGTGCGCGCCAGCTGGGACGGCACAACGCAGCGCAAATACGTCGTCTACCACCAGAGCATTCTGGTCGTCTTCGAGTGGGATGAAAAATTCTCGAGTCACGCATACGACGCGACCTCGCCCGATATCCGTTTTTACAATCTGGGCGGCGAAGAGCTTTCACGCGAATAGCACAAAAAATCCCCCGTGCTTTGCTGCATTTAACAAAGCGCGGGGGAATTTTACGTGGTTTAACAAAAGCATCAAACATTTGACATGAATTTTACATTCGCCGGGACGCAGATTTTACGAAGCGGCGGTATGATGCCTCCTGTAAAAACGAGATCTGAGATTTGTAAGAAAAAGAGGAAGGTATCATCCATGAGTTTCTTTGACGTTCTGAATTTAATCGGCGGCTTGAGTCTGTTTTTATTCGGCATGCACGTGATGGGCACGGCGCTGGAAAAGCGCGCGGGCGGTCAGCTCAAGGCGCTGCTCGGAAAGCTGACGGGAAGCAAGCTCGCAGGCTTTTTGACCGGTCTCGGCGTGACGGCGGTCATCCAGTCGTCGTCTGCGACGACGGTCATGGTCGTGGGCTTTGTAAACTCCGGGCTTATGACGCTCAAGCAGGCAATCCACGTAATCATGGGCGCAAACGTCGGCACGACGGTCACGGCGTGGCTTTTGAGCTTAGCCGGTCTCGACGGCTCAAGCCTTTTCATCCAGCTGCTCAAGCCCTCGTCGTTTACCCCGGTTCTCGCGCTGGTCGGCATCATTCTCATCATGGCAGGCAAGGAGCGCCAGAAGGACACCGGCTCGATTCTGCTCGGCTTTGCCGTCTTGATGTACGGCATGGAGGCAATGAGCGGCGCAGTTTCCCCGCTGCGCACAAGCGAAAGCTTCCGGAGTCTGCTGCTTCTGTTCTCGAACCCGATTCTGGGCGTGCTTGCCGGCGCAGTGTTTACGGCAATTATCCAGTCGTCTTCCGCCTCCGTCGGCGTCTTACAGGCGCTTGCGAGTACGGGCGCCATTACGATGGCGTCGGCAATTCCGATCATCATGGGTCAGAACATCGGCACCTGCGTGACCGCGATGCTCTCTTCCATCGGCGCAAACACGAACGCAAAGCGCGCCGCCGTCGTCCACCTGAGCTTCAACATCATCGGCACGGCGGTCATGCTTGTCGTCTTCTGCGTCGTGCGCGCCATGCTCCAGCCCGCATTTTTGTCCCTTCCCGCCACGGCGGCGACCATCGCCGTTGCGCACTCGCTCTTCAACATCGTCTGCACGGCGATCCTCATGCCCGCAAGCGGCCTTCTGGAAAAGCTCTCCATTGCCGTTGTCCCGGATCAGGCAGTCAAGGAGGACACCGACTCCATGCTCGACGAGCGCCTGATGACGACCCCGGCCATCGCCGTGGAGCGCTGCCGCGTTGTGGCGCTCGACATGGCAAAAGAGGCTGCCGAGGCACTGAATCTCTCGATTGACTCCCTCTCCTCCCCCAATCCCGCGCTGGGCGAGCGCATCCGGAATCTGGAGGACAGCACCGACCGCTATGAAGACCATCTTGGCACCTATCTTCTCACGCTCGCCCGCCGCCCAATGGCCGCAAGCGACTCTGACGAATCCGGCCGCCTTCTGCACCTCATCAGCGACTTTGAGCGCATCGCGGACCACGCAGTCAACATCCTCGAGTCCGCCGAAGAGCTCCACGCAAAGAAGATCGCCCTTCCTCCGGACGCGCAGCAGGAGCTCTCCACGATGGAGCGCGCCGTGCAGGAGATCACCACTTTGAGCATCACCGCCTTCCAGACAGGAGACCTCACCGCGGCCAGCCGCGTCGAGCCCCTCGAGCAGGTCATCGACACCCTCAAGGGCCAGCTGCGCACGCGG
>OLFY01004072.1_pt1 | contig 10682 bp, 9 predicted proteins | sample 1605611 | NCBI WGS metagenome assembly OLFY01 (sample SAMEA3888923, study PRJEB22519) | human gut metagenome | biome: human gut; feature: human-associated habitat; material: faeces | place: Denmark | collected 2011
CGATGGCTTTTGGTGCGAGTGACGAGACTTGAACTCGTACGTCGAAGACACACGCCCCTCAAACGTGCCTGTCTGCCTATTCCAGCACACTCGCATTCAACGTTCCTAATTATACCACCATAAAAAAGAAATGTCAAGCACTTTTTTTGCCTTTTCCGAAAGAAAGGAAGAAGAATTGACAAAAGTAAGATGCTTTAAATTTTTATGAAATTTAAAGCAGGGTCTAGGAATTTTCTGATAGACGTAGTATACTAAATAAGAGCTTTCCGCCATGGGAAAGCAAAGAGAGGAAAAAGGGGGAAAAAGATTGCGCAGCAGAAACAGTATCTATTCTCATCGCAGAAAAAACAGGAAAAAAAGTCTGCTGATTTTTCTTGCCGTTTTGGTCCTGGCAGCTGCCCTGGCACTGGGCGTTTCAGCTTATTGGGGAAAGATGCAGGAGAAAAACGAGCAGCAAACTGCGCAGGCACAGGCACAGGGAGAAATTCCAAAGGAGGTGCTCAGTAAGCAGCAGCTGGAGGAATCCGATTTGAGCCAGTCGGATTCGACCGAGCCGACCGAGTCAACCCAATCTGATTCGACCGAGTCAACCGGGCAGACCCAGCCGGAGCAGGAGCAGCCACAACAGCAGCCGAGCCAGCCGGATGTGACCGAGCTGACCAGCGAGCGCATCCTGTCCTCGTCGGCACTGGTGCCCAACAGCGGCTCGAGCGTCGGCGACGAATACTTTGACGATGCCGCTTTTGTGGGAGATTCCATCACCGAAGGCATCAAGCTGTATGAGGTGATGACCAACGCTACCGTGGTGGCAGCCAGAGGCATCAATCTGGACAATGTCTTTACCGACGACCAGATTCGTACAGCACAGGGAAACAGCACCGTGATGGGCGCTCTGGAGGCAGCGGAGCCCAAAAAAATCTATATCATGTTCGGCGCAAACGGCGTGGGCTGGTTCACCGAGCAGCATTTCACCGACGTTTACACAAAGTTTGTGCAGGCGGTCAAGGAGCAGCATCCCGACAGCCAGATTTATTTGCAGTCCATCCTGCCGGTCACCCAGGAGTTTGACGACTCCCGCGAGGACATTTCCAACGACAAGATCAACCGCTATAACGAGCTGGTGGTCGAGATTGCAGAAGAGCAGAAGGTGCATTATCTGGATGTTGCTTCTGCCTTTAAGGACGAAAAGGGCTGCCTGCCGGAGGATTCCAACGGCGACGGTATGCACTTTGGAAACAAATATTATCAAAAATGGTTCGACTATCTCAAGTCGCACACAGCAGCGGAGGAATAACAATGAAAAAAATGAAACGATTTTTGGCAGCAACTCTGGCAGCAGTTACCCTGGCAATCAGCTTTGCGGGCTGCGGAAATAAAAGCGAGTATATCTCCTTTGACGAGGTCTACTCCTCGCTGACCGGCGGCATCGACTTTTCTGCCAGCAAGATGCAAAAGCAGGGCGAGGCTGCACTGAACAACTACTACTATATCGACCCGACCACCCTGGAAAACTATGCTATCTATATGGCGGATTATGCCACCGGCAACGCCGACGAGATTGCCATGTTCCAGGTCAAAGAGTCCGACCAGGTCACTGTGGTCAAGAGCCTTATCAACGACCGCATCAAGGATTTGAAGGTGCGTTATGAGGACTACAAGCCTGAAGAGATGACCAAGCTCGACAGCGCAGTGGTCGAAGAAAAGGGCAATTATATCTTTGTGGTCATTTCGCCGGATAACGAAAAGGCAAAAGAGATTCTCAAAGAAGCCATCAAGTAACAAAGATAAACGGGCGTGGGGAAGGTGTTTTCCCTGCGCCTGTTGCAGTTTTACAAAAAACACCGTCTCCCTCTAGACCGGTGGGGGACATTGTGTTAAAATAATATCGGAAATTCTTTGTATTTTGTCTTATCAATCCAAAGGAAAAGAGGGCTTTATCAATGAAAGTTGTAGTAACCAAAGATTATACCGAAATGTGCAAGCTTGCCAGCCGCATCTTTGCAGCACAGATCACCTTAAAACCGGACAGCGTGTTGGGTCTGGCAACCGGCTCCACTCCGGTCGGAATGTATAAAGAGCTGATTCAGATGTACAACGAGGGCAGAGTGGACTTTAGCCATGTAAAAACTGTCAACCTGGACGAGTATGCAGGACTGAACGGCGACAACGACCAGAGCTACCGTTACTTTATGAACCACAATCTGTTCGACCACATCAACATCAACAAGGAAAACACCAGCGTTCCATGCGGCACCGCAGAGGATTTGCAGGCAGAGTGCGAGCGCTATGAGCAGCTGGTAGAGCAGACCGGCGGCGTGGACATTCAGCTGCTGGGCATCGGCAACAACGGTCACATCGCCTTCAACGAGCCATGTGAGGAGTTCCCGGAAAAGACTCATGTGGTCGATTTGACCCAGAACACCATCGAAGCAAACGCCCGCTTCTTCGAGTCGATGGACCAGGTGCCAAAGAAGGCACTGACCATGGGCATCGGCACCATCATGAAGGCAAAGAAGATCGTGCTGCTGGCAAACGGTCCGAAGAAGGCACAGACCATCTATGACACCGTTTATGGTCCCATCACTCCAAAGGTACCGGCAAGCGTACTGCGTCTGCACCCGGATGTTACCATCTTTGTGGATGAAGAAGCAGGAGCGCTGCTGAAAAAATAATGAACAATCCGTTTCCCTATTCTGATAGCAATAAACGGTATCACACCTTCAACTACTTCCTGCGCCATCACTTTGGCTGCAAGGTGGCAAAGGTTTCGCTGGATGCGGGCTTTACCTGCCCAAACCTCGATGGGACCAAAGGCACCGGCGGCTGTACCTACTGCTCGTCGCGCGGCAGCGGGGATTTTGCCGGGGACGTTCATCTTCCGCTGGACCGGCAGTTTGAGCAGGTGCGGCAGGTGATGGACCACAAGTGGGAGGACACCCTGTACATCCCGTATTTTCAGGCGCACACCAACACCTATGCGCCGCTGCCGGTGCTGCGGGAAAAGTTTGAGCAGGCGCTTAACTTTCCCAATGTGGCAGGGCTTGCCATTGCCACCCGTGCCGACTGCATCAGTGATGAAACAGCCGACTATTTGGGCGAGCTTGCACAGCGCACCTATCTGGAGGTGGAGCTGGGACTGCAAACCATCCACGACGTCACCGGTCAGCGGATCAACCGCTGCCACAGCTATGCCGATTTTCTGCGCGGCTACCAAAAGCTGCAAGAGCGTGGGGTGCAGGTCTGCGTCCACATTATCGACGGACTGCCCGGCGAGGACCATCAGATGATGCTGGAAACCGCACGGGAATTGAGCCGGCTTTCGCTGCACAGCATCAAGATCCATCTGCTGCACGTCTTAAAAGGGACGGTGATGGCAGAGCAGCTGCAGCGGGGAGAGTTCCGTCTGCTCGAGCGTGAGGAGTATGTCAACATCGTCTGCGACCAGCTGGAGCTGCTGCCGCCGGAGCTGATTGTCCAGCGGGTGACCGGCGACGGAGAAAAAGAGGCATTGGTTGGACCGATGTGGAGCTTAAAAAAGCTGTGTGTCCTCAATGAAATCGACAAGGAGCTGGTCCGACGGGACAGTTGGCAGGGAAAATTCTATCAAAAATAAGCACAGGGGCAGGAGAAGGGGAGAACCTTTCTCCTGCTTTTTTGTAGAAGAAAACAAAACCGGCAATCTACGGAAAAAATTGCCGGACAAGGCAAAATCATTTTTACACTTTTTGCGATTTGTGCTATAATGGGTCTGATAATATCCTGCGCAATGCAACAAAACCTCCGGCGCAGCAGTTTTTGGGAGGATGAGCCTATGGAAGAGCTGGATTATCAGCAGAAATTTGAACAACTGTTCACCACCCACATCAGGTGCGAGGGTGCAGAACAGCTGCTGGAATGGCTTAAAAAGACCGATTTTTTTACCGCGCCTGCCAGCACCAAATATCACTGTGCCTGTCAGCATGGGTTGGTGATGCACAGCATCAGCGTGTTTGAAACGATGGTGGACCGCTTTTTTGAGGAAGGCGACAGCATGGAGAGCTTTGCCATCTGTGCGCTGCTGCACGACGTGTGCAAGGCGCAGTTTTACAAGGTCAGCTCCCGCAATGTCAAAAACCCGGAGACCGGCAAGTGGGAGGCGCAGCCTTATTTTTCCATCGATGACCAGTTCCCGTTTGGTCATGGGGAAAAATCAGTCTTTCTGATTGAGCGCTTTTTGCGGCTCAAGCCCTCCGAGGCGGTTGCCATCCGCTGGCACATGGGCGGGTTTGACGATGCGGCGCGCGGCGGCAGCTTTTCCATCAGTCAGGCGTATGAAAAATATCCGCTGGCGGTCAAGCTGCATCTGGCGGACGTCTACTCCACCTATTTAAAGGAAAAGGGAACCTCTGTCATGCGGTAACGGCAGAAAAGGAATGAAACGTGACTTTTGAGGAGTAAAGAAAGGACAGGAGCAAGATTATGGAAATAGAATTTTCGCAGATGATGGTGCTGTTTGCCTGCGTCTTTCTGGGTGGATTGGTCGATTCGATTGCGGGCGGCGGCGGACTGATTACCCTGCCGGCTTATTATGCGGTGGGTATTCCGGCGCACATGGCGCTGGGAACCAACAAGTTTGCAAATGCCATCGGTACCCTGACCGCTTCGGTTCGCTTTTTTAAAGAAAAGCAAATCAACATCAAGGTTGCATTGATTGCAGCGGCAGGCGCGCTGGTAGGCTCCCCGCTGGGTGCAAAATTGGCAATGGCAATCGACGAAAAATATCTCAACTACATTCTGCTGGTGGCAGTGCCGCTGATTGCCATTATGGTGCTGCGCAAAAAGGACTTTGGAGAAGAACGCGAACAGGAGATGCCGCTGCTGCGCTCGGTGCTGCTGTCGGCGGCAGTCGGCTTTGGTACCGGTATGTACGACGGATTCTTTGGTCCGGGTGCAGGCACCTTTATGACATTGCTGCTCAACTCGGTGCTGGGATTAGGCATCATCCGCGCTTGCGGCACCACCAAGGTGGTCAACCTTGCCTCCAACGTCGCCGCGCTGATAACCTACGGCATGAGCGGAAATGTGCTGGTCGATGTCGGCATCAAGTGCACCATCTTTTCGGTATTGGGCAACTGGGTCGGCTCTGGTCTGGCGCTGAAAAAGGGAGCCAAGGTGGTTCGCCCAATCATGATTGTAGCCATGCTGCTGCTGTTAGGTAAGATTGCATCGAATATGTTTTTGGCATAGTTTTGTCTGCCGGTTGATATACAACCGATTTTGGAAAAAAGGAGGCGCATTATGCCCGCTTTTGTTACCCATGAATTGTTTGGAGCACAGGTCTTTGCTTTTTTGGACGAGGAGATTCAGGAGCTTCTCGAGCGCAATCCCGCACCCTATTTTTGGGGACAGCAGGGACCCGACCTGCTCTTTTTTAAGGATGCCCTGCTGGGCACCAGCCTGCTGCCGCGTTATGGCAATCTGATGCACTTAAAAAAGGTCGATGAGCTGTTTGCATGTATGAGCCGCTATCTCAACGAGCGCAGGCACACCGATGAATATGAAACGCTGGCGTCCTATATTTTAGGTTTTGCCGGACATTATTGTTTAGACTGTGAGGCGCACCCATACATCTACTTTAAGCAGATGCAGAAGGAGCGGGTGCTGCCGTTGGACGAGCGCCGCGGACTGCATCACCGCATCGAAAGTGATATTGACACCGCTTTGTACCGCATCAAGCGCGGCAGAAATATCCGTGAATACCGCCCGGCAAAGCGGTTGTACGGCAGCAGATGGGAACATCGGGTGATTGCACGACTGTATGCCCAGCTGCTTGAAGAGGTTTACGGCATCCGGTGCAGCGTCAAGGAGCTGGAGGGCTGTTTTTCGCAGACCTGGACCCTTTTGCAGCTGGTGCTGGACCGCAGCGGATGTCTGGTCCGCCTGACCGAAGCGGGCGAGGCGCTGCTGGGCAGCAAAAAAATTTTTTCTCCGCACATCCGCCGCAGGCAGGTGATGGAGGACATCCTCAACCTCGACTGCGACAGCTGGTATCATTTGAATACACCGGAAAAGACCGACAACCGCAGCTTCCCCAAAATCTTTTATGCAGCTGCGTACCGCGCAGTGGATATGCTCGAGCGCATCTACTTCTGCTCGCAGGACGGTGTGCCGTATGAACCGCATGGGCTGCTCTCTTTCGACAACGGTTCTCCGGCATCGATGGTGTAATACCGCTTTTTTAGAAAGGATTTGATGATATGCATATCAATTGGTCTGAGGAGAGAAACCTCACCATGCTGACCGACTACTACGAATTTACCATGTCCAACGGCTACTTCCTCAACGGCATGAAGGACAAGGTAGCGGTGTTCGATATGTTCTTCCGCAATATCCCGGACAACGGTGGCTTTGCCATCTTTGCCGGTCTGGAGCAGCTGGTCCACTACCTGGAAAACCTGCGCTTTACCCCGCAGGACATCGAATACTTCCGCTCGAAGAAGGTGTTCGACGAACAGTTCCTGGATTACCTTGCAAACTTTCGTTTCTCCTGCGACGTTTGGGCAATGGAAGAGGGAACCCCCATCTTCCCGAACGAGCCGATTGTCACCGTGAAAGGTCCGGTTATCCAGGCACAGCTGGTGGAAACGATGATCCTGCTGACTATCAACCACCAGTCGCTGGTGGCAACAAAAGCAAACCGCATGGTCCGCGCGGCAGGAGATAAGCTGATTATGGAGTTCGGCTCCCGCAGGGCGCAGGGCTATGATGCGGCAATTTTGGGCGCACGTGCGACCTACATCGGCGGCTGCGGCGCGACCGCCTGTGCCATCACCGACCGCGATTACGGCGTACCGGCAGTCGGCACCATGGCGCACAGCTGGGTGCAGATGTTCGACAGCGAATATGAGGCGTTTAAATCCTACGCACAGATTTACCCGGACGATTGTACGCTGTTGGTGGACACCTATAATGTGCTCAAATCCGGTATCCCCAACGCCATCAAGGTGTTTAACGAGGTCATCCTTCCGCTGGGTCACCGCCCGAAAGGGGTGCGCATCGACAGCGGAGATATTGCCTACCTCTCCAAAAAAGCCAGAAAGATGCTCGATGAGGCAGGCTTTGCCGACGTCAAGATCGTTGCCTCCAACTCGTTGGATGAGTACATCATCCGCGACCTGCAATTACAGGGAGCTAAGCTCGACAGCTTTGGCATCGGTGAGCGGCTGATTACCAGCAAGTCCGACCCGGTGTTTGGCGGCGTTTACAAGCTGGTAGCGGTGGAGAAGGATGGAGAATTCATCCCGAAAATCAAGGTCAGCGAAAGCCCGGAAAAGATTACCAACCCGCACTTTAAAAAGGTTTACCGTCTGTTTGACAGCAATGGCAAAGCGGTAGCGGATTATGTCTGTGTCCACGACGAGCAGCTGGATACCCAGAACCCCATCACCTTGACCATCTTTGACCCGCTGGCAACCTGGAAAAAGTGCACACTGGAAAATGTGACGGCAAAGGAGATGCTTCAGCCCATCTTCCGCCAGGGCAAGCTGGTTTACCAGCTGCCGGACATCCAGCAGATTCGCAGCCACTGCAAACAGCAGGTAGATACCCTGTGGGACGAGGTCAAACGGTTTGAAAATCCGCACAACTACTATGTCGACCTCTCGCAGAAGCTGTGGGACATCAAGAACGACCTGCTGGCTGGATTGCAGCAGCACTTAAACTAAGCGAAAAAGACCGACAGATAAAACACACCCCTGCTGCAAAAGGGAATTCCCTTTTGCGGCAGGGGTGTGTGCGTTTTCCATGCGTTTTAAAAAGGAAAGGTCACAATCAGTTTAGGCTGTCGCCCACCGTTTGCAAAGTTCGGCGAATTGCCTCATCGAGCAGATTGCGCTCTGCTTCGGAGCAGCGGTTCGGCTCAAGCAGCAGCTCGGCTGCCTGCTGCACCTGCTCCATCATCTCCATGCTCGAACCGAGGTCGGCAATCTTCAGCTGCGGCAGACCGTGCTGGCGCTTGCCCAGAAAGTCGCCCGGACCGCGCACCTTCAGGTCGTATTCGGCGACCTTGAAGCCGTCGTTGGTGCGGTGCAGCATCTCCAGCCGCTCGCGGGTGTCCGGGTTGCGGTTGTCCGAAACCAGAATGCAGTAGGACTGCTCCGAGCCTCTGCCGACCCTGCCGCGCAGCTGATGCAGCTGGCTGAGTCCAAAGCGCTCTGCATTTTCCACCATCATGATGACTGCGTTGGGTACATCCACACCGACCTCGATGACGGTGGTGGACACCAGCAGCTGGATTTCCCCGCGGGCAAAGGCGGACATGATGGCTTCACGTTCCTTCGGGCGCATTTTGCCATGCAGCACACCCACTTGATAGCCTTGAAAGGGTCCGCGGGCAAGGGTGTCGGCGTACTCCTGTGCATTTTGCAGGTTGGATGGGGTATCTTCCATCGCCTCTACCAGCGGACAGACGATGTACCCCTGCAAACCGCGGTCCAGATGGTCCTGCAAAAAACGGTAGGCGCGCGGCTTGAGCTTGGAGCTGATGACATAGGTTTTGACCGGCTGACGGTTGGGCGGCAGCTCGTCGATGGAGGAAACGTCCAAATCGCCGTAAATCATCAGCGCCAGCGTGCGGGGAATCGGGGTGGCGGACATGACCAGCGTGTGCGGGTGGACAGATTTTTCCCCCAGCATCGCACGCTGCCGCACGCCAAAGCGATGCTGTTCGTCGGTGATGACCAGCGCCAGGTTGGGCAGGTCCACGTCACGGGAGAGCAGTGCGTGGGTCCCGATGACAAGATCCACCATCCCTAAGGCGATGCTTTCCTTGACCTGCCGTTTTTCCTTGGCGGTCATCGAGCCGCACAGCAGACCCAGCCGCATCCCCAAAGGTCCCAGCAGTTTGGAAAGTCCCTGATAGTGCTGCTGCGCCAAAATTTCGGTGGGAGCCATCAATGCGGACATATACCCGTTTTGGTAGGCGAGGAAGGCGGCTGCCGCTGCGACCATCGTTTTACCTGAACCGACGTCCCCCTGTACCAGCCGGTTCATCGGTACACTGCGGCTTAAATCGGCAGCCACCTGCGCAATGGCACGCTGTTGGGCACCGGTCAGCTGAAAGGGCAGCTGCTCCAAAAAGGGGGTCAAATCGGTTTTGGCGCAGACAAAGCCGGTGCAGGTGCTGGTGTCACTGCGCACCGAATGCAACGAGAGGGAGAGCATCAGCAGCTCCTCGAATACCAAACGATTGCGGGCAAGCTGGGCGCTCTCCCGGTCGGCGGGAAAATGGATGTTCTGCAAAGCAAAGTGCAGGTGGCACAGCTGATACTGTTGACGGAGAAAGGCGGGCAGCGGGTCGGGGATTTTCCGGTCCGCCATCTGCAACGCCTGCGCGATATTGGCAGAAATCATCTTGGAGGAAAGTCCCTGTGTCAGCGGGTAGACCGGAATCAGCCCGCCTGCCTGTTGAACCGGGTAGATGGAGGGTGCGGTCATCTCTGCCCTTCCGGGTGCGCCGGTCCTGCCGTAGAACAGATACTCTTGGTCATAATGGAGGGCATCGACGGTGTATTTGGCATTAAAAAAGGTGATGACCATGCTGCCGGTATCGTCTGCCACCCGCACGCGGGAGATGGTCATGCCGCGGCGGACATACTGCGGTGCACTTTTGGCCACGACGCGGGCTTTGACCCCACAGGTTTCCCAGGCAGGCAGAGCGGCAATCTCACAGGGAGAGGACAGGTCGATATAGGAGCGCGGGAAATAGTAGAGCAAATCCCGAATGGTAAAGATGTCCAGCTTCTGGTAGAGCGCGGCTCGCTTGGGACCCACGCCGGTCAAAAATTGTATGTTGGTATCCAAAGAAGGTTCCATGCTGCACCTCACTGAAAAGCGAAAATTTAAAATCAAAAGCCCTTTATCCCTCTATTATACCACCCGATGGAAAATAAGACAATTTTTATAAAAAAATTTAAAAAAGGTGTTGACAATAAAAATAAGCTGTGCTATAATAACTAACGTTGCAAGAGCACAGGCAAACAAAACCGTGCAAAGCTACTTTGACTTATTAGCTCAGTCGGTAGAGCACCTGACTTTTAATCAGGGTGTCCGGAGTTCGAGTCTCCGATAGGTCACCAAAAAAAGGGCTGCCGGGAATACCTGGTGGCTCTTTTCCTTTTTGTCAAGAAACCGCATGATGAAAGGATTCCTTGAGGGTAGGCTCTGCAATCTGCGGCAAGATGCCTGCATCCATATTGACATCCGCAAAATCCTTGACGACGTCTTGACGACAGTTGTTACCGGTTGTAGAAATAAAAACAGAAGTGATATGAAAAAAAGCCGTCCGTGTAGGGCGGCTTTTTTGCTTAAAATCGAAAAAGAGAAATGCTTTTACAAGCTGATTCATAGTAAGCTACCTGTTGAGATGCAAAATTACTGTCATTTGGTAAACGGGTAATAGGGAGTATGGCGATTACACAAATAATTTTTAAAAAGAACAATTAATCTTCTTTTTCGTCACAATAAGATTCTATCCAATTTATAATGATTTCTCGACGTGATTTTCCTTCTTTTTGACGTTTCGTATCAAACTGATGAAGTAAGTTGTAGTCGATGCGAATTGTGAATGTTGTAGAATTAACGTGTCTGTCTGTTTTTCTTTTATCGTCCATGCTCTGTCACCTCTCAAAAAAGTATAGCAGGCA
>OLFY01004075.1_pt1 | contig 10674 bp, 7 predicted proteins | sample 1605611 | NCBI WGS metagenome assembly OLFY01 (sample SAMEA3888923, study PRJEB22519) | human gut metagenome | biome: human gut; feature: human-associated habitat; material: faeces | place: Denmark | collected 2011
TGCAGCACGCCGCAAAAATCTTTGCCACGCTTATGCCAAACAAGGAGGAAGACGGAACATTGGGAATCAAACTAAGCCCTAAGAGCGAAAGACTCTTCGAGAACCTTCCCGGCAAGTTCAATCGCCAAACGGTTCTTTCTATCGGAAAAAAGCTTGGCATTCCTCAGCGCACAGCCGAGAAATATGTAGGCGAATATGTCAACAAGCACGGTCTATGCAAACGAACAGGAAACGGCGAATATGAGAAGGTTAAGCAACAAAACGCAGACGAGCGCAGCCTCCTACCGATGCTTGGAAAGTGCTGAAAAAAGTAGTATCTTTGCAATGTGGTTAGGAAACGAGGGCTACGGACCATGATTTAGCTCAACGGCGACAAGACTTGCTCCGTACCCTCTCCGTACCTGCTCCGTACCAAGTCTATACATGCTCCGAGAAACTTAGTTTTGAGGGGATAAAGATAGAATTCATTTAGTGTTTAACAATTTAATATTAAAGAAAGGAACAAGATTATGGGAAAAATTAAACAAGGTATCCTTGGTGGATTCAATGGAACCGTAGGAACAGTAGTTGGTGGTAGTTGGAAGGGCATGGCTTACATGCGTGGCAAGGCCCAGAGTATCAAGAACCCTCGTACCGAGAAACAGATGTCACAGCGCATCAAGTTTGGTATGGCACAGAAGTTTGTCAAGGTGATGACAGCCTATTTGAAAGTGGGTTTCCGCAACTACACCCAGCACCAGACAGCCACCAATGCGGCCATGAGCCACACCGTGCGCAACTGCATGGCAGGCAAGTATCCCGCCTTTGGTATCGACCCTAGCAAGGTATTGGTGAGTAGCGGCTCCTTGATGCCGGGCCGTTTCTGCACGGTGAAAGTGGCAAGCAACGTGGCGACCTTTTCCTGGGAGGACAACTCTGACGAGAGCCACGCCAGCATCGACGATTTCGCCATGCCTCTCGTCTACAATTTCACAAAGGGCGAGGCAGTATTCACCACCGAAGATGCGAGTCGTATAGATTGCAAAACTGTGTTGAAACTCCCTGCCGATTGGTCTGACGACCTTCTCTCCTGCTACATCGCCTTTGCCTCTGTGCAAAACTCAAGCGTGAGCAACTCTGTGTATGTAGGCGACGTGAAGAGCGATGGCAGTGTGGAGCAAGGTGCCAACGGCATCCTCTACAACGACGGTGTCATCGACAAGAACAAGCCAAACGAGGGTTCTAACAAGGGTGACAATGGCGACAGCAGCACTACCACCCCAACAAATCCTAGCGAAGGAAGCGGTGACGATGGTCTAGAGTAACCTCATTTCTAAACAAAAGGCAGACTAAAAAGTCTGCCTTTTTTGTTATCTTCATCCTTCTACCTGCGTCTTTGGCCAGTTCACGAGATAGAGCATCTCTGTGGCTCGTGTAAATGCAGTATAGAGCCAATGGATATAATCGGGAGTAAGCATATCATCCGTCATATAGCCCTGGTCTACATAAACATGCGACCACTGTCCGCCCTGCGCTTTATGACAGGTAACGGCATAGGCAAACTTCACTTGCAGAGCATTGAAATACGGATCCTGCCGGATTGCCTTCATACGGTCTGCCTTCAGTGGTATGTCCTGATAATCTTCCTCTATCTTATGGAAAAGCTGCTCTTGCTGATCATGGGTCAAAGCAGGAGCCTCACTCGTCAAGGTATCCAGCAATACCGTAGCCTCCAGTTCATAATTGTCATAATCGGGAAATTTCAACAGAAGGGTGGCAAAATGAAAACCATAGAGTTCGATGCGACGGCTCACCTTCATCACCTTCGCCCTATCTCCATTAGCCAGGAAAGCAGGAAGTTCGTTACTTTGAACTGTATGATTAGCTAAAGTATTAAATTTTTCACTCTTCACTTTTCGTTCTTCACTTAATTGCCTTTCCTTTATCTTCTTTCTTTCTTCCTCCATCCAATAATAATTGTTCTTCACAATCATCAGCATGTCACCACTCTCCAGTTCCTCTTCCCTATCAAGCACCATGTTGCGGATGCCCTGGTTGAAGATGTTGGCGCGCTTGTTGCTACGAGTCACCACAATGGTATCGTCCAGTCCTACCTGATGATAGCTGTCGCCAAGTGCCTCGATGAGTTCTGCGCCCGGCATCTCCCTGATATCCGAGAAACCGGAGAAACGGATTTTAGGCAGTTGGGTAATGTCATCATGGGTAATCATCTGGCGGATACGGGTAGCATTAAAGAGAATACCCGACTGCTGACTCTGACGGACTACTTCGTTCAAATCGCACTCATAAACCGACAGTCCATATCCCTGGAGCATCGCAGCAGAAAGAGCTGGTGATTCTTCCTCACCAACAGGAGGCAACTGTGCCTTATCGCCTATCAGCAAGAGTCGGTCGTTACGTCCCTGATACACAAAATGAATCAGATCATCTAGCAGGCAGCCGCTGCCAAAGGTGGTTCCGCCCAATCCCAGATTGGCAATCATCGAAGCCTCATCTACCATAAAAAGCGTATCAGTATAGAGATTATCATTGAGATTGAACTGTCCATCCACTCCGGCAAACGCCTTTTCGCGATAGATGCGGCGATGAATGGTATAAGCAGGCATCCCGCTGTTCAGAGAGAAGACTTTAGCCGCCCTACCCGTAGGAGCAAGGAGCATCACCTTCTGGCGAACAGCACGGAGCGTACGGACGATAGCACCCGAAAGCGATGTCTTACCGGTACCCGCACTACCCCGGAGTATCATCACAGCATGAGGATTACTATCCGTCATAAACTGCACGAAAACATCGAGCGCTTGAGCCTGTTCTGGGGTTGGCGGAAAGCCAAATTGCTGTAATATCTGATATTTTAACTCTTCAATGTTCATATTTCGAAAACTTTTAGTATCTTTGCAGAAAATTTACTGCACCTATTTGCTGTGCAAAAGTAATAATACTTTTTGAAATGAGAAAAAGAATAAAGAATAATTATATTTTGGGAGCATGCGTCATCATCATGATGCTACTCTGTATTCTGAGTGTAAGCCAGCCCATCCGCTTCCAGAAAGCCATGGCTAGCAGAGAAGCAGAGGTGAAGGAGAAACTGATGCAGATACGTCAGGCTGAAGAGAAATACAAGGCGAAACATGGCGTATATACAGGCGATTTTCCGACACTGGTAAAAGGCAAATTCTTACAGGAAGATGCCCAATACATTCCCTATGCCAACGGTAAGAAGTTTACACTTTCAGCCACGGTTATCGTAGGAAAAAGCGGTAAGCAGATTCCGGTGATGGAATGTGGGGCCGGTTATGAGACCTTCCTCGACGGACTCGATGAAGGTTCCATCCAGCAGAAGATAGAGGAGGCCAACTATGCCGGCAACTATCCCGGACTCAAGATAGGCGATTTAACGACAGATAATAACAACGCAGGTAATTGGTAACAGATATGCAAATAAAAGGTAACAACATTCAGCAAGCACGACTCACCATCCGCGTGAGCAGAAACACCCTCAGTTTTTCGGTAGTTGACCGTGAAGCTGAGCATCAGCTCATCTATGAACCTTATACTGTAAAGAGTGGTGTTTCGATGGCAGCCAACTTGCGTCAGGCTTTCAAGGAGAGTACTCTCCTGCAGCGGGGATACCAGAAGGTACGCGTATATCTCGATTCGCCTATCCTGCTGGTTCCTATCGAAGAATTTCATGAAGAGGATATCGATGTGCTCTATCAGCATGCCTTCAACAGCCATAACAGCGATGCCATTCTCTACAGAGTGCAGCCGGAACTGAATGCGGTAGCGGTATTCCCTATCAACAAGGATTTGAAGATGGTGGTAGAAGACAACTTTAAGGATGTTCGCTTCACACCTATCATGCAACCGATGTGGCACTATCTGCATCATCGCAGTTTCACCGGCATTCACCGCAAGCTCTATGTTTATTTCCACGACAAGAAACTGGACGTTTTCGGTTTCGAGAAGAACCGTTTCAAATTTTTCAACTCGTTCAATGCCGAGCATGCCAAGGATGCCCTCTATTTCATTCTCTATGTATGGAAGCAGTTAGGATTCAACCAGATGCAGGATGAGTTGCATGTATCAGGCAATGTTCCGGACAAGGACTGGTTCCTCTACAACACGAAACTCTACATCAAGAAGACCTTCATTCTGAACCCTGCCGCCGAATTCAACCGTGCGCCCATCACAGAGATTAAAGGTCTGCCATTCGATTTGATGGCACTGTACCTAAGTAAGTAAGACAAGAGTTGATAGTTAAAAGTTGATAGTTAAGAATTCAACAGAATAGCTTATCATAAAGTTCAATGTTCAACATTCAAAGTTCAAAGTAAATATGAGAATCATAACAGGACAATATAAGGGACGCCATTTCGACATTCCACGTTCGTTTAAGGCGCGTCCGACAACAGATTTTGCAAAGGAGAACATCTTTAATGTTCTGCAGGGATATATTGATTTCGAAGATACCTCTGCCCTCGACCTTTTTGCCGGTACGGGCAGCATTTCGCTCGAACTGGTATCACGAGGCTGCAGCCGGGTAGTCAGCGTAGAGGCCGACCGCGATCATGCCAACTTCATACGCCAATGTTTTCAGAAGTTAGGCGAAGACAAGGATATTCTGATTCGTGGTGATGTATTCCGTTTTCTGAAGACCTGCAAGCAGAAGTTTGACTTTATCTTTGCCGATCCTCCATACGCTCTGAAGGAGTTGCCGCAGATTCCAGACCTCGTTCTGAATGGCGACTATCTCAACGAAGGAGGCATCTTCGTCTTTGAGCATGGCAAAGACTATGATTTCTCCGAGCATCCACGATTCCTGGAACACAGAAGTTACGGAAGCGTAAACTTCTCAATATTCAGATAGAAAAAATCCCCGTTTGCACCAGACAAGATGCAAACGGGGATTTATTCGTTACAGCAGCGGCGAGAGCAATCTTACCGTACTCTCGAAAAGGCGCTGCAGGAACGGACGTTTTACGAAATAAGATACATCATCTACCAGGATGCTCTTCGCCTCATCCCGCAGATAGACAGCCTTCACGCGCTGTGCCATCCCCTCATCAAAGAAGAACGCATTCGCTTCGAAATTATTCTCAAAACTTCGGAAGTCAATATTCGTACTGCCTATCGTACAGAGATCATCATCGCTCACCAGCAATTTACTATGATTAAAGCCTGCCGTATAGAGATAAACCTTTACGCCAGCCTCTATCGCTTCCATCACATACGAACGTGATGCCCACTCTACCAGTTTGGCATCAGCATGACGAGGCAACATCAGACGGATATCCACACCCGCCAGAGCTGCTGTTCTCATGGCAAACAATACAGGTTCGGTTGGCAGGAAATAAGGCGTTTCCATATACACATACTTCCGGGCCTGAAGCAGGATGCGGACATAGCCCTGCATGATATCAGGCCAAGGACTGATAGGACTGCTCGTAACTATCTGTACGAGACAATTGTTGTGGATATGCACACTGACCGGTGGATAATACTGGCGATTGGTAACCAACGTACGGTCTACGAAATACCAGTCTACCAGAAAGGCTCTCTGAATGGCGTAAACTCCACCGCCCTCAATACGGAGATGCGTATCGCGCCAGGCCTGTTTCTTATCACCCTTCACATAGCGCAGAGCTATATTCATGCCGCCGATAAAGCCCACTTTACCATCTATGACACAGAGTTTGCGGTGGTTACGATAGTTTACCTTACTCGTAAAAGCCGGAAAGCGGACTGGCATGAACGAATGTACATCAATGCCTGCATCACGCATACGTTCAAAGAATTCATCCTTCACCTTCCAGCAGCCTACATCATCATAAATCAGTCGCACCTCCACTCCCTGCTCCGCCTTATCAATCAAGGCATCAGCTATCAGATATCCCAAGGCATCGGCTTCAAAGATATAGGTATCGAGATGAATATGATGCTTTGCCTGTCCTATATTATATAATAAGGTGAGGAAGAAATCATAGCCATCAGTATAAATATCCACCTGATTATCTTTAAAAGGCAGCGCCCAACTCTGGTTGGCAAAGAGATTCATCAGCGGTTTATTACTGTCTGGCAGGTGAAGATTCTCCTGCTCAACGAACTCGAGCATGGAGCGCTTGGTGAGCTGGTCCATACTGCGGTCGCTGATAAGCCGTTCCTTGCGGGTATTCTGTCCGAAGAAAAAATAGAAGATAATACCCACAAAGGGGATGAAGAAGAAGACCAATATCCATGCCATCGTCTTGGCGGGCTGACGATTGTCCATCAAGACGGTGATGATAGCCGGAACGGTTATCACGACATAAAGCAACAGATATATCCAGTGAAAATAAATCATATAGCATTTCTCCTTTTAAATCTCTAATACTTCATTACAGAGTTCCTCCCCACAGAACAGGAGTTCCGGTTAATTGAAGATATTGTTTGCCTGACTCGCCAGAAGCGTGTTCATCTGCTTGAGTTTCATAAACTCCTGCAGCAGTTCACGATTGGTCGGATTCCTGGCAAACTCCTGCTGTACCTCAATAATACGCTGAGCAATATAATGAGTGCGGAAACTCAAGATGTCTTTAAAGACAAACTGACGGAGCTTATCGGCGCTCATCTTCATCTGCAGACTAGCCGTAGATACCTCCTGGTCACCTGTAGGCAAACCTGCCAACCTGCTGATTTCCGGATTCGGATGATTGGCAAAATAAGTTTCGGCGACAAAATCATCTTCTTTTTCGAGATGTTCCACAGCCTCCTGCATAATCTGATTATATAAATCATTATGAAACTTAAAGCCATCTCCACCCAAATCAAGACTGATATACTGGGCCACAGCTACCTCCACATCATTTCCGTCTACATCCTGTACTGTGATGAGCTGGTCGCCATGATGAATAATCAACTGTACCAGAAGTCCTTCTACTTCCAGAAGTTTATCCAGTGGGGTAACCGCTCTCATAGCTGATTGCACCTGCTGCGCTGCCGCTACAGGCGAATCTTTCAATCCCGCTGCACGTCGCTCTGCCTTTACCTGCTCACTCATACCGTTGCGCACAAAATTGTTCAAGGCATTCACGATAATTGCCTCGTTCACGCCCAAACGGTGAGAACAGTCAGTGATATAAGAAGCGCGCGTTATCTGATTCTTGATTTTCGAGATGCTCTCTACAATCGAATTGATAGCCTGGCTTCGCTTTACAGGGTCTGTCACGCCGCGTAGCAGAATATCGGTCTTAAACTGTATGAAGTCGGTCTGATTCTCCTGAATATATCTTCTGAAATCCTCTGCCGAATGACTGCGGGCGAAACTATCTGGGTCATTGCCATCAGGGAGGAAGAGAACCTTTACGTTCATCTCTTCTTCGAGCAGCATATCGGTACCTCGCAGCGCAGCATGAATACCCGCATTATCGCCGTCATAGAGAAGAACGATATTACTGGTAAAGCGGTGCAGCAATCTAATCTGATGCACGCTCAGCGCCGTACCCGAGTTGGCCACAACATTTTCGATGCCACACTGATGCATCGAGATAACATCGGTATATCCTTCCACCATAAAGACACAATCCTCCTTGGCTATCGCCTTCTTGGCCTGATAGAGTCCATAGAGTTCGCGCTCCTTATGATAGATAACGCTATCAGGCGAGTTGACATATTTCTGGCTGATGCCCTTGGTTCTGCTGTCGAGCACTCGTCCGCCAAAAGCTACCACCTTGCCACTCACGCTGAACCAAGGGAAGATGGCTCTGCCCGAGAAACGGTCAAGAATCTTATCCTCACCCGACTTATTGCCGGCTTCGTCCTTATCCACCTTGAAGCAGAGTCCCGTATCAACCAGATATTTCGGATTATAGCCAGCCGCCTTAGCCGCCTCAGCAAGAGCAGTACGCTTAGGGAGCGCAAAACCCAACTGGAATTTTCTGATGATATCATCTCTGAAACCTCTTCCTCGGAAATAAGCCATACCGATAGCGATACCATCCACATCATGCAGGAGAATATCCTGAAAATATTTCGCCGCCCAATCGTTGACGATAAACATGGATTCTCTTTCGCTCTCGCGCTGTTTTTCTTCATTGGTCAGTTCACGCTCTTGAATTTCTATTTTATATTTCTTGGCGAGCCAGCGAAGGGCATCTGGATAGGTCATCTGTTCCAGTTCCATCAGAAAGTTGATTGCATTGCCTCCCTTTCCACAGGTAAAGCAATGACAGATACCTCTTGTTGGAGATACGGAGAAAGATGGATTGGAATCGTTATGAAAAGGACACAAGCCGACATAATTGATGCCACGCTTCTTGAGCGTAACAAATTCAGATACCACCTCTTCTATCTTGGTGGCATCCATAATTTTTGCTATCGTCGGTCTGTCTATCATTATATATATTCTTTTTTCTGTTTTTACTATGCAAAATTACTATTTTTCTTTGAAAACACAAAGAGAAACGGACAGAAAAGTAAAAATGAAACATATTAAAAACTAAAGATTACATAAAATAAAGTATATCCGGATAGTTTTGGCTACCTTTGCAACCGGCAAAAACACATTGCTGACAATCGGGAAATAACAACAAAATAAATAAATATGAAACTAAACAACATCAAGCGAACATTCCTGGCTGGCGCTGCCCTGCTCTCAACAATCAGCATGAGCGCAGCCGACAGATTTGTGAATTTCAAGCAAGGAGACTTGCTGCTGAATGCCAATAACCGGGTAGAAATCTACATGGACACCAACGACTGCAAAGGAGTGAACTATGCTGCTCATGCCCTGCTGAAAGATATAAAAAGTGTGAGTGGAGCCACAGCCACCCTCACCTCGGATGCCGGTTTTCAGAAAAAAGCCGACACAACCCGACCAGCTATCCTCGTAGGCACCATCGGCCATTCAGCAGCCATCGACCAACTGGTGAAACAGAAGCGCATCAACGGAAATCTGCTGAAGGGCAAACGTGAAAAGTTTATCATCACGCTCATAGATGGTCAGCTCGTCATTGCTGGCAGCGACCGACGAGGCACCATCTACGGCATCTACGAACTCTCGCAGCAGATGGGCGTATCGCCTTGGTATGACTGGGCAGACGTACCTGTAGAGCATCACGATTCCATTTTCGTAAACAAAGGAATCTACACAGATGGCGAACCAGCCGTACGTTATCGCGGTATCTTCCTCAACGATGAGGCACCTTGCCTAACGTCATGGGTAAAGAACACCTACGGCACCGGATATGGCGACCACCGTTTCTATCAGCGCGTCTTCGAACTGGTATTGCGACTGAGAGGTAACATGATGTGGCCTGCCATGTGGGGCTGGGCTTTCTATGCCGATGACCCTGAGAACGAGAAGACGGCAGATGAGATGGGCGTAGTGATGAGTACTTCCCATCATGAGCCGATGGCCCGCAACCACCAGGAATACGCCCGCAACCGAAAGGGATGGGGACCATGGAACTATCAGAAGAACAAGGCAAACCTACAGAAGTTCTTCCGTGAAGGCATTGAGCGAATGAAAGGAACAGAACAGATTGTAACCATCGGAATGCGCGGCGACGGCGATGAAGCGATGAGTGAAGAGGCTGATACTAAGCTGATGACCAACATCATCAACGACCAGCGCAAGATTATCGCTGACGTAACCGGCAGGAAGGCAAGCGAAACCCCACAGGTTTGGGCACTATATAAAGAGGTGATGGATTACTACGACAAGGGCATGAAGGTGCCTGATGACGTAACCCTCCTGCTCTGCGATGACAACTGGGGTAACGTGCGCCGTGTGCCGAATGCCAAGGAACGCAAACACAAAGGCGGTTGGGGCTTATACTATCACGTAGATTACGTAGGTGCTCCAAGAAACTCAAAGATGATCAACGTTACTCCTGTGCAGAATCCTTGGGAGCAGTTGACGCTTGCTTACGAGAATAGCATCGACCGTCTCTGGATTCTCAATGTTGGCGACCTCAAGCCGATGGAATATCCTATCAGCCAGTTTATGGACATGGCTTGGAATCCACGTAAATACGATGTAAACAACATCACCCGTCATACCCGCGACTGGTGCGCACAGCAGTTTGGTGAATCGCAGGCCGATGAAGCAGCCCGCATTCTTAACCTCATCTGCAAGTACAACGGCCGCTGCACCCCAGAGATGCTCGACAAGAACACCTACAGTCTGGGAAACGGAGAATGGCAGGAGGTGGTAAATCAGTATCTCCAGCTCGAAGCCGATGCGCTGCGCCAGTACAACAGTCTGCCGGCATCCTATCACGACGCCTATCGTCAGATCATCCTCTTCCCTATCGAGATGATGAGCAATCTGCACCAGATGTACTTTGCCCAGGCACAGAACCATGCCCTCTACAAGCAGGGCAATCCGAAGGCGAATGTATGGGCTGATGAATGCGAGCGCTTTTTCAAGCGCGATTCCCTCATCTGCGACTATTACAATCATAAGATGGCTGGCGGCAAGTGGAACGGAATGATGACCCAGAAGCATATCGGCTATAAGAGTTGGAATGATGATTTCGAGAAGGATACCTGTCCGGAGCTCTTCCGGGTAACCTCCAAGGATGGAGTGATTATCAGCGAAAACAACGGCGTGGTAGAAATCGAAGCTCCTTACTATAGCAGCAAGACGGATGCTGCCGAGGCAAAATGGACAGAGATTCCATTCATGGGCAAAAG
>OLFY01004077.1_pt1 | contig 10665 bp, 7 predicted proteins | sample 1605611 | NCBI WGS metagenome assembly OLFY01 (sample SAMEA3888923, study PRJEB22519) | human gut metagenome | biome: human gut; feature: human-associated habitat; material: faeces | place: Denmark | collected 2011
GGTGATAATTTATTAAAGTATATGGCAGATTATCTGCAGAATGTGGAAAAAGAATATCGTTATATTACTTATGGAAGAATTGAGGCAGATATTTTTGCGGTATGCTTTTCTTATGATAATGAGAAAGAGATCACAGACTTTGTGAAGAAATTCACGAATCAGATGGAAAAATATCCTCTGGATTTTGACATCACGCCTTTCTTTGGGGTATATCTTGTGAAAAACCGTGATCTTTCCATCAACGAAATGTATGACAAAGCCAATCTTGCATCCAAAAACTGTAAGGGAAATTATATCCAGAACTATTTCTTTTACACAAAAGAGATGAGCGAGGAGATCATCAAGGAGCAGCACATCATCAACAATATGAAGAATGCGCTGAAGAACGAAGAGTTTGTGCTGTATTTGCAGCCCAAATATGAACTTCAGCGAAATTCCATTGCAGGAGCAGAGGTTTTGGTGCGATGGATCACAGCAGATGGCAGGATGATATCGCCGGGAGAATTTATACCGGTATTTGAGAGGAACGGTTTTATCCTGAAGCTGGATCAGTATGTCTGGGAAAAGACATGCCAGCTGCTTGCGGGATGGAGAGATGAGGGAAGAAAAATATTTCCGGTTTCCGTCAATATTTCGCGTGTAAGTCTTTATAATCCCAAAATTGTGGATGTGATCTGTGGACTGACAGAAAAATACAATATTCCACCGGAATGGCTGCAGTTAGAACTGACAGAGAGTGCATATACAGGAAACCCAAAAGCAATCAAAGAGATGATGGAACAGCTTCAGAAAAAAGGTTTTTCTATTTTGATGGACGATTTTGGAAGTGGTTATTCCTCGCTGAATGTACTAAAAGATATTGCGGTTGACGTCCTGAAAATTGATATGAAGTTTTTGGATGGCTCCGGAGATGATGGCAGGAGTGAAAACATTCTGGCATCGGTAGTCCGCATGGCAAAGTGGCTGAACATGCCGGTCGTAGCTGAGGGTGCGGAGCGCAAAGAGCAGGTATCGTTTCTGCACAGCATCGGATGCGAATATGTGCAGGGATTTTATTTTGCAAGACCAATGCCGGTAAAAAAATATGAAAAGCTGTTGTATGAACAGCCATACTTTGAAGATGATGAGACAAGGAGAACATCCAACGATACGAATGCCATCTGGACAGCGAATATGCAGATGGAAATGATTTTCTCCAACATGATGCAGGCAGCCGCAATTTATGAGTACAGCGACGGAAATATTGAAGTGGTGCGTGTAAATGACGCTTATTTTGACATGTTTGGTTATCATGACACAGACCGTGTGCACAAAGAGATTGAGGGATCCATTGATCATGTTGACAGAGAAAGGTTTATGGATACTTTTGCACAGGTTGTGGAGAATCAAAGTACTGCGGAATGTGAAGTGAAACGTTTTCTCGAGTCTGGCAGGGAAATCTGGATCAAGCTCCGCCTGAAGTATATTAACAGGGTAGGGGAACGCCATATTATTTTTGGATGCATTGACGATATCACGGTCCAGCGGGAGATGGACAATGAACTTGCAAAGTACCGTCTTGCACTGATGGAAGAAGAGGTAAACGAGAAAATCATGCTTGTCGTGGATGATATGGAGATTAACCGGGCATCGCTGGAGAGTATTTTTGAAACAGATTACCGTATCCTGCAGGCAGGAGATGGGGAAGAGGCACTTCGTATTTTAGAGGAACAGAATTATAAAGTGGATATGATCCTGTTAGATCTGATGATGCCTGGCATGAATGGACAGACTTTTATGCAGGAAAGGAAGAATGATCCAAGGATCTTAAATATTCCGGTGGTGATCATCACGGCGGATGATACAACAGAACAACAGGTATTGACGATGGAATTAGGTGCAAGCGATTATATTGTAAAACCGTTTATTCCGGAGATCGTGACCAGACGTGTGCAGAATGTCTGGGATTCCACAAGGCGAAAAAAAGAAGTTCTGCAGGAGCATCAGAAGTAGTGGATAAGCAAAAAAAACTGCGCGTGTTTTATTCAGATATCAGTGCCTTGCGTGACAGATCAGATCAACCACAGCTGTGGGAGTTTTTGTGCTGCGCCAGACAACAGAAAATAAAACAATGTAAAAATGAAGATGACAGGCTTCGTGCCTTTGGGGCAGGTCTGTTATTGGAATACGGTCTGCGGCAGTATGGTTACACGCAGACAATACCTGTGGGATCGCCTGCAGCAGCAGAGTTGGAGCAGACCGGACAAACACGGTCTTTGCAACAGGTAAGATTCGTTTATGGTAAAAATGGGAAGCCGTATCTTGGGACAGGGCAGGGAGAACGGCTTCCGCTTATGTTTAACCTCAGCCATTCGGGCACATATGTGGCAGCAGCTTTTGGCACAGAGGATGTAGGTGTGGATGTGGAGCTAATACGCACCGGAAAACAGAAGATCGCACAGCGTTTTTTTGCAGAAGATGAGAGGAAATATCTGGAAAAATGTTGGACGGATGAGGCTTTTACCGGAATATGGACGAGGAAGGAAGCCTACATCAAGGCGGTTGGAACAGGGATCGCAATGTCTTTGGATTCTTTTTCCACGATGGAAGAACAGGTGGGAGAATATTATCTGAAAACATGGAATGTCGAACGGGATGTCTGGCTGTCTGTTTGCCGGAAAGGGAGTGCGATCGAACGCTGTCTGCCGGAGAAAATCGCATTAGAACAGGTGTTTTTATAAGAGACAGATCTGCAGATCATAATGAGAATGGTACAGGATCAGTACCGATAGAGATGGAAAATGGAGGTTGGGATTCATGTATGACGAGTTGACCGAACAGGACATAAAAAAAATGGAAGAAGAGATTGAGTATCGGAAGCTGGTTGTGAGAAAAAATGCGCTGGAAGCAGTCAAAGAAGCACGTGCGCATGGTGACCTCAGTGAAAATTTTGAATACCATGCAGCAAAAAAAGACAAAAATCAGAATGAGAGCCGTATCCGTTATCTGGAGAAAATGATCAGAACGGCAAAGATTATTTCCACGGATTCTGCGGATGATGAAGTCGGAATGAACAATACTGTTACCGTCTATTTTGAGGATGATGACGAGGAAGAAACCTATAAAATTGTCACAACCATCCGCGGCAATTCCCTGAAAAATCTGATCAGTAACGAATCGCCTCTCGGAAAAGCATTGTTGGGGCACAAAATAGGTGACCACTGCGAAGTAAAAGTAAACGATAACTATTCCTATTTTGTAGAGATACGAAAAATCGAGAATACGGTGGATGATGGAACGGATAAACTGAGAAGTTTTTAATATATAAGAAAGAAGATTGAGGAACAAAAAGATGAGATTAACAGAATTATTAAACAAAGATGAAGTGACGATTTCCTGCGAGCTTTTTCCACCAAAACAGGGTGCGCAGTTGGAAAATTATAAAAATATCGTAAAAGATATGGCGGCATTAAAGCCGGCATATATGAGTGTCACTTACGGCGCAACAGGTGGAACATCTGATTATACGGTAAAGCTTGCAGAGGAAGTACGTAACAATAACATTCCGGCGTTGGCACATCTGACCTGTGCCTCTTCCACCAGAGAAAAGGTGGCATCTGTCATTGAGGAGTTAAAGGCAGCAAATATCGAGAATATCCTTGCACTCCGTGGCGATATTCCTGCAAATGCAGATTTTCCGCTGCCGGATCAGTACAAGCACGCAAGTGAACTGATCGCAGATATCAAAGCACAGGGTGATTTCTGTATCGGTGGTGCATGCTACCCGGAAGGACACCCGGAAGCAGCAACGATTTTTGAAGATCTCGACCATTTGAAAGAGAAAGTGGATGCAGGATGCGAGTTCCTCACCACACAGATGTTTTTTGACAATAACATTTTATACAATTTTATGTACAAGGCATTAAAAAAAGGAATAGATGTTCCAATTGTAGCAGGTATTATGCCTGTCACCAACGCAAGCCAGATCAAACGTATCACATCTTTGTCCGGCAATATGGTTCCACCGAGATTTCTTGCGATCGTAGACAGGTTTGGAGACAACCCGGCAGCAATGCGTCAGGCGGGAATTGCATATGCAACAGAGCAGATCATTGATCTGATCGCCAACGGTGTCAATCATGTGCATATTTACACGATGAATAAACCGGATGTTGCAGGAGAGATTTTGGACAATCTTTCCAATATCTATGTGAGATAGTGGATGTAAAATGATTGCTTAAAATGTGAAGAAAAATCAATATTTATGAAATGACAGGATACCTCCTGAGCAGATGCGGGTAACAACCCCGAATCTGCCGGGAGGTATTTTTGCGTAATTGAAGAAACAAAGTGCATTTTTCGTGCGGTCTGCTGCATAAAATATTCGTGTGACCATTGTGTGACCGGGGATACCTATAATAACACAAGGATTTATAAAAAATTCAATGGATGAGCGGAGGAGATGGAGAGTGAAGAAAAAATACATGCTTATGGGAATCGCTGCAGTATTGATCCTGGCAACGATGGTTGGCGGAACGCTTGCAGCTCTGAATACAAAAAGTGAAAAGGCAGTGGCAAATATTTCCATTAAGAGTGTGGGAGTCACGGTGATCGGGGATCAGCCTGTGGCACTGGCAGACGGCGGGGAAAAAGAACCGGTTACGATCGTACCGGGGGAAACGATCGTCATGCCGAAGGCAGTACAAAACGATATCCCGGATGGTTATGATGTGTATGTAAAAGTAGTTATTTATCATGCATGGGATACAAAAAGCGGCGGACTTGTGAGTGCAGGGGAGGCGGATGATATCTATGTACATAATCAGGACTGGATCATCGGGTATGAGGATGATGAGCAGACGGTGATGTACTACACAAAGCCGCTGGCTCCAGAGCAGACGACAACAAACTTTATGGACGGAATTCATTTTAAGGAATCTATGGGAAATGGATTTGCAGATGCAGTCTATACGTTAGAATACGAAGTTACGGCAGTTCAGGCGAATAACGCAAAAGATGCGATCGCAGCAGAGCTTGGAGTGTTCCCGGAGTTTGATGAAAATGGAACGATTTTGTCTGTTTCAGAAACAAGATAACGGTTGAAGGAGATTGGATCATATGAAAATAAAAAACATGGCAGCCGTTCTGTTGCTTATTTGGACTTGTGGATTTTCATCGGTGGTCAGTGCGGCGGAAATTCAGACTGTGCAGCTGACAGAGGAAAATCAGCTTGTGTATACAAAAGATAAGACAGAACTTGCCGGTGCTTTTGATGGCATGGCACCCGGAGACAGCAGGACCGTTGTCATTAAAATCGAGAATCAAAACAGTCATAAGGCATCTTTTTTTATTTCGCAGAAGACAACGGATGCTTTGGAAGAAGCAGGAAAAGCGTCTGGCGGAGCATATGAGTTTCAGGTGGAGATCGGCAATGATACGAACAGGACATCTTTGCTGGATGCAGATGCAGGTGGTTATGCAGAAAATGTGGCAAGTGCCGAAGGTTTAGCTGAAATTACAGAACTGAATGAGTATCGTTATATGACAGCTCTGGATCCGGGGGAGTCGGCGGATGTCTATGTGACATTGACCTTAGATGGAGAGGGTATGGACAGCGCAGATGGAATTGATTATTCGCACACAGCCGGTGCGATGGAATTTGAATTCCGGGCGTACTATGCAGACGACAGAAAGCCGGTGGTGGTCACAAATTATGTGACGGAGCGCGGAGAAGACAATGTGGTGACAAAGGTTGTAAAGAAAGTTATTCCAAAGACTGTCACAGAACAGCTTGTTCCACTGGCAAACGGTGTCAGGACAGGAGATACTCTGACAGTGACAGTATCTGCAGGAGTTCTGGTGGCAGGTATAGTGATTGTTAGTATCGCAGTGAAAAAAAGAAAGGTGGAGCGCAAGTCATGAAAAAAGTAAAAAAAATAATTACGGGCTTTCTTACGGTTTTTATCTTCATGGCGCTGGTGCTTCCAATGACAACGGTGAAAGCTTCGGAAGAGAAAGAAGTGGTGGAAAAAAGAATGTATACAGTGACATTCCGTGCAGGAAATGTTGCAAGTTTTGATACAGATAAGATCACTGTTTCCGATGGAATGGAAGTGACAAAAAATTATATTAAAGTAAAAGTTGCAAAGGGAGATACACTTGCTTTTACAGTGCCTGGCTGGGAAAGTGATGCAGGGCTGACATCATGGTTTTCTAACTGCCTGCACTATGAAAAAGAGGCAGCATATGGGTTGAAAGATTTTAACGGCGTTGTGGGAACTGCGGTGGAGCGGAATACAGAGTATGTTTTGGATTATAAGCGTTTGATCGATCCGGTTTCCTATACGGTGAGTTTCATAGACAGTCAGACGAAGGAACAGATTGCAACTCCACAGATCATCTATGGAAATGCCGAAGAAACCATTATGGTCACTCCGGTGACCGTTTCGGATTATACACCGACGGAGAGCAGTAAAATTATAAAACTGGAAAAAGGGAAAGAGAACACGGCAACGTTTGAATACCGCTACACCGGGGCTGTGGAGACGATCACCAGCACGGTGACAAACGTGGTTCCGGGCACAACACGGACAGAGACAGTCGTAAGTGAGGTCGAGGAGACGGTCATCATTCCCGGAGCTGCCCAGCCGTCCGGTGTTACTGCAAATGTAGTAAATAATGCGTCAAATACAGCAGACAACCGCGCAAATGGTGGCGGTAATGCAGCAAATACAGCGGCAACGAATACAGCAAATAACGTGGCAGATAATAGTGCGAATAACGCAGACCAGAACGTAGACAATGGCAATGTTGAAATTCCGGAGGAGCAGACTCCGTTGGTCGATGGAGTTGCCGACATCGAAGAGAGCGAGACACCGTTGGCAAACACAGCAGAGGATGAGAGCACCGTTTCCGGCGATGTGGACGGGAAAGATGCCGACCTTGCAGCACAGGAGATCGATGCAGCATCTGTACCGGTGGCTGTGCCGGTGATCGGCGGTATTGCAGCAGTTTTTATTGCGGGACTGATTGCTTTCCTTGTATATAAAAATAGAAAAAGGTCGAAGTAAGCAGGATTTTTAGGTACGGTATTCGACTTTTATGGCAATGCATGCATGTTAGACTTACAGGAAAAATCTGGCAGTCAGAGCTGGAAAAGAGGAGGAGAACTGCATGCTGACGATTCGGACTCTGGGAAAATTTCAGATCAGGGATGAAGAACATATTGTGAATGAGGAAGAAATACGATCTCCGAAAATGATAAATTTACTGGCGTATCTGATTCTTCACAGAAATCAGACACTGACTTTTTATGACATGGCAGATGCACTGTGGCAGGAGGAAGAAACGGGAAATCCGGCAGGTGCATTGAAAAATCTGATGTATCGTCTGAGAGTCTTTCTGAAGAAAAACTTTGGAGATGAGGATTTTATCCTGACCGATCATGGTTCCTACCGCTGGAATCCCAGACAGGAGGTGGCGGTGGATGCAGAACAGTTCGAACAAATGTTTGAATCTGCAAAGCAGAAAACTATTTCAGAGGGGGAGGCAATCCGGAAATTAAAAGCGGCGCTTGCACTCTATCAGGGTGATTTCATGACAAAAGTTGCAGATATGCACTGGGTGATGACGCTGAATACTTATTATCACTCTTTGTATTTAAACTGCGTCCGGTATCTGTGCGAATGTTATGTCCGCGCGGAAAAATATGAGAATCTGGAGCAGCTTTGCAGTCAGGCACTTCAATGGGAAAGTCTTGATGAAGAGTTATATTGTTATCTGATCAGAGCATTGGCAGGAAAAAATAAAATTGGTTCCGCCCTGGAAGTTTATGAGAATGCCTGTCGGACGTTGCAGCAGCAGCTTGGAATTTGTGGACTGTCAAAATTAAAGGGCGTTTATGACAAATTACTGAGACAGAATAAAAGCGGAAATGTGCAGGGAATTGCACAGGTACATCAGGATATTGCAGAACAGAATCCAGCGGGAGCGTTTTTGTGCGGGTATCCGGTCTTTCGGGAAATTTGCAGGCTTCAGGTGAGAAAGACAGCGCGTTTTGATGAAAATGAATATATTCTGCTTCTGACCTTAAAGGCGGGGGAGTATACCGGAAGCAGAGTCAGTGATGTAGATCTGTTCCGCATCCGCAATGCGATGCCGCATCTGGCGGAGACATTGAAAAAATCGCTCCGTCCAGGGGATGCAGTGGCACAGTTCAGTGATTCGCAGTATGTGATTTTGCTTTCTGCATGCACTTATGAGGGTGGAATGCTGGCCGCAAACCGGATTATTTCAAAATTTTATCAGGATCATAAAGTTTACCGGAATCTGAAAATCAAGATCCATATAGAGAAAGTGAAAACAGCGGAACATATTTTAAACAAATACAGTGGATGAGATCTTTGGAAGAGAAAACAGTAGATCAAAGGGCAAAAGTAAGGAGGATTCTATGAAATTTGCAGCGAGTGTAAAAAAAGTGATAGCATTCCTGTTATGTTTGGCTTTGCTGACATCCGATGTGACCGTCACCAATGCGACAAGTGTAGACACCACGGATGTTTTTACGGAAATTTCCACAGAGATGTTGAATGAGACGAAAAATGCAGGGCAGGAAAGTACCGGGCAGGAAGGAAAAATGTCAGATCCAGACGGAACAGGAAATACAGAAAAAGTCAGGAATACAGAGAACAGCGAGAGCACGAAAGTGACCAACAACATCGGGAATGCAATAGGCACGGAAGCAGTCGAAGGCACGGAAGCAGTCGAAGGCACCGAAGCAATCGAGAACACAGAAGTGACCGATGACACAGAGAGCACTGAGGCGACTGAAGCAATCGAGGAGACGGAGAACACAGAGGAGACAGAACAACCGGAATTAAAAACCGTCTTCGACTATTCCAATGACGCAGTCCGCGTGGTCGTGACACTTTCGAATGAGACCGATCTTCCGGCAGGCGCAGAGCTTGTCGTGGCACCGGTAGCCGTCACAGCAGAAATGGAAGCATCCATCGATAAAGCGATGGAGGGCGAGTCGAAAGAAAAAGAAGAGGTTGTGGCGTATGACATCTCCTTTGTAAAAGATGGAAAAGAAGTGGAGCCCGGGGCAACCGTGCAGGTGCAGTTATCGCTTGCGCAGGTGAAAGAGGGCGATTCGGCGAGCGTGTATCATTTTGATGAGACAAAAAATGAGATGTTGGATATGAATGCGAACACTTCTGCCGACGGCGAGGTGACATTTGGCACGGATCATTTTTCAAAATATGTCATCGTCAATCATGGAGATAACAACGTGACCGTGACGATCGAACATTATGACAATCATAAATATCAGGCGCAGGATGAGCAGAGTGCAAAAATTTACAGCGATGATGTCTGCACGATGGCACCGGGAGCAAAAATCAGCGACTACAATAAGGCGTTAAACTGGGATGTGGATCATGTGCAGGTAAACGGAGAAGCATTTTCCCAAAGTGAACTTGAAAACATTGAGATCCATGAGGACAGTGTTGTAAAAGTTTTTTATCAGGCAAAAAATACGGACTATATCGGTGAGGCATCGTTTTATGACTACGAGGTGATTCCTTATGACAAAGCCGGACAGCAGAGGGCGGATCTGAGTATCAATGCGGATTCCAACTATCCGTCTGAACAAAAAGACAACCGTTTCACGGTCGGAACGGTATCTCAGAATTTAAGTGAAAATCAATATGACACCGTCACGAAAAAAACAGGTCAAAACGGAACCACAGACGACCAGCATATCAACGTGTATACCGGAGGAACTGGAGAAAATGCAAAAAAAACAGGGATCGTTACCGGGTTAAGTGATGATTACAAAGAAGTTCTTTTCAGTGTGAATGAACCGGGCGTTTTTCCGAAAGACGGAGCAGCTGCGGCAGGGACAAAAGGACTGACAGTAAAAGAAGGATACAGGTTAAAATTTTCACAAAGTGGTGACACTTATGAACTGAAAGAAGTTTTAGACAAAGAGGACAACGTGGCAGCAACTGCGGGGGCGGATTTCCTGCCATTTGGAAATAATAATTTTTATTTTGGACTCCGCTATGACGTTACCTTTACACTTGGAGATTATATCGGGGAACTGAACTATTCTTTTACCGGGGATGATGATCTCTGGGTAATTCTGGATGGAAAACAGGTGGTCATTGATCTTGGCGGTATCCATGACGCTCTGACAGATACGGCCGATCTCTGGAACTATATTGACAGGACAGACAAAAACAAAGAACATCATCTGACCATTTTATATATGGAGCGCGGTGCAGGAAAGGCAAACTGTAACATGAAGTTTACGCTTCCGAATGCGGACGTGATCAAAGTGGTGGACGATGACGTGCCGGATATCCCACCGGAGAAGCCGGTTGATTTTACGGAGAAGGATGTGGAATATCATAAGACAGCGAAACTGACTGACTGGGAGAACAGAGAGTATCAGATCGATCTTGACGCAAGTTCGCTTGCAACCTCGCAGAGCACAGTTGAAAAAATACAGACAGTGGATGCCATGATGGTATTTGATCTGTCCGGCTCGATGAATGAAATTTTGTCCGGTGAAAATCAATTAAAGGATATCGGAGAATTCAGCAGTGTGAAGAATCAGATGGATATCAATAAAGTGTACTACTGGAATAAATATGAAAAGAGTGGCTGGTGGCCATGGACGTA
>OLFY01004080.1_pt1 | contig 10649 bp, 8 predicted proteins | sample 1605611 | NCBI WGS metagenome assembly OLFY01 (sample SAMEA3888923, study PRJEB22519) | human gut metagenome | biome: human gut; feature: human-associated habitat; material: faeces | place: Denmark | collected 2011
CTACAAGAATACTTCAGGCAACCGGCCAAAAGATTCATACGTTAACACCGTAGACGAGGTGGAGCGCATCACTGGCATCGACTTCTTCCCTTCGCTTCCTGATAATGTCGAGAAAAATGTGGAAGCTACGGCAGACATTGCAAATTGGTAACTCCGCAGCTATAATCAACACAGAATAAATATAAGACATGAAAACAATATCAGGCTTGATAAAATGTTCGTTTTTTGTAATAGCCGCAATTTCGATAGCCGCATCTTGCGATAGCGGTCGTTCGTCGTCAACACTCAGACTTGTTGACAGTCTGGCTGAAGACAATCCGGATTCAGCCTATAATATATTGTATTCGATGACGACTTTCGACCTGTCTTCTGAAGAAGATGTTGCTTATTACGACATGCTTATGTCGTATGTCCTTAGTCGGCTTGTGGTTAACACAGATTCGGTTGCATTGAAACGCAGCATCACTTATTATGCAGATACCGACAACAAGCCCATGTTGCAGCGCTGTTGGCTTTATATGGGCATGATCAGGCTTAGGCAAGGTGCTTCGCCTGATGATGTGGAATGTGATTTGATAAGGGCGGCACGCCTGATTGACGATGTGAGAGACTCTGTCATGGCAATGCGCATATATGAGCATTTGGCCATGCTCAACATGAAGCAACATGACACAATAAACGCTTTGCGCTATGCACGTATGCTTAACACAATATCAGCCGGCATTGTCAGCAATGAGTGGCGAATGCGTGGAAATAACGCCATGGCGCTTGCCATGGGACTTGCCGGACGGCGCGACAGCATGCTGACGTATGTGGCAAAGGCAGAACAATGTATACCTGACAGTTTTGTGCCTGGTATGAATAATGTTTACAACAAGATTGCTTTCATGCAGATGCATATTGGGCATGGCGACATGAGGTTTGCAAAGAAAATGCTAAATGTGTCGCTTTATGGCGGTAGCGACTGGCGTTCGTTTAATCTGCTGGCTGATTTATATTTGAAGACTGGTCGTGAGAAGGATGCCTTCTCGCTGGTAAATGTACTGATGTCTTCAGATAACGCAAAATCTAATGTATGGCTTTACAATTCATTGAGCGAATATTATGCTGCAAAGGGACAGTTTAAGGAAGCTTATATTATGAAATGCCGTCGCGATTCGGCATTTACGGTAGTTAACAGACTTGTTAATGCTAACTTTGCAACAGATTTATGGCAAAAATATGACCAAGAGGTTGTCAGGCGTTTTGCAAGGCGCAAAATGACAATGATAGTTTTTATTTGTTTTGTCGTAATTACGTCGGTGCTTTCAGCATTTGTTGTTTCCGGGCGAAGGCTGCGTAAGCGTGCCGCACAGATAAGCGCATTGAAAAACGATTTGCTGCAGATGCAGATAAGAATAAATAAGATAAAGGAAGACGGTGATAAGACTATAAAAGAAAAGACAGAGGTTTTAAAGACCATTATTGGTGAAAAGCAGGCTGCTATAACAGAGCTAAGCGGCAAACTTTCGGTAAGCAAGGATGAACTGAAAGACTATTTGTCGCGTTTCGAAGAAATAGAGCATGGACTGCATTATCTTTACAGCGTGATGCGCAATGAGAATATTTCTCAACTTAACAAGAGCGAACGCGAATCGCTTATAGAGTGCTATAGGGTTATAGACATGACTTTTGTTCATCGTATAGAGAAACTTGAAGGCAGCAAACTTACCATTCAGGAGAAACTGTTTTGCGTGTTGCGCAATATGGGTAAGGATGAAAACATAATAAAGTATATGCTTGGTCTTTCGGACGAAGCATATCGTAAAACGCGGAGCAGGGCACTTAACAAGCTGCGAAATGATAAAGAAACTATTGATATAGCGGACAAAATCAAGTGATTTTGTCCGCTTTTGTTTATGTAACTTATTGATTTTCAGTGATTACCGAAAAATGGTTTTGTCCGCGCTGTTTGCAGGTTTGTATGCGTTTGTATACCTTTGCGACAGTTTCTAATATTAATATAATAAATAAAAATGAAAAAGATTTTATTGTTTATTTTGTGTGTTGCAGTTCTGCATGTCAACGCTCAGGGATTAAAGTTCGGCGTACATGCCGGCACAGATTTGCTGTGGTATTCGGCTAAGAACAATCCTCCGTTTGATGAGTCAAAGATGAAATCAGGATTTGTTGTGGGCGGTGATGTTGCCTATACATTCAACAATAATGTTGCTTTGGCATCGGGGATAAGCCTGCTTGTATCTAACGGACAGTTCAGTGCATTGACGGAATACTATCCGGTAGAGATGAAGTTCAGCGAGGTTAACGTGAAGACAATGTCGCTCGAGATACCTCTGAAAGTAGGCTATACCTTCAGGTTGGGCAGCAGCATATCGCTTACTCCTATGGTTGGGTTTTATGGGCGTTATGGTGTCGACTCATTTAAAGGCGATGTCGTATCATGCATTGGCGGAACGTCTGGGGCTAATACCATAACAGAGAGCTGGAAGCCATACAACGGATATACCAGCAGCCGGATTGACACATATACGATATCACCGATAAAGAGATGGGATTTTGGCTGCAGCGCGGAACTTAAGCTGACCGTGAAAGACCATTATGTGATTTCAGCCGGATATATGCGTGGGTTGATTAATCAGGACGACTATTATAAAATCAACAACAATAGTCTGCGTCTAACTCTTGGATATGTGTTCTGACACAACAAAAAGTGCAAAAACACATTCATATCTGACATGATTATGGATATTTAAGACAATTGCAGTGATAGGCAATGCCTTATGGCAATTTTCTGAAACGACAGGAACTTATCGGCATGGGGCTGTATGGTAACGGCCGGGTATGTGTCGGATAGTTCTTGTCGTGAGTTGTTGTGGCGGTATGTGTTAATCAATGATAGTTGTTCAATGCAACTTAAAGTTGTCATTGTTGATGGTGTGAAAATACGGCTACCCCGATAAATATAGGGAAAAAGTGAAAAAAATATTGGCGGTGAAACCATTTTGACAGGGAAACCGGGAAATCATTTGAACGGAATATATATCAAGAAAGATTAAACTAATTAAATTTTATATCTATGGTACGGACAAGAAGAATATTTGTATCAATAATAGTGGCGAGCTTCATTTCTGTAACTGCTTTAGCGCAATCAAAATTACATTTTGACTTAGACTACCAATACAGCCTTGGCTTGTCTGAAAATTTCGCAGAATATACGTATAATAGAGGCTCGTATAAGATGGGTGGCAACTTGTTGCAAGTCGCTGCGCGCTACGATGTGGCAACACAATGGTCGGTCGGGATAGGCATGGGATTGGCTCGTTACACCGAACCTGACTTTAATACATACCCAGTGTTTGCGACATTGCGCTATAAACCAGTAAGGAAACAGCCACAGGCATATCTGTTTACAGATTTAGGTTATGGTCTGAAGTTGGGTGATGATAGCAACTCCGGCTTTTCGGGAAGATTAGGTATTGGTTATACTTGGATGATAATGCGACATTTCGGACTGAATTTTCAGATTGCGTATGACTTAAAAAACTTTTGTGATATTACAACAGCTTATTATAATGAGGCAATGGATAAAACTGAATTTTTCAAGAGTAATAGCACACGGCACTCTATTTCTTTTGGAATAGGCCTGACATTCTAATATGTTGAGTCAGATATAGCCGGCACATCTAAGGCCGGAACTACCGCAGAAAGTTGAAAGCCATATGACGGATATATCAACAGCAAGGTAGCCATATACACAACTTCACCGATATAAAATCAACAATAACAGCCTTTGCTTTACTCTTGGATATATATTCTGACATGACAGAAAGCATAACGATATATTCAAGACAGACAGAATATAAAGATATGTAAAATAATTTATGTGATTAGAATTATCCAGATAATTAAGTTACTGATGCGGCAAAAACTTATCGCTCATTGGTCATACTCAAAGCGAAAAGACCTATAGCGGTAAGTTTTTGTCGCATTTGTTTTATGTCTGTATAAATGAATATTCAGGTATGTTATGCCACTTTTGTTATGTTCTCTTCTTTTGGCTGCGTGATAATTTGTTTTATCTTAAAGCCTGTGAAGGCAACAAGGATGGACATCAGCGGACTGAGTATGTTAAAGAAGCAATAGGGCAGGTAGGTCAGAGTGCCTACTCCAAGCACTGTTTCCTGAGTCATTCCGCATGAGTTCCATGGTATGAGCACGGATGTTACTGTAACCGAGTCTTCTACAGTACGGCTAAGCAGTCTGCTCTCCAGTCTGCGGCTTTGGTAAAGGTCTTTAAACAGGTTGCCTGTAAGTATGATAGACAGATATTGGTCGGCAGTACATGTGTTGAAGAAAAGACCTGCGCCTACCGTTGAGCATACGGCACTAACGGGCTTGCGTACAAAGCGCACGAAAAGATTGGTTATGCTGCTTATCATGTTGCTTGCAGACATCACGCCGCCGAAACACATCGCACATATTATCAGCCAGATGGTGTCCATCATGCCGCGCATGCCCCTTGTGGCAACAAGAGCGTCTATCTCGGCGTGGCCCGTTGATATGGATGTGCTTCCGAATATTGACGTCATCAGGGCCTTGAAGCCTGTTGCAAAGTCGAGAACGCTGCCGTCTACTATCTGCAGAAGGATGTGGGGCTGGAACAGCAGAATGCATATTCCGGCTATAACAGACGATATAAAGAGCGTAATGATGGTTGGCAGCTTGGCCAGAATGAGACAAGCCGTGATGACCGGCACCAGCAGAAGCCACGGCGACAGGTTGAATGTCTGTGCCAGCGTGCCTGCAAAAAGCTCGCTCTGTTCGTTGCCGCTGTGGCTCATGACAAGTCCTGCAACGGTAAATATGCCGAGAGTGATTATTATCGACGGCACGGTGGTTATGAGCATATAGCGTATGTGGGTAAACAGCTTTGTGCCCGTTGTTGACGATGCCAGCACTGTCGTGTCTGATAGCGGCGAAATCTTGTCGCCGAAATAGGCTCCCGATATTATTGCTCCTGCAATCCATCCCTCGTCGAATCCCTGCGCCTTGCCTATGCCGAGCAGTGCCATGCCTATTGTGGCTATGGTGGTCCATGAGCTGCCGGTTATGATAGACACTATGGCACATATTATGCAGCACGACGCAAGGAAAAACTGCGGCGTGAGAATCTGCAGACCATAGTATATCAGCGTGGGAACCACTCCGCTGAGCATCCATGTGCCCGAGATGGCTCCGATGAGCAGAAGTATCACTATGGCCGGAGTGACCTTCTTTATGTTTTTGGCCATTCCTTCCTCAAGCACGCTCCACTTGTAGTTGTATTTTATCATTGCTATGCCCACACAAACAGCCGAGGCTATGAGCAGCGACACCTGACTGCCGCCAAGCAGGGCGTCGCCCCCGAAGGTAGGGATAACCATGGCCAGCAGGGCCACGAGAACGGCTAAAGGAGTCAGGGCTACGATTGGATTTGGTATCCTTGTCTTTTTGTTCATAACTAACCTATTGAAAATTTTGGCTGCAAAAGTAATAATTCTGCTGCTATAAGTCTGCAAAAAACTTCTGTTTTTCAACAAAAAGATGCATTTTGTCTCATTTAAGAATAAACATGCAAAATAATTACATAAATGTGTGAAAAATCGGCATGTTACGCATGTCGTGTGTCATGAATTTTTACTGTTGTATGACAAGCAACAGATGGTCCGGCTGCATTGTTGACGATTTTGGCAGAAGCGCATCATGAATAATAGTGGTTAAAGAATGTAAATAAATTGCGCCGCTCTTTGACAAGCCGCTGAAAATAGCTATCTTTGCACATTATTATTATTTAAAAGGCTGAAAAGCGTGAAAATAAGAGAAGTGGTTGACGCCCTTGAACGTTTCGCGCCTCTGCCCCTGCAGGAGAGCTTTGATAATGCCGGCCTGCAGGCAGGACTGACAGAGGCGGAAGTATCAGGGGCTTTATTGTGCCTTGACGTTACCGAAAAAGTGGTCGACGAGGCTGTGGCTTTAGGCTGTAATCTCATCGTGAGTCATCATCCGTTGATTTTTCATGCACTGAAGCGCATCACCTATGCCGACGACGTGCAGCGTGCCGTTGCCAAGGCTTTAAAGAATGATATCACGGTGGTTTCCATGCACACTAACATGGACAATGCCCGTGGCGGTGTTAACTTCAAGATAGCTGAAAAAATGGAGCTTCATAACTGCCGTTTCTTTGCAGAAAAGACGGTTATGGGCATCGAGTGCGGCAGCGGTGTTATAGGAGAGTTGCCCGAGGCGCTTGCCGCCGACGACTTTGTGCTGATGCTTAAGCGCACGTTTGATGTCGAGTGTGTGCAGTGCAATCAGCTTTTGCGCCGTCCCATCAAGACCGTTGCCATCTGCGGAGGCGCAGGCTCGTTCCTCCTGCCTGAGGCAATTGCACAGGGAGCCGACGCCTTTATCACAGGCGAGATGCACTATCATGAGTATTTCGGCCATGAGCAGGAAATACAGATTGCCGTCATTGGCCACTATCAGAGCGAACAGTATACTAACGAAATATTTAAATCAATAATCGAGGAAGCGTGTCCGGGAGTTGTGACTTATCTCACAAAGACCAACACTAATCCTATAATCTACTTATAAAATATGGCTAAAAAAGATCCAACAGATTTGTCTGTAGAAGAGAAACTGAAAACTCTCTACCAGTTGCAAACCACATTGTCGGCTATCGATGAAAAGAGAGCCCTGAGAGGTGAGTTGCCTCTTGAAGTTCAGGACCTCGAAGACGAGATTGCCGGTCTTACAATACGTATTGAGAAAATAAAGAACGACATCAAGGAGTTTCAGAATGCCGTTGTACAGAAGAAGGCTGAAATTAACGAGGCTCAGGCCAGCGTGGAGCGCTATAAAGAGCAGCTCAACGACGTTAAGAACAACCGCGAGTATGACACACTGAGCAAGGAAATTGAGTTCCAGTCGCTCGAAATAGAGCTTTGCAACAAGAAGATAAGAGAGGCTAACGTTAAGATCGAGGAGAAAAACAAAGACCTCCAGAACAACGAGGAGCTTATTAAGGACCGCCGTGTAGCTCTTGAAGAAAAGAAAAACGAGCTCGACGAGATTATGGACGAGACAAGAGCTGAGGAAGAGAAGCTTAAGGAGAAGGCAAAGGAACTCGAACTGAAGATTGAGCCGCGTCATGCATGTGGCGGTTGCTTCAACAAGATACCGCCTCAGCGTCAGCTCGACATCAGAATGCACAAGAAGATTATTGTGTGTGAGTATTGCGGACGCATCATGATTGATCCTGAACTGGCAGGTGTTAAGAGCGAAAAGCCTGTAGAGGAGAAGCCGAAGCGTAAGCGCGTAATTCGTAAGCGTACTACGAAGAAAGAGGATGATGACGATTTTGTTCCAGAGGAAAGATTGTCATAAAAAGCAATACCTTATTAAATAAAAACCATGGAACAGACAAATAAACAAAGTGGACGTATCATAGCCATCATAGCTATGATGTTTATCTACGCCATGATTTCGTTCGTCACTAACCTGGCGGCACCGATTGGCGTAATATGGAAGAATCAGCCTGAACTGATGGGCAGCAACACATTAGGCATGATGGGAAACATGATGAACTTCCTTGCATACCTGTTTATGGGTATACCTGCCGGCAAGCTGCTTATCAAGATAGGTTATAAAAAGACTGCAATGGTGGCCATTGCAGTTGGTTTTGTGGGTGTGCTCGTGCAGTATCTGTCGGGCTTCCCTACAGGTCTTACCGGATTCTGGGTGTATCTTTTGGGTGCATTCGTATGCGGTTTCTCTGTATGTATGCTCAACACAGTGGTTAACCCCATGCTCAACCTCCTTGGCGGAGGCGGCAACCGTGGCAACCAGCTCAACCTTATCGGAGGAACGCTCAACTCGCTTGCCGGAACGCTGACACCTATGCTGGTGGGCGCCTTGGTAGGTACAGTTACTAAAGACACTGCCATAAGCGATGTAAACCTCGTGCTCTACATTGCCATGACTGTGTTTGCCGGTGCGTTTATCGTGCTTTCATTCATACCGATAGCTGATCCGGAGATGGGTAAGGCTACACAAGACACCGTATTTGAACATAGTCCGTGGGCTTTCCGTCATTGCGTATTGGGCGTAATCGGTATCTTTGTTTATGTTGGAATAGAGATTGGTATCCCAGGCACTCTCAACTTCTATATCTCTGACACGACGTCGAAGGGTGCAGGAGTTGTAGGCGATGCTGCTGCCATAGGCGGTTTTGTTGCCGGAACTTACTGGCTGCTGATGCTTGTAGGACGTTTTGTTGCCGGTTTCATTGCCGACAAGGTGTCAAGCCGCGCCATGATGATCACCGTATCGCTCGTGGCTATCGTGCTCATGTTGGTGGCAATGTTCTCGTCTAAGACTTCAACAACGTCTATGCCTGTGTTTACGGGTTCTTCGTTCACAATGGTAACAGTGCCTGTCAGCGCTCTGCTGCTTGTGCTCTGCGGATTGTGTACGTCTGTCATGTGGGCAAGTATTTTCAATCTTGCTACTGAAGGACTTGGCAAATACACTGCTGCCGCTTCAGGCATATTCATGATGATGGTTGTCGGTGGAGGTGTACTGCCGCTGTTGCAGAACTTCATTGCCGACAAGGCCGGCTACATGATTTCTTATATCGTGCCGCTTGTTGCTTTGGCATACCTTCTTTATTATGCTCTGCTCGGATGTAAGAATGTCAACAAGGACATCCCTGTAGATTAAATGTGAAAATCGTTTTTCATAGTAATAAATTGAGACTTTTTAAGTCTGTAGGCCGCAAGATTGTTATCAGTCTTGCGGCTTTTGTTTTGCGGCTTATTCCGGGAATCAGCAGTAATAGTCTTGTTTCCTGTGTCGCGAACGATATCAATGCACACAAAAAAGACAGCAAAAGTTTGGCTGTGCCGTTATTTTGTCTTATCTTTGCAATGTACTCAAAAGGTGGTGTCCGGCATGCCTTATGGCTGCCGTGTCTGAGATTATACACATTGAACCAGTACGGATAATGCCGACGCTGGGATTTTGATGCAATTCTTTTATGGCGGTTATTCCGCGTCACCTGCTTTTGAGAGTGTTGACTGATCTTAAAAGAGGAGATTTAAGTATGACTTTTATTTCTTTTTTGTGCGTTATCCCCGTAAAGTCGGGTGCTGGCTGCTGTATGCTGCGGAGGGTTGCTTTATGAAGCGTTATCCCGTTGCTTTGTCTGTGGCCGGCTCTGATCCGTCCGGCGGTGCAGGCATTCAGGCTGACTTGAAGACCTTTTCTGCGCTTGGAGTTTACGGCGCGGCTGCCGTTACAGCCGTAACCGTACAGAACACCAAGGGCGTTAAGTATGTCCATTCAGTGCCCGCACAGGTAGTCTACGACCAGATTGTGGCAGTCATGGAAGACTTGCATCCCGATGCAGTTAAAATAGGTATGGTTAACGATGCAGCAACATTGGATGCCATAATAAATGCCTTGACAGACTGCCGTCCGCCTTTTCTTGTTGTTGATCCTGTCATGGTTTCGAGCAGCGGAAAGATGCTCATGAGTTCAGACGCACTCACTTTGCTTGAAAAAAGGCTGTTGCCCATGACAGACCTGCTCACTCCTAATATTCCTGAAACTTTAGTGCTGACCGGCATGCCGTCTGTATCTGCTAATGATGTTGAGGCTGCTGCACGCGCCATCCTTGGTTATGGCACTCGTTTCGTACTGATAAAGGGCGGTCATGCATCGGGCTGTGTAAAGACAGATATGCTTTTCAGCATCCTTGACGGCAACATCTCCTTAAATGAATATTCGGCTCCTTCTGTAGCGAGCCGCAACACTCACGGCACGGGCTGTACACTTTCGTCTGCCATTGCCGCTTTTGTTGCCCGCGGTGATAGTCTTGTTGAGGCTGTAGGCGAGGCTAAACGTTATCTTACTTCTGCGCTTGCGGCAGGAGCAGATATAACAATAGGTGATGGAACAGGCCCCTTGAACCATTTTTTCAGTCCTGTGCCGGCAATCGTAATTGATAAAGAATAAAGACAAAAAGATATGAACAGACTTCAGTTTATTACACATTTTACTGACAAATATACCTACGTCGACTCTGCCAGAATGGCTCTTGAAGGCGGATGCCGCTGGATTCAGCTGCGCATGAAGGATGCCACAGAGGCAGAACTCGAAGCGGCAGCATTGCAGGTGAAGAGTCTATGCGCCGGCTATGATGCCACGTTCGTCATTGACGATAATGTGATGATGGCGCAGCGTGTTGGTGCCGATGGCGTTCATCTTGGCAAAAATGACATGCCGGTGGACGAGGCGCGAAAGATTTTAGGTCCTGATTATATAATAGGTGGAACGGCCAACACGTTCGACGATATATGCCGTCTTGCCGCCCAAGGTGCCGACTATATCGGCTGCGGCCCGTTCCGTTTCACTACTACAAAGAAACATCTTGCTGCCATTCTCGGACTCGACGGATACAAACGTCTGCTTAAGCAGATGCACGCCAGGGGAATAAACCTGCCGCTGATAGCTATTGGCGGCATTGGCTACGACGACATTCCTGACCTTTTCAGTGCAGGTGTTACGGGCATAGCCCTTAGCGGAAGCATTCTGCGTGCCGCTGATCC